>Ga0209467_1000955_pt1 | contig 29885 bp, 22 predicted proteins | sample Higcelwee11metaG_FD_187175 | JGI IMG/M metagenome (GOLD analysis project Ga0209467, IMG submission 187175) | Freshwater pond sediment microbial communities from the University of Edinburgh, under environmental carbon perturbations - High... | ecosystem: Environmental > Aquatic > Freshwater >... | reverse complement strand
AAAGCGGATGGAAATGTGCGGATGAAAAAAATGGCGGATTGACTACGGCGCGCGCGCCATGGTAGCGTGATTGCTTCATCCATTTCATGGGGCCGTAGCTCAGTTGGGAGAGCGCGTCGTTCGCAATGACGAGGTCGTCGGTTCGATCCCGATCGGCTCCACCATTCTAAAAAGCCTCCGCGTTTGCGGAGGCTTTTTCATGCCCGGTGGATTTGAAGCGAGAAACGCGCATGACGGACTTTTTCCAAGCCAGCGCAATGAACCTTACAGCGGAAGCGACGCGCAATACGGTCGATGCTGTTGACCGGCACGGCGAATTAAAAACGACGGCTGCGCGCGCGAACAAAGCTCTTACTCACCCGAACGGAGGTTAGCGACAATCAAGCCCGCCTACTTTCGGTCGATCAGATAACTCATCGTGACAAAGCTCTCTATTTGCTCCAGCGCCTGCTGTCGCTCTGTATTGTGCACATTGGCCTGGGCGGCGAAATACGGGATCGTGAATCGCGCCAAATCGGCTTTGGCCAGTTGGCGCAACTGCGTTTTGAAAGTTTCCTGCAACTTTGTGGTGTCGCGCAGACTTTCGGTATAGCGCGCGGACGCGGCGGTGGCTTTGTCGGCCGTGCTGCGAAAAAGCACCGACACCGTGCGGTCGGGCAACGTGGAAATGGTGAAATCGCCGTCGGCGACTTTTTTGAGCGTTTGGGTGCGCACCGCCATGCGTTGGCACAAGGCGCGCTCGCGCAAAAAATCATCCCACGTGGTCGCCATGGGCGCGGGCAATTCTTCCATCAGGAGCAGAATGAATTTATCCGGGTTGAGGTTATTGTTCGGGCGCGCAACACAAGCCACCACACGACCTTCCGCGTTGACCATAGGATCGCCCAACATGCTTTTATCGGGTGATTTGCGCAACAAAAGCGCGCCGTCCACCGTGCGCGAAAGGGTGTTCTGACGTTTGAGCAACGAGGGCGAGAGGCTGTCGGCCAGCCCCAGTTGATAAAGGATGTTTTGCCCATTTTGATTTAAAGCGGCTCCCAGCGGCAACCCATCGGACGTTTCATCATCGTTTGCATTGGGCCCGACAGAGGTCGTCCCCAAAAAGAAACCGACCATATCTTTGTCGCCAAACACGCACATGGGCAACGGCGCGAGCTCTATCACCTTGCCGTTGAGCATGGCCACCGCCGGCTGTTGCGCCTGCGCCAAAGCGCTGACGGGGATGAGCAAATACAAATGCTTATCGCGCTCTCCCAAAAAGGCGCCGCCGCAACGGCCGAGCGCAACGCCTCCCTTGGCCTTGTCATACAGCACGCCGATACGTCCGCCAAAGGTTTCGGCAGTCCAATTTTGTGTGGGATCCACGCTGGCGGCGGTTCTGCGGGCGGCCAGTTCTTGCGCGCGCGTGAGGCGGGGCTTGGGCTGCGCGGCAACCACCGCAGGCTGCGATGGGGTTTGCGCGGAGGCGGGATTGGCCTCGGCGGGCACGGGGGAAGACGCGGCGGCGGTGGGGGCGGTCGCCCATCCGGGGATGTAGTCTTTGCCCCAATAATAAGCGCCGCCAATCAAGACAAACACTACCGCCCATTTCAGCGTGCCCGCCGCCCAGCGGCCCAAACGATGGCGGCGTATCATGCCGACGGCCTGCGTGTGGGTGATGTCATCGACATACCGGGGAGCCACGAGGCCGAAAGCAATCAAGTATTCGCGCTCGTATGGGCGCAAGGGGTCTATGCGTCCGGGCGCCGTTTCGTCAGCGCGCAACGGTCGGTATCCGCCGCCGGGCAAAAGGCGCTCGTCGGGCGAGCCGTCCTCAGCTAGGGGCATGACGGCTCGGCCGATATCCACCGCACGCAGCATGTCCTTCAGTGGAATGGGCACGCTTCCGGGCGCACGCGCACAGGGCGTGTTATCGGCAAGCAATCCCGCACGCATCCATTGACGGGCGTGCTCCAGATCCACTTCCTTTTCCAAAGGGGTACCCGGGTGCAAAAACAGCGGAGTGTAGGCCATGAATTTTTTCTTTTGAAAGTTAATTTTCTCGCATCTTTTAATGTCATTTTTTTGGAGAATAAGTCAAGGCTTGTTAGCGGTTGAAGCCGTAGGGGTTTTAGCTTGACGAATTACCCCCTGATGGCGTACCAATAGAATGCGCGAACGACATAGTCCGCGTCCCCCCCTTCCGCTCATGATATCCCCCTTTGCGGAGGTCAACTATTTGCGTATCGCTTCAGTCCCATGAAGATACGGTGTCACGGTTCCCCGTCTATTGCTTGGAAGATTTACGGTCATTTTTGTTCGGAACAAGGCCGCGTAGTCCATGTATATTCTTACACGAATATATCGTGTATTCCATTGACAAATCCCACAAAGTTAATATACCTATTTCAATGTTTTGTTTCAGAAATATTCAGAAACAGCACATACCCCGCCTTTTTTCGATTTTTTTGCAGATTTCCTAAATTTCCGTAGTGAAATCATTCCAGTAAGTTCCTAAAATCATTTAATTCATCTACCCCCCACCCCAATGAAAACCTTGTCCCACAATCAGCGGCGCGGCGGTTTTGCGCTGATTCTATCGCTCGGGTTAATGGCACTCATGGTGCTGTTGGCCGTCACCTTGTCGGCCCTTATCTCCACGGAATCCGAAAGCTCCCGCCAAACGCGCGACAACGCCTTGGCCAAACAAAACGCCTATATGGGCATGTTGCTGGCGGTCGGTCAACTGCAACAGTATGCAGGGCCAGACCAACGCATCACTGCGGCAGCCACCATTTTGGACGAATCCACAAACACCGTCTCCGCTCAGGCCAATCCGCACTGGACAGGCGTATGGGCCACAGCGGACGCCAATTTCGCCACGCAGACGCTCTCGCATTACAGCGGTACCAGCAAAAACGTCGCCACCATCCGGGATGCCGCCAAAACATGGCTGGTCAGCCGCACGTCCTCCACCAGCACGGTGTCGCCCGCAACTGCGCTAACGGCCACGGCCTCGGTGACGCTGGCAGGCGCCAATTCCGTGAAGGATACTGCCGATTACGTCAAGGTGCCGCTGGTCACGCTAAACCAAGGCGACGGGAAGTCGCTAAGCAAATACGCCTGGTGGGTGGGCGACGAAGGCGTAAAGGGCAACCTCGCCTTTGAGCGCGACGTCTCCGCCACCTTGAGCGTGGGCCAATACCAGAACCTGGCGCTCAAAAACGGAAGTGCGCTGCTCAAGGCGGGCAGCAATTCCTCGGGAGCCACGCTCTTTGGCGACATCACCGCATATACCTACAACGACCTGTTGACCCGTGACAACCAGCTCAATTATGTGGGTACCGCCACGGCGGCCAGCAAGGAACTCTTCCACGATGCCTCGTTGTACAGCCAAGGCGTGATGGCCAATGTCAAGGACGGCGGGTTGCGCAAGGATCTGTCCGACTACACAAAGCTGCCGACCGGGCCCATTTTCACATCCACGACATCCAACAAGCCGATGTACTGGGAGATGGTCAAAAGCTTCTTGGCGATGGGAAACGACCTCAATCTGACCTCAACCAACTCGACCGCCAGCGTGAGTCCCCGCCAGCAATACCCCACCAATCAAAGCTCCATCTGGCAACACGGCATCCACCCCATCCCCGTGCGCCTCGGCACCTATGTGGACCTCGCCTTCATCCAACAGTCCAACAACCGCTATTCCATCCGTCTTTACTTTCTCCCAGTCATCGCCCTCTGGAATCCGTATGACGTCACCATCAGACCCGCGCGCTACCGATTTGCGCAATGGTCCGGCGACCAGGCCTCCAAATTCCAATTCGCGGTGGGTCGATGGAACGGCAATACGTGGGAGCGCAAGGGTATGCTCACCACACAAGTCGTCGGCGGCAGCAACGTCGAGGACACGCTATATAGCGCCTACCCGTTCAGTAGCGGCACGTTGATGAGCAATTCCTCAGACCCCGCTAGCGGGACTTACGGCTCGTTCACCATGTATTTCACGGTGGAAGATACCACCGGAATCGCTCCCGGCCAAACCGTCGTGTTCACACCGAGGGCTATGAGCGCGTATAGCAGAACCAACCCGATGAACAACATCCTATACTCAGGTTTCCGCCCCGGTTACGGATTTTATATCGACCTGACTCCCAGCGACAACAGATACCTATCCCCCTACCAGTTTGAGGTCAAACCTACCGAAATTTACTCTATCCGCGACTACTATATCGACTGGGGAATTCAATTTTCCAGTGCCGGAAATGAGCTAAATTACAACGAATGGTGGTACTTTTCCGAATTGCAGGGCACTTCCGGGAGAAACAACTACATGACGCTGTCGGGTTTAAATCGTGGTGGATTGGGCTATAGCTTCCCTAGGTATGCCACCACCTCGAATCAAGTGTGGACCACCGCCGAAGACGGACGCCCGCGCGCGTTTCGCCCCTCCGTGCGCACCGCTGGCGACATCCGAGCTTTGCCGAACGGCACCTATGTCAGCGATAATGCCGCTTCCGACATAACCGACTTTCCGGCCTACGGGTTCCTCTACGAACTCAAGCAGACATTGAACGACCAAAATTTTGATTCTCACGAAGGTCGACGCCGCTGGGCCGCCAGCTTCAACCCACGCGGCATCAAGGGTCATTATTTGGATTCGTTGGGAACACCCACAAAAACCTCCATCGGGCAGACCAATCAAAGCTACATCGGGCAATTGCGCGGGCGTAGTTACAACCTCAGTGAAAATCAGTCCGACCTATATTACACGCCGAACGTTTCCGGCAACAAGCTGTTTTTTGGATATTCCGCGCACGAAGGCGCGACGAGCACAGTGATGTTCCACATCCCGCGCAAGGATGTGCCCGTCGGCGGCGTTGCAGATCTTTCGCAAATCAACATCAGCGGACCCGACACGTACCACGCCACTGGCACGCGCTCGCCCACAAATCTGATACCGACCTACGCAGTGGGCAATTCGTTTGCCAGCCCATTCCTGCCGGACGGCACGCTGATGAAAGACTACACGGGCGGCAACAATCCCGCTTCCATCTTCGACTACTCCTACCTGCTCAACGAAGCCCTGTGGGATAAGTATTTCTCCTCGACCGACCTGCTCGACGGCAAGGGCCCGCACGACCCGCGCTTTGTGCCCGCGACCGCCACGTCCTCGCAAACATTCACTTATTCGAGTAGCCAACCCGCCTATGACTACGCCGCCGTCAAGTGGCTGCAAGCGGGGGCTTTCAACATTAACTCCACCTCCGAAAAGGCGTGGCAAATGCTGTTGGCATCAAACTTCGGCGGCAGTGTGAGCAAAAGCGACAGCAGTACCCTAACCGTGAGCGATGCCGCTCCTTTCCTGCGCGTGGGATCCTCTTACGGCGACATCTTCGACGGCGCTTCCGAATCCGACACCGATGCCTACAACGGCTTCCGCGCCCTCACGGAGGACGAAATCACCGCGCTGAGCAAACAAATCGTCAAGCAAGTCAAGGCCCGTGGCCCGTTCTACTCGGTCGCCGAATTTGTCAACCGCACGCTTGAAGGGGGCCCGGACGACTATCGCCTAAAAGGGCCCCTGCAAACGGCCATCGATGATTCCGGCATCAACGACGGTTTTACGGAGGAAATCGCCTCCGGCGACGCCACCACGAACGATCCCACCGGGAACTATCCCAATCCCGACGCCCTCTACGGCGCGGCGGGCACGGGCGTCCCCGGATTCCTCACGCAGGCTGATTTGCTGCAGAAAATCGGCAACCGCCTGAGCGCGCGCTCCGATACTTTCCGCGTCCGCGGTTACGGCGAAGTGAGTGAAAACGGCGTCACGTCGCGCGCCTACTGCGAGGCCGTCGTGCAGCGCATGCCCGAGTATCTGAATAAAAAGGTGAACAACACCGGCGACGAAGCCATCACCTTTCCCCCCACTGACAGCGCCAACAAGGCATTGGGACGGCGCTTTGTCATCCGTTCGGTCCGCTGGCTCACCCCCGACGAAATTTAGCCTCCCGCTTCCATGATATTCTCTCACCCTATGCTGCGCGCCATCTTCACCGGCCTTGTTCTGGCGACCTGCGCCCTGCCGACCCTGCCCGCCGCTCAAACGCCCGAAGGGCTGCGTCCCCTGCGCGTGCAGATTTACTACTGGCAGCGCTCCAACAGCACGTATATCGAAACCGTCGAAACCATCGGGCAAAGGCCCCCGCCGCGTTTTCAGGAGCCCGTCAGCCTGTGGTACCGCAGCGGCGAAAAGTTTGAAAACGTGCGTGTGCGCTCCGGCGACCGCAGTTCTGCCTTCACGATGGCGGCGGGCAAGGACATCACCTTTTACCGGCAAGACCCGACCCAGTTGAAGGAGATTCCCCCGGATATCATCTTGACCATTCCGGTGTCCCCCCACGTGCAGCAGGGCCTGATCATCACGCGCGACAGCAACCTCAAGGGCGCGGAAATTATCGACGTGTCCGACGCGCGCATTCCCAAAGGATCGCTGCGTCTGGTCAACCAAACCGCCGAGCAAATCGTGGTCAAAATCGGCGACCAAGTGTCCCCGCTCAAACCGGGCGATACCGCCACCCTATCCCCCAAACCCGACAAGGAAGACCGCATCAACCTCATGATGGCCAAGATAAAAAAGAACAACGAGTGGGGCATCTTTTATTCCTCCGTGGTCTCCATGGACAAGGATTCCCGCATCCTCGCGATGATCTATCCCTCGGGAGAAAACAGCAAGAACGTCAAGGTACAGCTGCTGCTGATGCCCGACTAAGCGGGCCTCCGAACGAAGGGCGTTGCGAAGCCGGCTACGGCGGCCCGCCTGTTTCCGGATAAATGAGATAGCGAAAGGCCGACTCGGTCCTGCCGTGGGCGTCGGGCGACAGGCGAAACAGCGCAATGCACGCAGGAGTCAACGCCCTTCACGACAGAGGATTGCAAAATCCACACGGTTCGCTATGCTGTCGTAAAAATCCACATGCACGAAACCACCCTGCTTTCTCCCTTGCAACGCCGTTTGGCGGGTTATGCGCTGACCACGGTGGCCGTGGGCGTGTTGGTGGCGGCGGTGATCGCCGCGCTGTGGCTGGCGGGGTACGTTCTCTCCGTGTTTTCCGCCGTCCTGTGGCCGCTGGTGCTGGCGGGGATTTGCTCGCTGCTGGTGCGCCCCGTCGTCACGGTGTTTGAAAAGCGCCTAAAGCTGGGCCGCGCGTGGGCGATTTTGCTCCTGTTTTTCCTGGCCGCCGTCGCCGCGCTGGCGCTCATCGCGTGGGTGCTGCCGCTGTTTATCCGGCAGTTGACGGGGTTCGTCGGGGCGATCCCCGGCTATTTCGCCGTCATCAGCGCGCGCATTGCCGAGCAATTTCCCGACCTGTCCGGTTCCGTGCAAAACCTGCTGGATACCCCGTGGGTGAAAAGCGCGCTCGCGCAGGCTCCCAATTTGCTCAAGCCGCTCATGAGCGTTTCGGGGGCCGCCATGAGCAAGGCGGGCGACACGCTCCTTACCATCGCCTCGGTGTGCGCCGGGGCTGCCGTGCTGCCCATTTATCTTTTCTATTTCCTCAAGAGCGACCGCGACTGGGCCGACGACTTCGGCGGCGAACTCACCTTTCTGCCTCCCCGCCTGCGCGAGGACTGCGTGTTTCTCATCCGCGAATTCCGCGGCTTTGTGCTGGCCTTCTTTCGCGGCCAACTGCTCATCGGGCTGGTGATGGGCCTGCTCTACGGGCTCGGCTTCACGGCGGCGGGGCTGCACTTCGGGTTCTTCCTCGGGCTAAGCTTGGGCTTTCTCAACATCATCCCCTATCTGGGCACCATCATCGGGCTTGTCGTCATCCTGCCGCTCGCCTATTTCCAAACGGGCGGCGGCTGGCCCACCTTTGGCTGGGTGGTTCTCGTCTTCGTGCTGGTGCAGCTCCTGGAGAGCTACCTGCTCACCCCCAAAATCATGGGCGAAAAAACGGGCCTGCATCCGCTGCTGATCATCATCTCCATCCTCTTCTGGGGCGTGGCCTTGGGCGGCATTTTGGGCATGGTCCTCGCCGTGCCGTTGACGGCCTTCCTGCTCACCTTCTGGCATCTGGTGCGCACGCGGTATCTGCCGAATTACGCGCCGGAGAATACGGCGGGAAAATAAGGGGCAGATAACGGTTTAAATCGCAAAAACCGAGCTAAGCATTGCGTTCCGGCGTCACACGCAAGGGAGCCTTCCCCCGAGCTAGAAATTAAACGGCTCTTTTCCTGAAAAATCTTAATACTTTGCGGTTGATCCTTTTTTGCTTTCCAATGGGTTGCCGTTTTCACGCGCTCGGCTGCCCGCCATCCGGCGGCGACACTGGCGGCTTTCCGGTTTTCACATGGTAAGCGATCACAAACCCCATGATAATAAGGCACAGCACGCTGATGTCCAAAAATAAATCACCTTGATGTCGGAAATAGGCTAAGAAGTGTTTCAGGACATCCACCAGCTGCACTGTCTTCGCATGGAGCATCGGGTCGATTACTGTGCTGCCCGGGGATAGATTCGCCACATTCGCCTCCAATCTAGGGAGTGCTACTTTGGCCACGAGAAACACCGTAAAACACGACAACGTGACAAGCACCTGCAGAAAAATAATCACAAAAAACAAAGTCTTTCGGCTTGTGGGTCTTGATATCTGCATGCTGGCAACGTAATCCCGGCCCCTAGGCCCAGCAAGCGCAAACGCCGATCCAACCTTCATCCCGACAGCGCTTTAGTCCCAAAAATTCGCCTCGCTCCCCAAAAGAATTCCTTTATAAATGAGGGGAATGCGTTTCTCGCGCAACTTTTGCGCGGGAGGCGGGGTTTTTAATCCTGTCGTTCTCCGACCATCATCCCCCCTTTCCTGTGCCCCCCGGCTTTTCACTCTCTCACCTCAAAAAGCTTGCGCCTCCGCCGCGCCCCGTCTGTTTGGTGCCGACGGCGTTTTGCTTTTTGCACCGCGAAAACAAGCCCGCCGAAGCGGTTAAACCCGCCGACGTGCAGGCCTTTGTGTCGCTGTCGCTGGAGGGGCTGTCGCCCTTTCCCGCCGAACAGTTGGCATGGGGGTGGCTCGACGCGCCCAAGCAGTCGTTTGTCTGGATAGCCGCCGCCACCAAAGAGCGCCTTGCCCGCGAGGCCGTGGCGCTCGACAAAAACGCGGCCTTCGCCCTGCCCGCCTTTGCCGCCGTGTGCGCGCTGGGGTTGCCGAAGGCCCGCCGCGTTTTTCTGTGGGAGGAAAACACCCTGACGGGCCTGCGCTTTACGGAAAATTCGCTGTGGCCGGTGGCGATCGTGTCGGCCACGTTGCCGCAGGCCACCGCCGAGGCCGCCTTTGCCGCGCGCGAGCGCCTGTGTGAAGACAAGGCCCTAGGCGTTGCCGACACCCTGCTCGGCATTTATGCTGAACCCGAGGGCCGCGCCGACCCCTCCGACAACCTGTCCTTCCAGCTCGCCCAGTTTGAAAACGCGCAAGACCCGGCCAAGCCCGTGACGGTGCGCTGGCCGCGCGCCGAAAACGCCCTGCTGTGGCAGGCGGATTTGCGCGAACGCGATTTTTTGGCGCAGGAACTCAAGCGCCGCAAGCGCGGGGCCATTCTGTGGCGCGCGTGCCAAGGGGCCGCCGTGGCCGCCGTGTTGCTGCTGTTGTGGCAAATCGGGCTGTCCGTCGCGGGCAAAAGCCTCGAAAACCGCTTTGCGCTTATCGAAACGCAAAAGCCGCTGGTTTCTGCCGTGCAGCAGAATCAGGCGTTGCTTATGAAAATCGAGCAGGCTTCCGGCAACGAGTTGCAGCCCTACCTCATGCTGGGCAAGCTCAACCAGATTCGCCTGAACGACGAAATCACCAAGTCCCTTTATTTTATCAACGCCCAGACGGAGGGCCTCACGGGCCTCACCGTGCAGGGCAAGGCCTCCTCCATCGCGCAGGTGAACACCTTTGTCGAGGCGCTCAAGAAGTCGAATTACTTTAAAACCGTGGATTTGGCCAACGTGCAATCGAAGTACGCCGGGGCCGATTTCACGCTGAAAGTGGATTTCAAGCCCCTGCCCGCCAGCAAGCGCACCTCCTCACACGAGTCGCCCGCCGCGCAGGCCCAACCTGCGGCCCCCGCCGCCGCCACCCAGGAGCACGGCGCATGATTTCCCTCATCCAAGCTTGGTTCAACCGCATCTCCTCACGCGAAAAGTGGATGTTGGTGGCGTTTTTGTGGGTGCTCATTTTCATCTGGTGGGGCAATGTGCGCGGGAAGCAACACGCGTATTCCGACCGCGCCCGACAGGCCGACGTGACACTCAAAGAGCAACGCGCGTGGTTCGACGAAAGCCCGCGCATCGACGCAAGCATCCGCGCCGCCATGCAGCGCTTGCAGTCGCAGCCCTCGTACGGGGCGGGCGAACTGGCCGGCCGCATCGACGGCTTTGTGCGCGAGCTCAATTTGCAGGCCGACGTGGGCGCCCCGCGCTCGCAAGAGGGCGAAGTTTTTAACGTTCATTCCCTTAAACTGCGCGTGCGCCACGCCACGCTGGAAGACCTGATTAAACTCGACGACAAATTCCGCGGGCATTCCCCCTATCTCAACCTCGAATCCGTTTCGCTGCGCCCCGACACCACCGACCCCATGTACCTCGACGCCCAAATCTCCGTGCAGTCGCTGGAACTCAAACACACTTTTTAATACCGCTCCCCCATGAAACGCTTTATCGCCACCTTCGCGGCCCTCACGGCCCTAGCCCACGCCCAAACGGCAGCCCCGGCCACGGGCACCGCCGCCCTCGCCGCCACCGCCTCAGCCGCTGTCGCCGCCGTGGCTCCCGCCGCCGTGCCCGCCGCGTCGCCTACAGTCACGCTGCCCGCCACGGTGACCAACGCCGCCCCCGCCGCCGCGACCCCCTCGGCACCCGCCGTCACGCGTCGCGCCGTGGCCTTGCCGGGCAATATCGCCTCCACCGCCGTCCCCGCCCTTTCGCCCGCCACGCAGCCCAGCGCCGTGCTGCAAGGACACACCGCCGCTCCCGTCATCACCGCCGGAAGCACCAACACCGCAACCGCGCTGTCCTACAGTACGCCGGCCCCGCTCACGTCCACTCCGGGCATGAACGGCGCGCGCGGCCTCGGGGCCAACGGCGACGCCGTTAAGCCCTACAGCGGATCGCAGGGCCTGCCGATGGTGGCCGAACTCGACCCCAAGGAACCCGTCGGCCCCTTTGTGCTGGTTGACGAAACGGGCCCGCAAGTGCTCGCGCTGGTTGAACAGCTCTCGGGCAAAATCATCCTCGCCCAGCAGACCATCCCGCAGGTGAAAATCAATTTCAACAGCCGCGGCACCCTCGCGCGCGCCGACGCGCTCATGGCGCTGGAAACCCTCTTGAGCATCAACGGAGTTTCCGTGATGCCCCTGAACGACAATTTCATGAAGGCCGTGCCCACGGGCGGCATCAACAGCCAGTCGCCGGAAATTCTCATGGTCGAAGACTTGCAAAAGCTGCCCTCCAGCCAAGTCTTCTACACCCGCGTGTTCAAGCTGAACTCCCTGACGCCCACCGAGGCCGCCCCGCTCTTGGCTCCCATGCTCACGGCCATTCCGCAAGGCGCCGCCACGTTGACGCCCTTTGAAAAGGCCCGCGCCATCCTCGTCACCGACACGCTCACCAACCTCCAGCGCATGGACCGCGTGCTCAACCGCATCGACCGCGCCGAGGACTTCGACTCGACCGTGCTCTTTTTCCCGCTCAAATACGCCAAGGCCAGCGAAATGGTGGCGCGCTTGCAGCGCCTGCAGGGCTCCTCGCTCAAGCGCTCGCTCTCGGGCACGGCCACGTCCTTTGAGGCCGACGACCGCACCAACCAGTTGATGGTCATCACCGACCCGGCCAACGTGCCGCTCCTGCGCCAGATTGTCGGCGGGCTCGACGTGGACATCGACCCGCTCACCCGCAGCGAAGTTTTCTACATCCAGCAGGCCGACGCCACCGACTTGGCCGACGTGCTCAAGCAGTTGGTGACGGGCCAGCAGCAGGCCGCCAAGCAGGCCTCTACCCAGGCCCAAAAGAACGCCAAAAACGCGCAGGCCACCAAGACCAACGCCCAGACCAAGCAGACCACCAAGGTGGACACCGCCGCATCCGCCGCCGCATCCGCATCGTCGCGCGCCGAAGTTATCCCCACCCTGTACGGCGAGGAAAACAACTCTTACGAGTTCAGCCAGTTTGTCACCATCGTGCCCGACGAGCGCAGCAACGCCATTGTCGTATACGGCACCCCCACCGACATCCGCCAAGTGGCGGGCATCATCGGCAAGATGGATATTTCCCGCATGCAAGTGCGCGTGGAAGTGGTCATCACAGAAGTCACCCTCACCGACCAACAGGTGTCCGGCCTCGAAAACTTCTCCCTCAGCGGCGTCAACATGAACAAGGGCGACTGGCGCATTGACTCCTCCGGACAGACGCCCTCCATTGACAGCGCCACCGACCCGGCCTTCAGCTTCACCCTCGACGACTACAATCTCGACATGGTGTTCAACGTCGCCAAGCGCGACAAGCACGTGAAGGTGGTCTCCGCCCCCAGCATCACCACGACCCACAACGAGGAAGGTTCCATCCAAGTGGTCGAGGAGCGCCCCCGTGTCACCAGTTCCACCACCAATTTGAACGCGCAGACCACCACCGACAGCTCGCAGGTGACGCAGGAAATTGAATGGGTGGATATCGGCATCACCTTAAAACTCGAAGAAGTGCGCGTGGGCCCCAACGGCTCCATCCAAATGCGCATCACCCAGACGGCCTCCAACGTCATCGAGTACCAGACCATCGCCAACATTTCCACGCCCATCATCGCCAGCCGCCAGGCCAAGTCGTTTGTGACGGCCAAGGACGGACAAGTGGTGGTGCTCGGCGGCTTGCAAAGTGTCAACGAAGTCAAGAGCGACGGCAAGGTCACCTTCTGGGCCGACATCCCGCTGATCGGCAACCTTTTCAAGCCCAAGGCGGCGGAAAATATCCGCCGCGAACTCATTATTTTCCTGCGGCCCGTCGTGGTGCGCAGCAATGAAATCTCCCAGGCGCTCACCGAAAATCAAGTGAAAAACTCCGGTTTGGCCGACGATCTCAAGGAATTCTACGAAACGGGAACCCTGCGCATGACCAGCGAGAAAGAGCGCGACGCCAAGCTCAAGGAAGCACAGGAGAAGGAGGCGGCCCAAAAGGCGAAGAAGGCCCAGCAAAGCCAAGGTAATCCGCCCGCCACCGTTTCGCCCTCGTTGCGCAGCACCTATAGCCGCTAACGCCCACGCGACTTATGCTTTTTCCGCATCCATTGAAACAGACCTTGCTGGCGCTCGCGCTGGCAGCCGGGCTGTGCGCGGCGCAAGCGCAAGACGCTCCGCCCGATGCCCCCGCCGCTGGCGGCGGCGGTGAACCCCCGCCGGACGCCGCCATGATGGCTGCGCCCCCCGAAGGCGAAATGCCGCCCGCGCCCGAAGCGCAGCAAACAGCGGCCACCACCGAAACTTCCAATGGCGCCACGGGCAGTACTGCCGCATCGACCACCGCCGCCGAGACCTCCGCCGCTCACGTTTACCAAAACGACGCCGGAGCGAGCATTGTGCAAACCACGCAGGCTACCACAACCACCGAAACAACCGCACGCACCGGACGGCGCGGATCGCGCCGCAACGGCCAAGGTAACGCCGAAGGCCCGGGCGGCGACATGCCCGCTCCGCCCAACGGCGAGTCCGCCGCCGCGCCCGCCGTGCAAGCCGAAACCGTCCCCGTGGTCGAAGTGGCGACCATGCCCGTGCAAACCGCCACCTCCACCCTTTCTTTTGCCGACCAAGGCCCGGAAGAAACCCTTGTGTCCGCCTCGCCCTTCCTTTCGCCGCTGTACGCCATGCGCCGCCCCGCCGTGGGCTTGGGCGCGCGCGCGGCGGCCTCCGTCGAATTTCGCGGGGCCGTGTGTCTGAACGGCCAGTGGCAGTTCAGCCTGTACGACCCGCGCGAAAAACGCGGTTTTTGGGTGCGCATGGACGATGAAACGGCGCCCTACCGCGTCAGCGCCTACAACGCCGAAGCCCATTCCATTTCGCTCAATGTCAACGGCATGGTGAGCGAAGTTTTCCTCAACCGTCCTGTGGATACCCCCATGGCGATTGCCGCTACCGGAGTCTCCGGCGCGCGCGCGGGCGGCACCGTGGCCGCACCCACGCAAGCCGCCGCCACCGGCAACCGCCAAGGCAATGCGCAAAACGGCAACCGCAAGGCCAACGCGCAAGGCGACAACGGCCAAAACGCCGCCGCCGCCCAAAAGGCGAAGAACAACGCCCCCGCTTCCGGCGTGTATGTCGGCGGACAGACCGACAGCACAGGCACGCAGGTGAGCGCCCCCGTGGTCGCCCAACCCGCCGCCGCGCAGACCACCGTCACTCCCGCCGCCGCCGGCGCTTCCGGCACGCGTTCAGGCACGTCCAATACGCGCCGACGCATTGTCATGCCCAATTAACAACCTTTTTTCCCGTGTCCGCCGAAACCACATCCTCTCTCGACAGCTTTATCGAGCGGTTGCACCCCGAACAGCGCGACGCGCTGTGGAGCGCCCCGCTGCACGAGCGCGCGCGCAAGCTGGCCTCCTTTTTGGGCGAACCCGAGGGCGACTTGCTCGCCAAGCTCGGCGCGGCGCTGGATTTGCCCGTGCTCGCGGAAATCAAAGCGCTGGCCAAGCCCACCGAGGTCGTCCCCCCGCGCATCATTTACGAATTCCAGTGCCTGCCCGTGGAGCCCGAGAGCGTGCCGGGCGCGGCCGACAGCCCCGAGCGCATTGCGCTGGTGTGCGTGTGGCCCCCCAAGCCCGAATGGGACGCCTGGATTTTTGCCGCCACCGGCTGCCGCCCGTGCTGGGCCTTGGGCAGCGGCGAGACGGTCAACCAGCTGATCACCCAGAAATTCGGCGTGGGCGCGGGCAGCCTCGACAGCAGCGGACTGGAAGACCTCGCGGAGCAAAAGCAGGAGGAAGAAGAGGACGAAAACGCCGCCATCATCCGCTTTGTCAACGAAATCATCGCGCGCGCCATTTCCGACCGCGCCACCGACATTCATTTTGAGCCGGGCCGCGACATCCTGAACATCCGCTACCGCATCGACGGCGAGCTGGTGCCCGTGCGCGTGCCCGACAATCTCGTGGCCTATCAAGGCGCGATCATCTCGCGCATCAAGATCATGGCCAAGCTCAACATTTCCGAGCGCCGCCGCCCGCAGGACGGACGCATTACCTTTTCCGGCTCGCCGGACGAAATCGACATCCGCGTTTCCACCCTGCCCACGATGTACGGCGAAAGCATCAGCTTGCGCCTGCTCAGCCAAAAGACCCAGCCCCTGACGATGGAGGATCTCGGCTTTGCCAAGGAGGAAAAGGACCTTATCCTGCCCTCCTTGCACCGCCCGCACGGCATCATCTTGGTGACGGGCCCCACGGGCTCCGGCAAATCGACCACCCTTACCGCCTTCATCCGCCACATCCGCCGCCCCGAGCTGCGCATCATCACGGTGGAAGACCCCGTCGAATACGAAGTGGAGGGCATCAACCAAACGCAGGTGCACGCCGAAATCGGCCTGACCTTCGCCTCCTCCTTGCGCACGATTTTGCGCCAAGACCCCGACGTCATCATGGTGGGCGAAATCCGCGACCGCGAAACGGCGGACATCGCCATTCGCGCCTCGCTCACGGGCCACTTGGTCTTGAGCACCCTGCACACCAACGACGCCCCGGGCGCGCTCACCCGACTGACGGACATGGACATTGAGCCGTTCCTGATCGCGTCGTCCGTCGATCTCATTTTGGCCCAGCGCCTCGTGCGCCGCCTGTGCAAGCACTGCGCCGTGCCCGCCGACTACGAAGTGGGCTATCTGGGCTCCTGCCTCGTGGCGCTCGATCTCGACCCGGCCCTCGTCGCCGAAGGCTCGGCCCTCAAGAAGAGCGTGGGCTGCAAACTGTGCCGCCACCTCGGCTACCGGGGCCGCGTGGGCATTTTTGAAATTTTGCGCGTGGGCGAGGAAATCCACGACCTCATCATCCGCCGCGCCAGCGCCCGCGACATCCGCAAGCGCGCCCTCCAGCACGGCATGACCACCCTGCAGGGATCCGGCTGGAAGCAGGCCGTGCGCGGGCTGACGTCCCTCAACGAAATCATGGAGTTCGCCAACATCGGCGACGGCGAAAACGCGCCGACGGTCTAACGCCATGCCCTCCTTTCAGTACACCGCCACCACCGCCACCGGCGAGAAAAAGACGGGCACGATTGACGCGCCCGACCGCAAGCAGGCCCTGCAACGCCTGCAAGGCGAGCGCCTGCGCGTGACGGACTTGCGCCACGGCCACGCGGGCGACGACGTCGCGGCCCAGGCCGCGCGCGTGGACAGCACCGACAAACTGGCCCTCGCGAGCGAGCAGCTCGACAAGATCGGCCCCTCAGCGGGCGCCAAACTCGCGTGCGCGTTTTTCGCCAAGGTGCTCCAGCTCCACGGCTCGGGCATGCCGCTGGGCGACGCCGTGCGGCTGCTTTCCTCCCGCACGTCTGACCCTTTGCTGACCGTGCTCACCTCGCGCCTGTGGCGCGACTTGTCAGAAGGCCGTTCGCTGGCGGCGGCCCTCGCGCTCTATCCGCGCATTTTCGACCCGGCGATGATTCACCTTGTCGAAGCGGGCGAAACGACCGGCAACTTGTGCCCGGTGCTGCAAAACCTCATCACTTCGCTGGAAGAAAGCGCGTCTTTGCGCCGCCGCATCTTGGGCGGGCTCGCCTACCCCGGTTTTGTCTGCTGCATCGCCTTCGGGGTGGTCTGCCTGTTTATCTTTTTCCTGCTGCCGCGCATTCAGGGCATGATGCAGTCGATGGGCCAGCAAATGAGCCTGTCGGCGCGCATCCTCATCGGCTTTTCCGACGCCTTCTTGCACTGGGGCCCCTTTGTGGCCGCCGGGCTGGTGATCGCCGCCATGAGCATCCGCCGCTGGCGCAAGACGGAAGAGGGCCGCCGCAAGACCGACGAAATGCTCCTAAAGCTCCCCGTCATCGGCGGCATCTGCGTGCACACCGACGCCTGCCGCATCTCCAACTTGCTGGGCACGCTCATCGAAAGCGGCGTCAACACCACCGAGGCCCTGCGCATGACCGAAAAGGCCGTCCAAAACACGGTGACCCGCGAACGTTTCGCGGCGGCCCGCGTGATGATCAACGACGGCGCGGCCTTCTCCTTGGCCCTGCGCAAGCACGCCGTGTTGCCCGACCTCGACCTCGACATCCTTTCCGTCGGCGAAGGCACGGGCTCGCTGGTGCGCTCCTTCCACGAAATCCACAAAAACCACTCCGCCGAACTGAACGCGCAATTCAAGATGCTCACCAGCGTGATCTCCACGGTCGCCCTCCTGGGCGCCTTCACCCTCGTCGGCCTCCTCGCCATCGGCATCGTCTCCAGCGTCCTCTCCCTCTCGCAGGGGATTTTGGGGCGTTAAAAAGTCGGTTTTCATTTGCATCCGTAGCGCCGCCGCGCCCCGACATTCCTTTGATTCCCTTGGGGCGCGCCTAACACAAATGCGGACTGCAAAAAAATAGGGGGCTCATAGCCGAGCAGCTGCGCAGGCTTCACCCTTTTAAGGCAAGTTGGCACGCCGCTTGCTCATGGTTGGCCCGTGGAAGGATTCATTCATTCTCCAAAAGTCCCTTTGACACATAAATATATTTTTGTTCTTTGATGCCATAAAACGGATCTGCAAAAAATTTCTCAGGATCATAAAAATTCTTGCTCATGACATAGCATTGGAAATTCATTTCATTGAATAATCTATATATCTTTTTTAAATTATCCTCACTATTGGAAATGAGAAAGGCTTGTGATTTTGGTGTTATCATTTTTGAGGCTTCCAACGCTGCTTCAGGGAAAAATATGTATTGATGTTCGGAGGCTAAAAATGAAACCCCTCTTTCCCTAAAGAAATTCATCATTTTATCCTCTTCAATAGTCGGTTCTTTTCGAATAGTAGAAGACATCTTTAGATCTTTTGTTGTGACATTTTTTGGAAATTCTCCATACCAAGGACAGATAACAACAACCTCTTCTGTATTATTTCTCAAAACGGCACAGCCGCTAGTTATAACAGCAAAACAAATAAAATAAAATAAGTAACGCATCTTTTTACTTCCCCTTCCCTTGCTTTCGCTCCCATTTACCATTTGCACAATCATATTTCCAAACACTCCCGCATTCATCGCCAAGGTTGTGAATGCTAACAAATGCTTCTGAACTTGATCCAGCCCCACTTACACCCAAAACCGCCTTGGAGCATTCGACATATACCAAAACGCTGCAGCATTTAGTGCCTTTTTTTGCACATTCCTGTTCCGCAGTTTCCTTTGCTTCCTTAAGCATTTCATCCAGCAGACGGTTTACATTATCCCTGCTTAATGGCACACTGTTCTTCGTACTTCCAGGTTCTGAACTATTGTCAAAGGCGCGATGCCCCGAAGGGATTTGATCATTTGCAACTGCGGAATTGCAACCAGCGACACCGCAGTAAGTACCTTCATTTTTATTGATAGGAGGGGGCCCTTTATTGCTACCATTTTTCTTATTATATGATTTTAATTCTGTATTATAGTCTGCATCATTTTTACCGTACTGGTTTTTCCACTTATTAACACTGGACTCCTGCTCATTTCCATCACCCTTTTCGCCTCCGTGTCCAAGGAATAAATCCATCCTACATCCTGCCATCAAGCCCAGCCAATCCCAATTTCCCACGGGCTCATTGCCGACGAACGCATACAAGTTCAATCCCCCCTCCTCCTCAATGGGATCCCGATTGATCCAGCGTCCCTGGTCGGGGTTGTAGTAGCGGTAACCGTAGTAATACAGCCCCGTTTCAAAATCCAAATACTTCGTGCTAAACCGGAACGGATTGTCCTTTGTCACGCCGCTATAGATCGGGTTGTCATAGAGCGTGCCGCCGTAGGGATCGTAGGCGTATTCGGCATCAAAGCCTCCAAAATATCCTGTCAACCCCATGACGTTGCCGTTGCCGTCGTACATGTAAAATGAGCAGCCCCCGATACCGTAATCCTGCACGTCAAGCAATCCGCCCACACCACCGGCGCCGTCGAGGCTCCCGCTGATATCTTGCCCCCACGTAAAGGTTTTTAAGACATCGTTCCCGTTATTGCCGTCCAGTTGCGCCATCATGTTCCAACCGTCGTACAGGAAGCGGTGATGTCTATCAAGGATCCAAGCCCCGCTATTCCACGACCACACTTTCTTCTCCACGCGGCGGCCAGTCTCGTCGTACGCAAACGCGAGCTTTTGCTTTTTCCCCGTCGCCACGTAATAGTCGTTCGTGTTTTCCATGCCTATCAAACGGTTTTCCGCGTCCCATGTATACACCCATGTCCCGTCGCTTAGCAAGTTCCCATCCTCGTCATAGGAAAAACTTTCAGGATTGCGCGGAGTGTAGATCGCCCCGTTGCGGGTCTCATAGGCCGTCGAAGTCAATGATTCGGTTTCTGCGCTGCTTGCACTGCGGCTGGCGGCGGAGGCCACCGTGCTGCCCGAGGAGGACAGCGCCCGCAATTGAGACATGCTCAACCCATGGCTAGTCCCGCTGCCCGTCGTCGTTTCCATCCGGGTCGCACTCAAAATTCCCGCGCTCGAAGCGCTGCTGCGCGCGCTCATCAGGCTTTCACCCTCCCCCTCATAGATATCCCCGCGAACGCTCACCGGCACCGATTGGGCGTCGTTGCCATCTATCGCCACATTCCCCATCCAGTAGGCATCCAAGCGCGAGGCCGTCACCGTGTTTACACTGATCACCGCATTCGCGTTCGCTATCCCCATGACAGGCAATGTCCTCGAACGATTACGGGAGGTGTAGGCGTTGATCACATTGGTCACATAACTGCCGATGCGACCGGAAAGCGTTTCCCCCGTACGGTTGCCGATATCGTCATACGCATATCCGTATGCCAGTCCGGGAACCGTCTCCCCAGAATCCGGGAGAGTCAAAAGGGGTCAGACGCAAAATATTAAGATTTTCACACCCTCGTCCCAGATTGGTTCTCTGCACAAACTAGATACCCCCGTCTCCACCCGCTGGCAAGCCCGGAGTGTTTCTGTGGCAGTCGGCCTACGCCTTGGGGGAGCGGCGCGGGCGCGTTTTTAGAAAGCGGCGGGAATATTGCCTTGACTCACCGGGGGCTAAAGCGGACGTTAAAAGAACCCACCACACTCACCGTACATAACGAAAAACACACATATCTATGACGATAGGCATATTCTATGGGAGTTCGATGGGACGGACCGCCGACGTGGCTGCGGACATTGCGCAGGCGCTCGGGGTTGATTCTGCGGACATCCACAACGTGGCAAACGCACAGCCCGAAAAGGCGACTTCTTACGACGCGCTGGTTTTGGGTTCCTCCACCTGGGGCGACGGCGACTTGCAGGACGATTGGCCCGCGTTTTTGGCCGGCCTTGCCAAGCTCAACCTCTCCGGCAAGAAAGTGGCCCTCTTTGGCTGCGGCGATTCCGGCGGCTATCCCGACACTTTTTGCAACGCCGTGGGCGCGCTGTACGACGGCCTCGCCGCCACGGGCTGCACCTTTGTGGGCGCCTACGCCCCGCAGGGCTACGACGTGACGGGTTCGGCCATTGCCAAGGACGGCAAGTTTGTGGGCCTCGCGCTCGACGAGAGCGCCGACTTCAAGACCCCCAAGCGCATCAAGGTTTGGGCCGAACAGCTCAAGGGCGAATTGGCGTAAAACACCGCGTTTTGCCGCGTAAAAAAGCCGGTGAAGTTTTGTTAACTTCCCCGGCTTTTTCGCGTGCGGATTTTTGCTACACCACCGGGCGGCTGCGGTAGTACAAGAGCCCGGGCATTGCCAACCCGAAGGCCAGCGCCGCCGTGATGGAGCCCGCCTTGAGGACGTTGTCCACAAAGACGGCGAACAGTTCGGGATGATAGCCGTTGGCCTTGATTTCAAACAGCGCCAGCGCGGCGGCGAAGGCGAATTTGCCGGGAATCATGGGGATGATGGCCGCGACCGTAAACACCTTGGGATGCGCGCGAAAGCGCCGCGCCCAATAGACGCCCACCGCGCTCACCGCCGTGGCGGCCAGCAGCGTGGCCCACTCGATGGGCATGCCCGAAAACAGCAGCCAAAAGCGCAGCCCCCGCCCCAGCGCCCCGCCCAGCGCGCAATAGGCCAGCGCTTTGGGGGGCACGTTGAAGAGCATGGCAAAGCCCACGGCGGCCACCGCCGAGAGCAAAAGTTCCTGCACAAACATGAGCGCTAAATCCATAACTGCGCCCTCCACAGCGTCAGCGCCAAAAATATCCCCACGGTCGAGGCCAAAATGAGCAGCAGGGCGAACACCCCGCGGCTGAGGCCGGTGTTGACGTATCCCTTCACCATGTCGGACACGCAGTTGATCATGGGATAGCCCGGGATGAGCAAGAGCACGCTGGCGGCCATCGCCGTCTCGGGATTTTCCACAAAGGGCAGCCGCGTGCCCCAGCAGGCGATGCTTTCCGCCAAAAAGGCCGTGAGGGCGAAATTGACAAGCGGATTAAAATGCCAGCGCGCGATCCACAAGCGCAGCGACATCGCCACCCCGGCGGCCACGCACGCCAGCGCGCACGCCCCCCAGTCGCCCCCCATCATGCGCCCAAAGGCGGCGCAGGAAAGCCCCACCATCACGCACACGAGCGCCTTGGGGTATTTGAAGGGCACAATGGCGTCGAGCTTTTCAAAGACAAGGACGGGCTCGGCGGGGATTTCGCCCCGCTCCAGCGCCAGCACCGTGCGCTGCACCTCGGAGACCACCTGCATGTTGATGCCGCCGTCTTGAATGCGGCGCACATCCGTCAGGCTTTGCAGGCGGCTGCGCACGGTGACGGTGACGAAATTCGCGGTCAGCCCCACATGCACCTGCTCGGCCCCGAGCGCCCGCCCCATGCGCAGGGTGAGGTTTTCCGCCAGCGCGCTCTCCGCCCCGTGGCGCATCAGCATTTGCCCGGTGCGCATACACGTGCGGCTGATGCGCCGCAACGCCTCGCGCAAGCGCACCACGCCTTCCGGCGTGTCAAAAATAGGTTCCACAGAATGAAATGGCGCGTCCATAAGGCACGGCCGCCCTGCGGCCATTTGGCATTTTACCCCATCCGCCCCCGCTGGGAAATCTTTAAATCCGCGCGGGGACGATGCGTTCGCCTTGGTTTTGGTATTTGCCGCGGCGTTTTTTGTAGGAGGTGGCGCAGGGGTCGCCTTTGAAGAAGAGCATTTGCACCACGCCCTCGTTGGCGTAGAGGCGGCAGTCGGCGGCGCTGGCGTTGGAGAATTCCAGCGTCAGGTGGCCTTGCCAGCCGGCTTCGGCGGGGGTGAGGTTGGCGATGATGCCGCAGCGCGCGTAGGTGCTTTTGCCCACGCAGATGGCGGAAATGTCGCTCGGCAGTTTTAGGCGCTCCACCGCCACGCCGAGGCCGTAGCTGCGCCCGGGCAGCACGAAGAATTCGCCGTGGGCGTCGCGGTGCAGCTCGGCGGGTTCGAGGTTGCCCGCATAAAAGTCTTTGGGGTCGATCACCCGGCCCGGGACGTGGCGGAAGATTTTAAATTCCTTGGGGGAAAGCCGCAGGTCGTACCCGTAGCTCGACAGCCCGAAGGAGAGCGCCCGCACGGCGGCGTCGCCGACGGGGATTTCGCGCACCAGTTCGGGCGTGAAAGGCGTGATGAGGCCGCGGGCGGCCAGTTGCGTGATATCGCGGTCGTTGAGCAGCATGGCAAACGCAAAAAAGGCGCGTGAAAAACGCGTGAAGCAAAAAACCCTTTAAAAAATTGGGCCACCCCCTCCGATTGATGCGCTTGGAAGCTCGGAGGGGGCGGCGCGAACGTTTACGAACATTCGCGAAAAGTGAAACGTACAAAGGCGGCGCGGGGAAAACGCTGACGTCTTTGGCTGCGTATGGGGTTAAACGGCGGGCGAAGACTCGGGCAAACGCATGGTCTGGCGAACGGAAGCGGCGGCTCCCATGTCGAAGAGTTGGGCGTCCATTAGGGCGAGGTCGTCGGGGTTTAGCCGTGCGGGGTCTACCGTGGTGCGCAGCTGATAGGGTTTTTTCGAGGCCAGCAGCAGACGCAGCGAGGATTTCGCCGCATCGGAGGCGGCTGGATGGCCCGCGATATGGTTGTAAATATCGCCAAAAGGCCCCTTGATGTCAAGCCCCACCCAATCGGCCTGCGCGAGCGCTTGCGCAAAGGCTTCCGGCAACATTCCGGCGGAGTGCAACCCCACCGAAAACCCGAGCGCCTTGACGTCCGCCATCGCGGCGGGCAGCGCCGCCTGCGCGGTGGGTTCGCCCCCGCTGAAAACCACCCCGTTGAGAATGCCCACGCGGCGGCGCAAAAAGGCCAGCACGTCCGCCCACGCCACCGTGCCCGGCCCGAAGGCCCGCAGGTGCGCGTTGTGGCAGTAGGGGCAGTTCCACAGGCAGCCTTTGCAAAACACGACCGCCGCCAGCCGACCGGGAAAGTCGATGGTCGTAAACGGGGTGACCCCCGCCACAGACAGCGCGTGCGCTTGCATAGAAAAAACCTTCGGAAAAACATCCACCCCCGCGGCCTAAACGGCGAGGGTCTCGCACGCCGGAACTTTTGCGTGGAGTGCGCCCGCTTCGACGCCGTGCAGCGTCGCGGGGGTGGGTTCCACAAAGTCGGTGCGCTCGGCGTACTCGCTGCGCTTGCCCGCGTTGAACTGGTCCACGGGGCGATGGTAGCCCATCACGCGCGTCCAGACTTCGCAGGCCTGGCGTTCTTCGGCGGGAATCTCGGCGTCGTCGGCAAGGCCTAAGCGCTTGCGCGCGGCCTCGTCGCAATGCGGGCAGAACCGCTGCTCGCCGTTCAAGTACCCGTGGTGCGGGCAAATCGAGAACGTGGGCGTAATCGTCACATACGGGATGCGGAAGCGCGTGAGCACCACCTTGATCAGCTCTTTGCACGCCTGCGAACTCGAGATGCGCTCGCCCATGTACAGGTGCACCACCGTGCCGCCCGTGTACTGCTGCTGGAAGGTCTCCTGGTGTTCGAGCACCGCAAAGGGGTCGTCGCTGAAGGCCACCGGCAGCTGGGAGGAATTCGTGTAGTAGGGGGCCTCCGGCGTGCCCGCCTGCAAGATGTCGGGGAAGCGCTTTTTGTCCTCGCGGGCAAAACGATAAGTCGCGCCCTCGGCGGGCGAGGCCTCCAAGTTGTACAGGTGCCCCGTCTCCTGCTGAAACTCCGTCATGCGCGCGCGGATGTGGCGCAGGATGCGCAGGGCGAGGGCCGCGCCGTCCTCCTGCGACAAGTCGGTCTTGCCGTAGAAGAAATTGCGCACGCACTCGTTGACGCCGTTCACCCCGATGGTGGAGAAATGGTTGCGCAGGGTGCCCAGATAGCGCTTGGTGTAGGGGAAGAGCCCCCCGTCGATCAGGCGCTGCACAAACTTGCGCTTGAGCTCCAAGCTCGTCTTGGCGAGGTCGAGCAGCGTGTCGAGGCGTTCCAAGAGCGCCTTTTCGCTGCCCGCGTAGCGATAGCCCAGCCGCGCGCAGTTGACGGTCACCACCCCGATGGAGCCCGTCTGCTCGGCGGAGCCGAACAGGCCGTTGCCGCGCTTGAGCAGTTCGCGCAAGTCGAGCTGCAGGCGGCAGCACATCGAGCGGATGTCGTGCGGGTTCAGGTCGGAGTTGATGAAATTCTGGAAATACGGCAGGCCGTACTTGGCCGTCATCTCGAAGAGCGCCTCGCAGTTGGGATGCTCCCAGTCGAAGTCCTTCGTGATGTTGTAAGTCGGTATCGGGAAAGTGAATACGCGGCCCGCCGCGTCGCCGCCCATCATCACGTCGATGTAGGCGCGGTTGACCATGTCCATCTCTGCCTGCAAGTCGCCGTAGGTGAAGTCGGTTTCCTGACCGCCGATGACGGGGCGCTGTTCGCGCAAGTCGCGCGGGCACGTCCAGTCGAAGGTGAGGTTGGTAAAGGGCGTCTGCGTGCCCCAGCGGGAGGGCACGTTGAGGTTGAACACAAATTCCTGCATGCACTGGCGCACCTGCGCGTAGTCGAGCTTGTCGGCGCGGATGAAGGGCGCCAAATAGGTGTCCACCGAGCTGAAGGCCTGCGCCCCCGCCCACTCGTTTTGCAACGTGCCCAAAAAGTTCACCATCTGCCCGAGCGCCGTGCGCAAATGCTTGGGAGAACCCGCCTCAATCTTGCGGGGAACCCCGTTGTAGCCCTCGCGCAGAAGCGTGCGCAGCGACCACCCGGCGCAGTAGCCCGAGAGCATGTCGAGGTCGTGGATATGGAAATCGCCCTCGCGGTGCGCCTGCCCCACTTCGGGCGGGTAGACATGGTTCAGCCAGTAGTTGGCCGTGATCTTGCCCGAGCTGTTCAAGATCATGCCGCCCAAGGAGTACCCCTGATTGGCGTTGGCGTTCACGCGCCAGTCGAGCTTGTCGATGTATTCCTCGATGGAGGAGGACACCTCGACGAAGGTCTGCTTGCGCTCGCGCAGGGCGCGGTGCTGCTCGCGGTAAAGGATATAGGCGCGCGCGGTCTTAAAGTGCCCCGCCTGCATGAGGGTGAACTCGACGGCGTCCTGAATGTCCTCGATCGAGAACACGTCGCCCTTTTTCAGGTGCAACTGGGCGACCACGCACGAGCACAGGGCGGCGGCGCGGTCCATGGCGAATTCGCCGGTGGCCTGCGCGGCCTTGGAAATGGCGACTAAAATACGGCCGGAATCGAAGGGCACATAGGCCCCCGCGCGATCGACGACCTGATACGACGGCGTGCCCAAGCGCGCGAGCAATTCGGGCTGGACATGTTCATCGGTCGCAAGAGACGGGGACGCCGCAACGCCGCCCGTTTCGGGAACATTGGCTTTCATGGGAATAGGATTTTTTCGGAGACGGTAGGAGGTGGGAACAACCGACACGCCAATGCCGGGACAGTCTGGTTCGCACGGCCGCTTTTGGCGAAGCGGAAGTCACGGAGGGTAAGGCCGTGACCGGCAGATTGAAAAGCAGGTCTTCTGGCTTCGGAGTTTGAATTGACTACCGACCCGGCCTTCCCCCCCGTCGGCCCTCGAAGGTTTCCCCCCAAAAGCTCCCGGAAAGTGGCCTGCCAAAAACGCCCTTTCAGGCATGTTCGGCACGGGCTTTCGTCCTCCGTTACAGCGGCGCAACCGCGCGGGATTCACACCCGCTTCCCTATTCTCCCGCAGGCGTAAACCCGCAGGCACTTTTCAAACGCGCACCCTCGGCCCGGTGTTGTTTTTTCGAAAAGCCAACCCCTACCGGTAGTGCGCGCCAATCATTCCTACCCCTTTATCTTGTGTAAGCAAGTAAATTTTGGCTTTCCCCTCGGAAAAAATCTGTGCGCCCTTTATCCATGCGGTTTGCCGCCCCGCTCTCCTCGGAAAATTCGCGGATTTTTCACACAAAAGCCGCGCGGGGGCCTGCTGGGATGTTCGATTAGCCGCCCCCGCCCCCTGCGAGCGATTGCGACAATGCCGCACACACACCGCGCACGCGCACACACCCGCGACGGATCCCCGTCTGCGCACGCCCTTTTTGCGCCCGCGCGCGAAGATTTTTCCCGCCGTTTTCCCTCGGAAAAACGCCCCGTCGGGCGTCCCTCCCCAAAAAGTATAATTGACGCGCAGATTTTTTTTCGGCAAAGTAAAACCTTTAGTTTATGGGGGATTAGCTCAGCTGGTTAGAGCGCCTGCTTCACACGCAGGAGGTCCTCGGTTCGAGCCCGAGATCTCCCACCATTTTACCCGCAAGGCTTCGTATTTCATCGTCAGGGTACATCGCACGAGCTCGGGATCGAACCGCAACGGTTCGTGTAGCGAGCTACTTATAAGCGAGCGGAACGGGCATCGCTGCCAAGCGATGCGTCCGAAGGACCGAGGCACCTTTGTGCCGAAGCCAACCCGAGATCTCCCACCATTTTACCCGCAAGGCTTCGTATTTCATCGTCAGGGAGCATCGCACGAGCTCGGGATCGAACCGCAACGGTTCGTGTAGCGAGCTACTTATAAGCGAGCGGAACGGGCATCGCTGCCAAGCAATGCGTCCGAAGGACCGAGGCACCTTTGTGCCGAAGCCAACCCGAGATCTCCCACCATTTTACCCGCAAGGCTTCGTCCTGCGGTTTTTTTATTGTCCGGGAATGGGGAGCCTTGCCAAAAACAAAAGCTTGCCCGTATTTGCCAACGGTGGAAAATGACAGCGCAACCACCGCACGCCTATGAAACGTATTTTTTGCTGTCTGCTGTTTGTATCGGTTCTCGCTTGCGCACAGGCGCAGCCGTATCAGGTGCGCTTTTGGATAGCCACCACCACGCTGGCCTCCGCCAATTACCAGAGCGTACAAGACGCCATCACCGCCCAAAGTCAGGGGCAATGTGCCGTGCGCGAAATCCTGCTCAACCTGCCCAAAGACCGGGGCTGCGCCTTTTATGTGCCGAATGTCTCCGGCGGACAGCAACAGGCGAGCGCCTTGGCCACGGATAGCGACGCCGCGCCCGCCGGAAGCGACACCCTTTCCTTCACGGTCAACCATCCGGGCAACCTGCGGCTCGATGTGGGCCTCAACTGGACGGGCGCGGCCCCGGGCGACCAACTCAAAAACTTTTGGTGCATCGTCCCCTTCAATCAGACGACCCTTATCGCCGTCCCCGCAAAAGTCTCCCCGCAGGCGGCGGGCCAGACGATGCTCCGGCGTTTTTACTTTCTGCAAATGTCCGGCCAGCCCGGCCTGAACGACGTCACCACCCAATACCAGCGCCAACAGCTCTTTAACGCCCACCGCATGATGATGGGCCCGCGCTGAACGGCAACTCCCCCCATCCCTCCCCTCCCATGAAACACCCCGCCTTTGCCGCCGCTGTCGGCGTCCTATGCCTGTGCGCGCAGGCCGCCGCCGCACTGCCCCCATACGAAGTCAGCCTGCAAGAATTCATCAGCCCCAAAGACGACATTTTCTCACTGGCAGACGCCCAAAACCCCGCGAAGCACGCCGCGCGCGGTGCGTCCCCCCACCTTACGGGAATGGGGGCGCGCAAAACGCAGATCATCATGGGGCAGACGCTCAGCTATTGCCAAACGATGCCCTTCGCCCGCCCGGACGACCCTATCCCGCTAGCGCACAAGTCGGTGCTGCTCGGCCCGGAAATGACCGTGGAAATCCATCCGAGCGCACACGCGTTGCTGGATACCCGATTGTCCTTCCACGTCACGGAATGGGATGGCCCCCCGCCCAAAAATTTGAAAAACCCGCCCATCAACCCCGTGCTGCGCACACGAGGCTTTGCCGTGAACGTGCTGCTCGCCTCGGGCGAAACCGTGCGCCTGTGCAGTATGCCCACCGTCATTCCCGGCAAAGACGGCGAGGCGTCCCGCCCGGCGTTTGCCACTTATTTTCTAAGCGTCACCGAGCTGACGCCGCCCCAGAAATCCGCCGCACAGGGCGCGCCCGAACGCAGTCGCGCCGAAATTATTCTGGAACGCGAAGCGCAGTTTGCCCGCGCGCGCAACGAGGACGCGGCTCAGTGGTATTTTCCCGAAGCCGAAGCGCCTGTTCCCGCCGCTGTGCCCGAAACCAGCAAAATGCTCCCCTCCCAAGGCTACACCCGCGAGCCGTAAAGGCATTTTTGCCGCGCATCACCACGGGCATGCCTTCATATACTCCCCTCCTCGCCGACTCGCTGGCCTCTGGTCGTTTTGGGGTATTGCACCGATGAATTTGAAGACACTCCCTAGCGAAAGATTGACGCTCCCTCAAAAATTATTCTAGACTCAACCTTTCGCGTTGTCCGATGGTGTAATGGCAGCACAAGGGATTTTGATTCCTTTAGTCCAGGTTCGAATCCTGGTCGGACAACCACTTTTTATGTAAAACGGCGCGGGAGCATACCCCCCGCCGTTTTTTTGCGCCCGCCGCCCCGCGCTGACACCGCATAATTCATATATCTGTAAATCGTTTATATATTCATATTTTACGACTCTAAGCACCTCCGGAAAACGCCGAAACAATCAAGCGTTAGGTCTGAAAATATAACCCATCGCATGGAGATACAAATGGGAATAAGTATGGATAACTACCCGCCTCGCCAGTATTCAAGCGGTTTGCAAGCCGAAGCTATTTCACTTTTTTTCAAATCAGTATTGAAATTTGGATGGAATCGGTGCATATAAAGTTTCATATTTTCACTGCAATGAGGGAACCCGTCATCCGTTTGGTCGTCACTGCCCAATCGCCTTTTTGCCTTGTTCCTTTGCAACCGCCCTAACTTTCTTCCCCATTTATCCTGCCCGGATATTCCTGCCGCGCCCTGATTTAACAGATGCTGTAAAACGGGATACCCCTCTCGCTCATGCCTTCCGACAACGATAACGCCCACCCTCGACCGCACTCGCACGCCGAGCGCATGCACGACTTGATTTCGCGCGCACTGCACGGGCATTTAGGTTGGCATTTGTCGCATCTGCCCGTTCAGCCCCCGGAAGACCCGCTATCCCCGGAAATGGTGCGTCTGCATTTAAAACTCTCCCTCAAGGCCGATATCGCGGCCATTCGCCACGCGTTGGAAAAAATCGGCCTGCACTGCTGCCGCCACCCCGAAGCGGGCACGCGCGGCGTCTTCATCCATCCGCAGGCCACGGATGTGGACTTCTTCCTGTTCGCCGAACTGGCAGAAGACTAGGGCGTGTCTTCAAATTCCGGAACGAGTCCGCGAAGGCTGGTTTTGAGCCAATTTTTCGGGTTTCGAGCCGAGTCGATGCAGCGCATCGGCGAGGCGAGGACACGAAAAAGGGGCCAAAATCCAGTCAAGC
>Ga0209467_1000954_pt1 | contig 29899 bp, 24 predicted proteins | sample Higcelwee11metaG_FD_187175 | JGI IMG/M metagenome (GOLD analysis project Ga0209467, IMG submission 187175) | Freshwater pond sediment microbial communities from the University of Edinburgh, under environmental carbon perturbations - High... | ecosystem: Environmental > Aquatic > Freshwater >... | reverse complement strand
TGCCCTTCAAGTCCTTGAAGATGAAGTTGCCGGAGGCGTCGGCGGGCAGATAGGGATCGACGAAGGATTTCCGCCTGCGGGCGTATTGCGCGGCCCCGAGCTCGAAATCCAGGTAGAGGACTTTCCTCGGCCCGGCCGCGGGCTTGGGGGAGACCCACCACTTGCCCGGGAACAGCTGGCGCCCGGACACGACGGCGGCGCAGACGCTGAAGGCGAGGCAGCTCTTGCCCAGCCCCGTGTGGGCGTGCAGCATCGACACTTCCCCGCGGGTGATGATGGGGCGCATCAGGTAGTCGATGGGCTTGAGCCCGCCGTTGCCGTCGTCCTTGTCGTCGCCGTTGTCCATGGCCGCGGCGCCCTGCGCGGCGTCCTTGTCCCAAAACTCGACCGCCGGGGACAAAGAGGCTTGACGCGCCCTGCCGAGCATTTCCTCGAACTCGCCAGCCGTCGCCAGCGCCTGGACGCTCCTGCCCACCACCGCGGGCTTGTTGTCCTTCCTGTGAGCCATGGCGGCCGCCAGATCCTTGAAGGGGCGCCGCTCCTGGAACTTCACCTGCGCCTGGATGAAACGCGGCTTGACGCCGTGCCGCCCCTCCAGGTACTGGGCGAGTTTGTCCGCCTTCTCGTAGGCTTGTGCCAAACTCTGGCCGGAGTGGTTGGTGACTAGGTAGAATACCTGCTCGTTCCCCTCCAGCGGCGACCAGTCAACCTGGTCGTAAGCGTCGGGGGCGGTGTCGTCGCAGAGCCAGCTCGTCCACACGACCTGCGGGTTGCGCTCCGGCTGGTTCAAGGCGGCGATCTCGATGGAGTCGGTAAGGATGATCGTGGGCGACTCCAGGCCTTTGAGCAGATCAAGGTTGTAGAGGATTTGCTTCTGCGGCAGCGGCACGCAGAACTGTTCGTTACGGGTGTGGTAGTCCCGCATCCAGGTTGTGCAGGAAATAAGGCGTTTGGTGTCGCACTCCCAATCCACAAGCTTGATGGACTGCTGCACAATCTCGCCGTGCTCGTTCTTGAAGGCGTATGCCTGCTTAAGCCAGCCGCCATAGGTTTTCCAGAAAGCGGCGTTCAATGCGAAATCCCGCTGGTTCTTGCCCACGTAGGCATCCAACAGATACTCGACCAAGTCCTCCTCGGAACAATTGCGATTATGGGGACGCAACTGCTCGATCTCCGGCGATTGGGTGTCATCGCAGTGGTGGAAATGGTCAAGCCGGAACGCATGCGTTGCCGCCTTCAACGCGCCATAGGGCGTCCACTCGGCGCCGAAGAAACGGCACACCTTCTCGGATGTGTCGTAGGGCGTGATGTCCTTGCAGATGTCGAAGAGCGACCGAGAATGAAAAATGTTGTTCGCCGCTTCGATGACCTTGGCGAAAGATATCGTTGTTCGGTTCGCCGTGTCGAGGTCGGCTTTATTCTGAGGGTTGGCGGAATGGCTGTGACCATTGACCTTGTACGCCAGGGACACGTCCATCCGCAAGTTGAAGAGGCTTTTGAGGCCACCTTGGCCATCCCACATGCGCTCGTAGACTTCTTTCAGCCCCCGACATTCAGGCATGAGCGTTGGCTGCGGCAAAATGCATCCATAGCCCTGCGTGGTGTAGCATCCCGGCATGACCTGCTCGAACGGCGCGCAGCTCCCGCCAAGCTGGAACTCGAAGTCCTTCAGGACGAACTCATAGGTGTCGGTGCCTTGCGTCACGACGTGCCTCACTGGCTCCTCCAGAGCGAAGAACCAGCGTCCCTTGTCGTTCTTCCCGGCCTTCATGAAGGGCGCGAATCTGCCGCCGTTCAACGCCGAGGCGATCAGTAGGGACGCCCGCTCGTTCATGATCCGCTCGTTCTCCCCGGCGAAGTCCCTGGTGAAGTCATCCGTGGGGACGAAATTGCTCTTGATTTCCTCCACCAGCGATTCGACGCTAGCCTTGAGTTCGTCTTGTTCTGACATTTTTCTCTCCTCCGCTGGTTAGTTTGTGTTCAATCAATGAACGGTTACGATATGAGCCATTGCCAGTTGGGGGACGATGATCCTTGCATCAATGTAGGACATACCCATGGTCAGGATCGTCCGCATCATGTACTTCCACCTCGTAATGTCCTTCTCGGCGACCAGCGCACGTCCACTTCGTCGCCGTCAACGATGCTGAGCAGCAGTAACAGTTGAACTCGCTCGCTGCGCCAACGACATTCCCTCCAGGGCTCCAGCATTCCATAAAATACACAAATCTGCGAACACGGATCGACATCCTATAGATGCTCCGGGTCGTCGTGCTATTCAACAACGGACGTTGCTTTCAGCGTGCCTCTCTAGCCAGAACGGTTGCGGTTCAGACTCGAACCCGTCTGTGGTTACAACGATTGGCCAATCGTGCGGAACAGTCTTTCTTTGTAGTGAGCCGCTCGAAGTGAACATGTCATGTTGGGATCGCTTACCACCAACAAACTGTCTGGATTTTTCGATATTCCCCGGTCTGGAGCGTGTAGCTAATGTTCGACAGGTCTTGGAGCATAAACTCCACTGCCCGCAGCCCCTGGCCATAGTCGCCGCCATTCGGATCTATTGCCTTGGCGTTGGCGGCGCGTAGCGGCTCCAGGAAAGCGGTCAACTCCCGCTCCAAAGGCCTTATGGAGACAAGCGCCGCGGTTTTGTCGCCCTTCCTGCGCACGGCTCCATGAGCGTCAAGGAAAACATGCAGCCAGCGCCGCGTGAAGTCCACCAGCTGCGCGCCCACTGCGCAGGTCGCGGCCATGCGTTCGAGGTGGGCTTTCCGCAACTGGGGCTTGAGCGGCAGCTCCGACGCGCAGCGGGACGCGGCCATGCGATAGACCTCGGCCGCACGCTCGCCGACCTCCACCAAAGCGGCCATCAACGTCTCGCAGCGGGCCGCGTACTCGTCGACGGGATAGGTGGCGGGGGGCGTGTTCAGTTGGGAGCTCCAGACGACTTTCCGGAACTTGTGGAAAACCGAGAAATGATAGCCGGGCAGCATCTCGTTGTACAAGGGCGCCACCGGGGCGAGCGCGAGCGTCGGGGTTTTGCTGGGGCTCTGGATCGGCTCGGGGTCGAAACCGGGGAGCGGCTTCGGGCGTTGCGTGGCGGCGACCAGCTTCCCTGCGGCGGCGCCGTACAGTTTGCGGCAAACGGTCTCCAGCAGGCCGTTGTCGCCAAACACGGGCTCCGGCAAAACACGCCCATAGGTCAGGTCATGGTACGCGGGGACAAAACTGTTGTATGCGCCGCGCTCCGGCAAGTCTACCTTGAAGGCGCTGCCCCTGGGGTTCCACATGTATTCGGCGTCGAGGGCTTGGCGCGGCTCCTGGAAGGCGTTGCCGCTGCCGGCGATGACCGCGTCCATCCCCTCGAAATACCGGACGCAGGCGGCGTCGGCGGTGACCGGCAGGCTGTTGTAAAAGCTGGAGCCGGACGAGAAGTAGATCACCGCCAGCTTGCAGTCGGCGCCCACGGCCTCCCTCAACTGGACGAAGCGCGGCCCGCCCTCAGCCTGGTTGAAGAACTGTTCGCGCAGACCGAGGAAGACGCTTTTGCTTCTCAGGCACGACGACAAGGTCTTGAAGTATTCCAGGTGGAAACGCCATTCCTGGTCGTCCTCGACAAACCAGGTGTAGTTGGGGCTGACCATGGCCACGGCGCAGTCCCTCGCGGCGTCATAGCCGCTTTCGGGGTTCTTGACCGCGGCGATCGCCTCGCATAGCTCGTCATAGAAGGCGGCGAAGGCGCCCGCCATGCCGTCGGCGGCGTTCACGTCGTCGTTGGGCCAGCGGCGGCGGCACTCGGGGCAACGCGCCGCCCAGGCTAGGATGCCTTCCCGCTGAAAGGCGATGTCCATGCCGTGGATGTACAGCATCCCCGGCTCGACGGCGCGGACGAACTCGCGCAAGTTCCGCTTCTTCAGCTCGTTGAGCTCTTGGTTGCTGAGGCAGGTGCCCATGGTGCTGCTGATCTCCGAGTGCCTCTGCGGGTCGAGGCATGGGTATGGCTCGCCGTCGGGGTACGAGCGCAGGTTGCGGAACTTCGGCCCGTCGAAATCCTGCCATTGCGCGCCATAGCCGGCGTTGTAGCCGCCGAAAATCAATTTGACGCCGCGCCTTCTGGCCTCCTGGTTCAAGCGCCGCATCAGGGCCGCATAGCCGGGGAACCGTTCCGGGTTCCAGCCGAACCCGTCGATGAACGCGGCGTTCAACTTGAAGTAGGCCAACGTGTCCAGACCGCTGGTGAAACGCTCGACAAAGGCGTCCTGTCCATCTCCCGCATCCTGGCTCCAGCCGCGCGCCTCCACGAACAGGTTCCAGTTGACGCCACGGAGCTCGAACTCCGGGTGGTCGGCTATCTCGCCTTCGGGCAAAATGACCTTGTCGCCGTCGACGGCCGCAAGCTGCACGAGCGTGCTCATGGCGTGGATAAACGCCGTCTCGCCCGCCGCCTTGATGGTCACGCCGGAAGACTTGATGTCAATCGCGTAGGCTTCACGATTATTGTGGGCAAGCTTGGCGAAAACAAGCGTGTCCGCCCCGGTTGAGGATAACAGGGACTGCCCCAGCTCCATCGCGTACGGAGCTGCGAGGCAATCGTTTTTCACTGTGAATTTGGAGAAGGACAGGCATTTTCCAGTCAACGCACATTCCCTTGGCGTGGGGACAACAGTTTTACATAACGACTTCATAATGTTTTCCTTCTTGATCTTTTGGTTCTGTCATACAGTTGGGATGGCTGTGCATTAACATCATAGCGTTCTTTGCCAAATAACACTATGCCGACGCTGTTGAGCTGTCAACGTTTCTTGCGGTTTTTGATTACTCGCTGTAGCCGACGCAGCCGTAATAGGCCATGTTGTCTTGCGTGGTGTCCAGCCGCCCGAACTGGGCCACGAGAGTCACGTCCGAACGCACTCGGAGGGCGTACTGCGTAAGCGGGGGGATCGCCAAGCCGGCGAGGTCTTCGGGGTGGTCCAGCCGCAAGGTCTTGATCCGTTCCGCGCCCACCTTGACCGGGATGTCCTTCACTGGCGGCTTGTCGGAGAAATAGACGTCCAGCAGGACGCTCGCCGGTTTGTCGCCGACGTTGAAAAGCATCAACGCCTCGTGCGCCTCCATCGGGCCGTCGTTCGTCTTCTCCGGCAAATAGCCGTCGGGGAAATACCAGGTTTTCGCTCCACCATTCATGCGCTGTACTCCTTTATAAACGTTCATTCTCAAGATTCTGTCTGTGGCGCCCAGGAACTCGCCCCTGGAGGCGATAAGGGTTCCGTCCTTGACCACTGGAAGTTTCGCTTCCCTCTTTGACTACTTACCCCGGTTCAACTCATCGATTTTATACTGCATGATTATGCCTTCTTTGCAGTAGTCGATTTGCCCGTCCCGGAGCAGAAGGCCGACGTTGAGGAACCGCGCTAGGTCAAGCCCCAGAACCATGTTCCCGAACTCGTTTAGGTGCCCGCAATCGCGCATGAGAGTTCGGTATGTCTCCGGGTTGTGCTCCCGCAGGGCTTTCCAGCGTTTCTCGGTGTCGACCAGGAGGCAGCCGGTCTCCTCGGAAAGTTGCCTGAGGACGAGGCTGTACTCCTCCACTTTCAGCCACCAGCCTTGGCTGCGTTCCATATCTATGGGATAGAACGTCTGAAGGATGATGTCCGCATCGAGAGCTTTCACTTTGTCATGAAGCAGGCGCATGCTGGTGTGGAATTGCTTCAAAGAATGCTCCAGGCGGCAATCATTGGCTCCAGCCATGATGAGCACTAAGTCGGGACGATAGACGGCGCACTCATTGTCAAAACGCTCAAGCAGTTGGACGGTGCTGTCATTGGAGACGCCGGAGTTGATGAACTGCCCCACCGTGTGGCTGTGGTAATTCTTGAAGCCGAGGTCCACGTAGTCGAACCAGTGCATACCGCACATGAAGCGTTGCGTGCTCGAGGAGCCAAAGGCCACAACTTTGATGGATTGCTTCTCCTCTATTTTCCTGTAGATCTTCAGATCGCTTAATTGCTGTTTCATGAGACACACCTCTATGCCTGCGGCGCCCAGGGACCCGCCCCTGGAGGCGACAAGGGCTTCGCCCTTGACCATTACTATTTTAAATGCCCTTGGCCACGAGCTCGCGGATCGCCGGGGTCAGCGACTCCGGGCCACCTGCGGTGATCACGAAGCCTTCCTCAATACGGTTGGAGCCGTCGGGATGCCCGAAGAGGCTGATGTCGGAGTTGACGCACATCCCGGCGCGCAACGGGTAGACTGCCTTCTCGTCGGGGTACGGCGATTCCGCCTCGGCCAGGCCGATGCCGTGCATCGGGGGATACACGTCATACTCGGACAAACCGCGTCTCTGGAAGACCGCCTTCACGACGCGGACCATGTCCCCGGCGACCACCCCCGCCCGAAGGTAGCTCTGCTGGACTTCCGCCGCCTCGAACAGCGCCGCCAGGAACCGCTTCTGCCCGTCGGTGGGCTTGCCCGCGACGAACGGGTATTCCACCGTCGCCACGTAGCCTTGGTACTGGACGGCCATCGCCGCCATGACCATGTCGCCGTCACGGATGATCTTGTTGGTCGCCCGTCCGATGATGGTGGCGGCGCGCTCGCCGCTGCCGAACACGGTGAAATTGATGTCCTCGGCCCCGGCCATGCGCGCGGCGCCCTCCGCGGCGCCCGCGGCCATGGTCTCGGCGTTGCCGGGGACGGCGAACTCGATTAGCTTCTTGTAGCCCTCGCAGGCCTGGCGCCCGGCCTCGCGCAAACAGGCGATCTCCGCCGGGCTCTTGATCAGCCGCGCCTCGTTGACGACCGCGGCGCCGTCGACGATGGTGACGCCGCCCACCGCCGCCTTGAGCCGCTCCATGATCGGGCCGGGGATGTCCCAGATCCCGACGACGCCCAGCGTTTTCCCGCCGCCGAGGACGTTCCCGACAATCTCCTTCAGCGACGAGAACTTCGCCAGCGGATAGTCGATCTCCTCCGGCACGGAGACGCAGGCGAACTCGCGGATGTTGCGGATATCCTCCCAAACCGACATCTCCCGCGCGTACTTCTCGCCCTCCGGCGCCCCGGCCAGGAGCGGCTCGCCGCGCCGCGGGATGAAACAGGCGGCGCGCTCGAAGATCGGCCAGAAGTTACTGACATAGCGCAGGTTTTCCTTGCGGTACTCGTCGCCGTAGACCATCAGCGCGTCCATGCCCCGCCGCGCCAGCTCCTCCTGGATTCGCGCGATACGGCCCTTGAACTCATCTCTCGGTATTGCGATCATTGTTCGTCTCCTACTTAATCACCAAAGCGTTTATGCCCATGCGCTCCGCCACTTTCTCCAACGAGGCGCCGAAATGTCCCGGAGTCACGATCAGGTGATGCGCGGCGCCGTGGCGCAAGACCTCGCGGACGTAATCCTTGACCGGGCTCTCCACCTTGACCATGGCGTGGATCTCGTCGCAGGGCAGGCAGGGGAAATCCAACGCCTCGCCCTCGGAGATCAACATGCGCCAGCCGTCCTCGGCGTGCAGGAAATGCCCCATGGTCACCGGGCCGGGGCCCAGGATGAACTCGTAGTTGAGGCCGCTGCCTTCGAAGCCCCACTCCTCGGGCGAGCGCGTCAAGGTGACGTGGGCGTCCGACCGCGCCAGCTCCGGCGAGGCGATGCCGTGCCCCAGCAGGAACAGCGCGTTGTGCTTGATGTCGAACTGCCCCCATTCCGCCTGGAAGGGTATCTTTCCCGACAGGTCGCGGGACATTTCCATCATGACCAGCCCGGCGATGTCGCCCTCGCAGGCCACCATGAGGCGATCCTCCTCGATCAGCATGGACGCGCCCATCCGGGCGGGCGCCCCGGTCATTTTTTCGATGTAGTGCTGCCCCAGGAAGCAGAGGCCGTCGAGCTTGTATTTCTGGCAGAGCTTCCGCATCGCCAAGCCCAGTTTCAGCGACGCCCGGACATCCTCCTGGCGGACGTTCCTGGCCTTGAAGCGCGCCATTAGCTTCCGGGCGGCGGCGTCCGCCTCGCTGTCCGGTATGTCGCGCCAGAGGCTCACCAGATGCTCGGCCTGGATGGTCATCGCCTCCGGGCCCAGGGCGCCGCGCACCTTCGCCTTGTCGAACTCCAGGTCGTACATGCCGCGGAAGACATGGCCGAGCACGCCGACGGTGTAGTTCCTGAGCTTGCGGACGATCTTGTGGGCGTTGACGATCCGCTCGACCTCGTCGTAGGCGGCCTCGTCGCCGATCTCGCCCACGACCACCTCGTAGGGCCGCCCCATCTTCCGGAACGAGCCGGTCAGCTGGGAGATGCCGATCAAGGCGCTGTTGCGCATGGTGGCCGGGTAGTTGTCCGTGGGGTTGAGGTTGTCGCCGGTCTGGGAGTTGAAGAGGATCACCAGGGGGTCGCGGAGGCGGTCGAGGGCGCGGGTGGTGATGAAGTCCGGCAGGTAGGTGCCCTCCATCACGACCACGACCTCCACGCCCTCGGCGGCCATGGCCTCGCCCGCTGCGTCGGCCTTGTCGAGCGTGTCGACCATGCCCGGGTAGAAGAGGTCGAAGCGCTTGGCCAGGCGTTCACGCGCCCCTTCCAGGTCTTGCGCCACGGTCTCGCGCAGCGGCGGGTACATCCGCCAGTACTCGTAGTAGCCGCAGCCAAGCAAACCGACCTTGAGTTTGCCCGTCATGGTGTTGCGCCGGGTCAGGATGTCGCCGAACAGCGCGGTGTCGGCCCCGGCGTCGTCGAAGGAAGTGATTTTGGGATTGTCCATCAGAAGTTCCCCTCCACGGTTTTGGCGGCCTCGGAGAGCGTCGCCATCTTCAGGTTGAGCTTCAGCTCCGCGGCCCGCTCGCCGACGTGGGCCATGAAGCGGGAATAGAACTCGAAGCCGCGGCTGTCCGCGCCCTCCTGGATCGGCGAGACATGGCAGACCGGGATGAACGGCACGCCGCTTTCGACGCAGGCGTTGAAGTCGTGTTTGGCCAACGTCAGGCACTTAGCGAAATTCTTGTCGTCGAGATACCAGGTGTAGTCCGTCGTCAACGGCATCTCGGGCAAGTTGGGATGTTGGCGCATGGAGAGGAAGCGGGCGCGGTCGATTGTCCTGGGTGTGTGGTCGACGCCGTTTAGGATGTCCCAGCCCGCCTCCTGCAAGCAGGTGGAGCTGTCGTAGGGATACCCTTCCTCCGCGAGTGCGACGAACAGGTTGGCGCAAACTTGCAGCGCCGGGGCGCGGAAGCCGTTGACGGCGACGCCGAGGGCGTTCTCCAGGACGTTGCGCCCGCGGCGGAGCTTCTCCCGGATCGCCGGGACGCTGTGGCCGCGGTCGATCTCGGCGCGGTGGTCGCGCAGATGTTGCCGCGCCGGGCCCTCGTGGGGCAGGTCCAGGATCATTTTCGGCGGTATGCCCACCTCGAAGCGGTCATGGGTGATGCCGTGTTGGCCGACCTCGTGGCCTGCCGCGATGGCCTCTTTCAACAACTTGACGTAGCCGGGGCTGCCGGAGATGGGCTCGCCCTTGCCGCTGAACGGGACGACGAAGAACGTCATCTTGAATTTCTTGTCGTCGCAGAAGGCGAGCAACGTATCCAGGTGTTTCTCGCTGGAGTAGCCGTCCAGGAACACGTCGTCGCAACTGATGCAGAAATAGCTTTGCCGGGTCATCTCACAATCCCTCCACTGAGTTTTCAACTTTCTCCGGGACAAAATAGGAACGGCGCAAGGCCTCGGCGTATTTGACGCCGATCTTGCTGCCATGGAAGCGCGCCCGCGCCTCGAGCTGCTCGGCCATGCTGCCCAGGTGCTCCTCCGCCGACTCGAAACAACGCCACGCCGCGAGCTTGGCGTCGAACGAGTCGGAGACATCCACCAGATGCGTTGGCTCCGGCAGGTCGTGGACGACCTCGAAATGGTAGAAGCGCTCCGCTTTCCAGGGCTTGCCGAGGTCGGCGCTGCATGCCCAGGCGCTCTGCCACCAGGCGTCGAGGGACAGCCGGGTCGCATCCCGGTGCTGGAAGTACTCGTTCCAGTAATGCCCCAGGATCACGTCGGGGCGGTGGTCGCGTATCGCCTGGATGCATTGCCGGTAGCTTTTGCGGTTCTTCTGGACGCCGAAGTCCGGCCAATCGTAGCAGGTGAAGTTCTTGACGCCCAAGACCTCATGCGCTTTGTCGGCGTCGGCCTTGAAGCGGGCGACCGCCCCCGCTTGGCCTGCCATGTCGGTGAACGCCTCGTCGCCGTTGCCGAAGCACACGACGCTGACCTCCACCCCCGCCCGCGCCCATTGTGCGATCAGACCGCCAACCGCGATCACCGCGTCGTCCAGATGTGCGCCGATAACCAATGCCCGTTTCATGTCGCCACCTTGTTTTGTTGATGGTGAGACAATACTGCGGTTCCGTCTGCCAGGCTACGCTTTTCCTGCTTTATGTTTAACCAATCCTGCTTTTCTGAAGGCCGACGGGGATTGCTGGCGCAGTTTGCGGAAAATCCGGTTGAAGTGGGGTAGGCTCTGGAAGCCGACGGCCTCGGCAACCTCGCCGACAGCCATGTCGGAGTCCAGCAGCAGCTCCGCCGCTTCATCAATTCGGAAACGGTTGAGATACTGGACGAAGCTGGACCCCACCTCTTTCTTGAAGAGATGGCTGAAATGGCTAGGGCTGAGGCGGGCGAAGGCGGCAGCGGCGGCCACGGTCAGCTTGTCGCCGTAATGGCGTTCGACGTGCCGCCGCAGCGCCGTGATCCGGTCGCGTTCGTCGAAGGACTCCAGGAAAAGCAGTTTGTTCTCGCTCTCCGCCATGTAGTTGCCGACCATGCCGATGAGCTCCACCAATGCCGCCAGCCTGTCGCCCGCGAAAAACGGCGTGGCGAAATAGGCGCGGCGTAGCGCCCCATGATCTACGGGCACCCCTCGGAGCCGCTCCAAAACCCCGGCGAAGCCTGCCTCGGAGGGGGAGGCTGACAGCAACTGCCCGGTGGTCAGGCAACCCAGGAACTCCTGTCCGGCGAAAAGCGGCACGCTGATGTCCACCAGGCCGGCGTGGCATTCGTAGATGACGCCCTCCCGATCCTCCCGCGCCCGGCGGTCCGCCTCCTGGTCACAACGGCGGCAAGCCTCGTGCCCCTCCGGCGAAGCCTGTACCAATTTGCAGAACTCGTTGTAACGCTCGAACTCGCAAAGCTTGAGCGGGGCGCCGTCCGCCGACACGAAGTCGATAATGACGCCGGTGAGCCGGTAGAGCACCGAATAATACTGCCGCAAAACCTTCTTCCCGCCGATCTCCATGGGCACCACTCCCAAACCCATCTTGGGCTTATGTCATCAATATACCTCTTGCCGCAGTGAAGACAAATGTGATAGTTGTCTACGCCCAGCGACATTGGAACAAGATCACATACCTCTCCGGCAAAAGGCGTCTCTTCTGCGAAATTTCTAGCGGCGTCATCGTTCCTGCTTGATCTTGATGTTCAGCAAATCGAAGATTTTCAGGCGGAAACACTTTTCGTCCCGAGAGCCATAGGCGTGCTTCGCCAGCCACCAGATATTGTTGTCGCCCCCTCGACCGCCGCCGAGGCCCCCCCGCCCGTCGTCCAATAGGCGAGGACGCCGTCCCCGCAAAGACCTAAACCAACTCATTGGATGTTCTTGAGCCTTTGGGGCATTCATCGCTGCTTACCTCTTCACACTAAAAAACTTTCCTACAGGCTAATGTCCCTTCGCTGCGCTGGCGTTTCTCTGGCAGTGACTCCCGACGGCCACCTTCACGATGCCTACAGTAGTTTGTCCTCCTACGACCCGCCAACTTGCCTCGCCTCGCCGCGTCGACGGCCTTGGACGCTGCTGTTGTTCAGCTTTCCCGTCTCGCGACTTTACCCACACGCATTAACCGGTGGCTAGTGATTGGGCTACATACATGAAATGGACAATTGGTAGTGTGAGCTAGTGTAATGTCCCGTATATAGTTTCCATAAAAAACAGCCGCCATGTTCTCGTTTTCGTGCCTGAGCGGCCCTGCAATTTATGCAAGCCATTTACGGGACAACACTTGTACATAGTACAGCATAAACATTTGCATTCTGCGGTGTAGGCCGCAACCTGAGAGCGCCGAGCTCCAGCTCGGCTTCTTTGGGTGCGGCCGTGGAGCCGCCCTTCTCCCAGGGAAGGCCATTCCCGTGCTTCCGTGGCTCCTCGCCCGGCGTGGCGTGGTGCGAGCTGGGGCTCGGCGCTCCCAGGGTGGGCGGCTTCGCCGCCAAAGCTGGATTATCAGAACATTTAAACTGCACTGTGCACTAGGCTTCGATCTTCACCACCACCTTTCGGAATTCGGAAACTCCCGCCATTGGGGCGTGGGCGTCCTCCTCGGGATAGAAGACTGCGAAACTTCCCGCGGGGATCGGGAGCCAGAAAGTGGGGGCGCCAAGGAGAAAGCAGAGATCCTTTTCCACATCCCACCCTTTCGCGTCGGGTTGTCCCACGGCGCCGCAGCCGATCAGCTCGTCGCCGCTCAGCGTGAATTGGATGTCAATATATTTCCTGTGGGTTTCGAGTCGGGCGGCGTCAATCCCCATGCCGACCCCCTTCTGCACCATGGCGTAGACGCGCCGCCCGTCGAGCTCGTAGGTTCCGACGGGGAGTTCTTCCAAATCGTCGCGTTTCAGGAAATCGAAAGCTTTTGCGAAACCCGGATGAAGCTGCCGGAGACGTCCCGCCTCCTCCAATCTGTTGAAAATCATGTTTGACCTCTTATGTTTGCGCTGACATTGCCCGCCTGGCGTTTTCCAACGCGGCGCGGGAAGCTTGGTTAAGGAACACCATGTCGACTCCCAAAGCGATGAACGTGAACCCCTCCGCCAGGGTTTTGCCGATGGCCTCCGGCGTCGGGTTCACCAAGTGCAGCCCCGCCGCTTTGCCATGCCTGGCGCAAGCCTCGACCACGCTCCGGCAGGCGGATCGCACTGTCGGATGGGAGGTCTGGCCGGTCAGCCCGTAGGAGCCGCTCAGGTCGTAAGGACCGATGAACACGCCATCCACGCCCTCGACCGCCAGGATCGCGTCGATGTCCTCCACCGCCCGCTTCGATTCTATCATCACCACCACGGCGATGTCGTCGTTGGCCTGGGCGGCGTAGGCGTCGAAGTTCGTCCCGTAGTCGTTCATCCTGGAGAAGCAGAAGCCGCGCACCCCCAGGGGCGGGTACTTGGCGGCGGCGACCGCTTTCCGTGCCTCCTCCGCGCTGTTGACCAACGGCACGATAACCCCCAGCGCCCCGGCGTCGAGCATCTGCCGGATCGCCAGCGTGTCGTTCTCGCGGACTCGCGCCAAAGGGACGGCCCCGCGTCCGTGCATGCCGCGCGCCAGGGCTGTGAAGCCCTCGACGCCGATGTCCGAGTGCTCACAGTCGACCCCGAGCCAATCGTAGCCGGCGTTGGCCAGGATTTCCGCCAGCGCCGGGCACGCCCCGATTTGTATCCACGAACCGAGCGTCACCTCCCGGTTCAACAACGCCTTCCGGACTTTGTTCATAGTAGCCTCCATGCCGCTTCCAGCCGTTGGAAGTTATCGTTCACAGTCTCGTTCACGGATTTGCCGGGAAACGGCGTCATCTCGACCAGCAGATCGCCGCGGTTCTTTTTATTCAGGAAACCGCGGTCGAGCAAGGCGCGCAGGATCACGACCAATTCCGGCGTGTCGATCTCGCCGCCGGGGAAACCGAGCGGCGGATGGGTGTCGCCCCAGCGCGGGTTCGCCTTGTCCTTGAGGACGCAGTTGCCGAGGTGGACGCGCTGCAAATAGGGGGCGCAGCGTTTGATGGCGCCCGCGAAATCCTCGCGCATCAACGGCAAGTGGGCCATATCCAGCTCGAAGCCGAAATTGTGATGCTTGGCGGTGATCCGCTCCGCCAGCCGCGCGCAATTGTCTATCGGACCATAGAGGAATTTCTTGTCGATGTCGAAGTCGAAGGGTTCGAGCATTGCGATGATATTGTGTGGTTCCAGCTTGGCGCAGAGCTCGTCGCAGAAGCGGTCGAAGGCGTCGAAGTCGGCCTGGGTGGCGGTGGCGAAGGGGGGCGTACCGGCGCCGAAGATGAAGCCCTTGGCTCCGATGGCGACGGCCTGGGCGATCATGTCGTCGAGTATCATCCATGTTTGCGCGTGATTGGCCGGAGTTTTCGCCGCGAGCGGCAGGCTCCGCAGCGGGTAGAAATGGATGGCGAAGCAGACCGTTTTGCCGCAGTCCCGGATGGCCGGGATGAGTTGTTTCCGCCGTTGTTCGCCATAGGGCAGACAGCAATCTAATGTCTCAATGTCGCCGCGCTTCACGAATTCCAGCAAAGTCCTGACATGGGATTCCGGGTCGTCGCCGCATTCCGGGTAAAGCATGTGGTGGACAAGGCCGATTTTCGCGTATTCCCTGATATTGCCGTTCATAGCTAATCTCCTGCTTGGTAACTCCCCAGCTAGTTGTTCTTGGGGGGAACCCCTTGAAAGGGGTTGCCCCCCAAACCCCCTTCCTGAACTTTTAGGGTGATTTATCTTGCCGAAGGCAAACAAATAGCCCAAAAAGTCTTGGAGGGGGAGTTTGAGGGGGAAGGGCGCGAAGCGCCCCATTGATGGGTGCCTCCGGCGCCTTTAGAAGGTGCCCCCTCAAGAACATCAACTAGCTGGGCGCCACTTCATTTGGCCGCTTGGGTTTTGAGTTTCATTTGCCAATATTTCGCCCAGCACTCGGTCACGGTTTCGCCGGTGATGATGACGAAATCGCCGCAACCGAAAAGCTCCTGGAATTTCTTCAGGTACGGCCCGGAGTTGAAAACCACCTTGAGTTCGGGGTTCGTTACTTTCCAAGGCTTCGCCGCTGGCGGATTGGTCACGATCCCCGCCGCCGCCTCGCGGATGAGCTTCGCCGTGAGCTTCGCCGACGGGCACGCCCCGCCGCTATGCCACAACGATTCCTTGACGCTCACTCCGACCACGCCTGGAACCAGCGCCTCGGCCTCCCTCACGCCGGCGGAGTCGGCGGTGATCATCACGAGCGGCACGCCCCAGTCCCCGCCGATGGCCGCCTCGATCCCGATCTCGCCGACCGACACGCCGTTCAGGATCAAATCCTTGATGTCGGGCTCGTAGCTGTGGTGGAGCAGCTCGCCGCTGTTGCGTTTGGAGTGGAACCCCAACAGTATCAAGCCCGCGAACGAGCTGTCGAGCCCACCCGCCCAAGCCTTTTTATACGGAGGTTTCCCGCAGATGGCGGTGACGTTCTCCGGCAGCAAATCGATGTCGATGTTGCGTCCATAATAGTGCTCGTCGTAGACGACGATATCGTCGGCTCCGCCCGCGTTGAGCCCTTCGACCAGCGCCAGCAAGTCGGACATGAACATGCGTTGCCCGAACGCGAACTCCGGCCTCCCCGGCTCGGCCTGCTCATAGCTGACCACCCCGGAAACCCCCTCGATGTCGCAGCGAATCAAGTATTTCTTCATGTTCTACTGTTAATTCTCCTGATTTTTTACTCTCACCTTGATCGTGACTCTCTGACCGGCCTTGACATTGATGTCGCGAGCCAATTGGCTGTCCGCAAACAACCGCAAGCTGCGTGTTCCTGTACTCCCCACGCCCTTCTCATCGACACTAACGCTCTTTTTTTCACCACGACGCATCCATCCTTTAAGCGATTCATCTTCAAAATCGCCATTGGCAAACGGCTCGGCAAGTCCATCGACCGTTAGCTCATCCAACCAAAGCCACGAATAAGGGATCAGATCGCTCATGCGTTTCACGGAATTATTCAGGATCAGCGTGACGTTTCCGTCCTGGTCTGGAGTGAATGCGAGCGTCATTTCCCGCCAGTCGGCGACAGCTTCCCGTGACCCCGCAGTCAGGAACATGCCATCACTGCGGGTATCAAGAATGACACCTGGGCCAGTGACGGAGGCATCGCCCAACTTTATCTTGTGGCGGCGGGCATCAACGAATATCTGTGCTTCGCCAGGAGTGTTTTTCTGTTCGCCACGCAGGATCATATCCTTCCAGTTCGTGGTGTTTTCGAAGTTTCTAACCTTTACCTTTGGCTCGTTGCCCCAGCCGAAGGTGAATTCAGCCGAGTTGATATTGTCAAGATCTCGGTCAGGCATTTGGAAAAACATTTTCACCATTCGTCCATCGGCGAAGGCGCCAGTCGGGAAGAATTTCGGATCGAGCGGAATCTTTCCTTCGACGACATATCCCTTCGCAGTACGCTCCGTCATTGTCGAGAACGCATCCGACTCAGCTCCAGATAGCGCTCTGCCGCAAGCCAAAACCAGCCGTTTATTGTGGTGTCCCTCCAGCGAGGCCGGCACGGCGACTTGATAGCATCCCTCCGAAATTTTTGCGTTGTTCTGTCCCGCCGCGCTACGCCCGTCAATGAAGATTTCCACTGCGTCGTAGTTGTAATAATGCGTGTCGCCACCGGTTATCAACTTGTCGTCGGTTACGTCGACGCGGTACCAGATCGCATCCTTTGCCCAGCCGACATAAATGTTGGCCTTGAAATCCTTCTCCCCCTGGTAACTAGTCTTGTCGCCGTTGAAAATATCGTTTGTAATGTCTTCGAAACGTCCGACCGTGGCGATTTTGTGCTCCGGCTTCCATTTTGAAATGTCGCCATCGGGCAAGACAGCGCTTATCGGTATGAGCGCCGTCGGTTTGCCCCGGTTAAACTTGAACGGGGAGACGTATTTCACTTCTTTACCGCCAAGGTTCAAGCTGAGCACCAATGGGTACGCTTCATGTTGGACAAAATTCGTCAACGCTGAGACCTTCACCGCCACGACAACGCTCTTTCCGGGTTCAATCTCTTTTCCAAACGAAGCCGGCTCCACTTCACATTCGCTTGGAACGCTGAAAGTTCCGGTGGAATTTATCTTATCGGTTCCAATATTTGTTATACGACATTCGAAATCAACGATTTTCTCACCGCTGTCTTTCAGGGACAGTTCAATGTCGGTAAGCTCTTTGGCGGAGGTGACGCCGATCAGAACAAGCGGCACCTCGGTTACCGGCAAATCGATAACGCCACTGTCGAGTTTCAGTTTTTTTTCCACCAGATAGCCATTGCGGAGAACAACCTCGTCTTTGTCGAGCTTCAAGCGCAGATTTTTCCGGCTGTTCGCCAGAGTGTTCCACACAAGGAGGGCGGTTTTTCCTTCAAGGTCAATGAAATACGCCCTGATTTCCTTGTCGGCTATCGGCATCGGCGCGATTTTCGTAGAGCGCAGGAGGTAGCCACGCGCGATTGCGGTCATGGGGCTGTCAATAAAACCGGGTCTCAGCGCCTCCACCTCCGCAAATGGCGTGAAACGCATTTTTAGATATTGCTCCTTGCCTTTCATCCAGTCTGGAAGTTTCATCCAGTCAAGACTTTTCGCGAATGTCGAAAATAAATCCCGCTGGCTGAATTTCCTCCATTCGTCTACCGTATACCTTATCCCCCCCACTGGAGAAGACACATTGTTTTCTTTCGCCGAGATAAAAATGTTGTAGTCGGAAAAATTATTGAGAAGGCACATAGTCCTCAATTCCGAATGATTCTTCGGTAACTTCGTGTAGTCCCTCGTCTCGGTATAGTTTTCCGTATTCTCATACATCACGTTTCCAATAACATTGTTATTATTCATGATGTGTTCATCATGAGTAAGTAGGGCGTTAGAGTAATATTCGCGTTCATAACGTTCGGCAGTGTTTTCTGGGCATCCTACACTGCGCAGCAGTTCGCCTGGAGTGCCGCTTTTTGCCGTTTCTGCAGTCCGTGTAGTTCTATATTGCGGTGACCATAAGAGATTTATGCCACAGCCGTTATTGAATAAAAGATTATCCTTCACCAGGGTTTCTGCCGATGCCGTGAGCCGAATTCCGTCGGAATTGTTCCAACAGATATTGTCCTTAAAGGTCTGATTTGATCCGACCTCTTCATAAAGCCCCATTCCCGTATTGTCATGCGCCAAATTGCTGGCGATTACATGTTCCGCCTTGTCTCCATCAGACCAAAAACCAGCAGCATAGTTCCAGCCAAAAGTGTTGTTCTTAATGTCGACAGCAACGTTTGCGCCTGTCTTCATCCCCCCGGACTCCCAGTGGGGACTAATTTTACGCCAGTTACAGTAGTAAATCGTGTTTCCACTGATTTCCATGTGTCCGGAGTGCACCATAAATATCCCGCATTGTCCACTCCAAAGGATAGTATTATCTTTTACCGCACCGAAAGTAGACTGGTGGATGTTCACCGCCTGCGCGCTACCGAATTCAAAGAGGTTGTTAAGTACTGTCAGCCGCTGTGTCCGTCTTGCGCAAATGTCTCCATCGCCATGTCCATAAATATTGCGGCTCCATCCACTGTTGTATTTAAAAGCGAAGCCGTCAATAGTAATATCGTTTATTCCTTCCACGTTGAAGAGACGGCGTCTGACGGGAAGCTCGGCGATTTCTTTTGTCGGATCTTCGCCCTGCTCCGGCATCCAGTAGAGGCTTTTGGTTTTTAAATCAGTGAAGAAGCAGCCGGGACGAAGCGTGTTGACATCATAAGTTCGCAGAAGCGGCGACCCGTTGATGAAGAGCCACATCCCTTTCTGCGGTGAATCGCCGAACTCCGTCCACCTTGCGGTCTTTTCTTCCTGTTCGCTGACCATTTCCGGCACGACTGTTTTATATACGCCCGTCCGATCGGCTTGCCAGTCGCTAATGACTTTTGCTCCATATATTAGCGCTTTGTGTTTTATTTCACTCTTGAACACGATTGGCTTGCCGGGCTTGCCGGAACGTTTTACATCCACGCATTCCCTATAGGTTCCGGGATGAACCAAAATCGTGTCGCCTGGATTGGCGACATCCGCCGCTGCTTGGATCGTCATGAGCGGCTTATCGCTTGTGCCATCACCAAGAGCTTTCGCATTTGAGTCGACATGGAGCGTCGCAGCCGAAAGTGCAGCCGCCGCTAATGTGCTCATCCCGAACGTAAGTGTTTCTATTAGTTTGCGCATCAGTAATCTCCTCCTTGTATCCTAAGTTGTGGTCAACTTTCTTACATTATCCTGATTATTTGTCGAACAAGAAATAGTAATAGGCTACGCCATTCACGCGTCCAAGGTTCAGTGTGTCCGCATAGGGCATTTTCGCCACATGCATGTCTCCCCAGCCGATATTGATCCCCTTTTGGTGGCGCAAGCCGCGCAGTGAGGCGATGCCAGGATAATAAAGAGCACCCCAACCACCACTGTCTCCTGGAGGGGTTAAGTCGCAGTGTTCGGCGTCGCCGCAAAGTACCGTCTGGCTGGGTTTTTTCATCTGGGCGTGGCGTTTTCGCGGACGGACGGCGTCATTCTCAAGATATCCAGCATGACTATAGCTCCAGCCGTATCCACCTCGATAGCAATTCAACACCAAAGACGTGTCGCCATGTGTAGGATCTTTGAAGGAAGGGCACAAAAAACTTCCTTGGCCCCAGGCAAGGTCATTTTTCAAGTTCAGCTGATCGGAGTTGTTGCCGATCACGTAGGGGCTTATCTCATATTTCCATGCGACGGGGAGACAGCCAGGTTTCTGCAAGATCGGTAGCCAGTCATTGTTATCGTTGCCATACATTTCTATGCCGACGCCAATTTGTTTCAAGTTGTTTGCGCAGCCGATTGTCTTTGCCATTTCCTTGGATTGGTTGAGGGCAGGCAGCAACAGCGACATCAGCATGGCAATTATGGAAATCACCACAATGAGCTCAATGAGCGTGAACCGCCTTACTGCCGTGGCTGTCATTTCCCGTCCTCCCAAATCACCAGTTCCAGAAAGTCTATGATCGAAAGAGTTGTGTCTTTTGATCTGAAGTCAACATGGTTTTCCCCTTCGCGGATGATTTCCACGGGGATGTTCCACGTCAATGTTTTCGCACACTCCCTAATGGCGGCGGATGTCGAATTTGGGGCGTTGAAGACTGGGCGATCATTGAACCAAGCTTCCCAATCCCCGGCCTCTTCGCGGTCGGAGAACACATGAGCTTTCAAGACGGCGTTGGCGGTTTTCCCGCACAGGGACACGGACGGGAATGAGAGCGACGCATATTGTCCTAGGGATATCATGCATTTTGGCAAGGCGCTGTCGTCATGATCATGCGTGCCAATGAAATAATGCGCCTCTTGGTTCGGGAGGGATTTTGGCTCGCGCAAGTTCTTGATGATGCCGAAAGGAGGCTCCTTGACCTCATCTTTTTTTGCGATGGAGCCGTGTTTGCGGTAATACACGAAATTGAACAGGCTGACGCCGTCAAGCCCTGCTTTGAACGCCGCGTCCGCCGTGGTGTAGAACTGCTCGTCGGAAGTCTTTAGCACTTCGCTGGTGTCGCCGTCGGCCTTCTCCACCGTCCTGCTCTGGGAGGTGCAATGGGTCATCTGCACATACATGGCGGCATCTTGTGTTTGTTGGCGAATCAGCGCCAGATCGCCGTTCTGCGCGGTGTATGTATAGTAGGACAGGTTGAACATGTCCACCCCGGCGCTTGCTAGCCTCGCGATGTCCATCCCGAGGCCGTCGTGCGCCTTATGGATGGCGGGGAGTTTCACTGACAGCCAACGGTGTCTGTCGGCCGCTGTCTTGTCTAGCATTCCACGGACCCTGCCGACAAAGGCCTCGATGATTTCCTTGCGTTGTGCCGAGGTGGTTTCATAAGGGCGGAACAGCGCGGGGTAGCGCATGAAATCCAGCTCGATGCCGTCCAGGTCGTAATTCTCGCAGAGCTCGCGGATGAAATTGAACTTGTATTCCCGCACCTCCGGGATGGCCCAGTTCTGGCCGCGGTCGCGCCAGGAGTTCGACGCCGTCTCCAAGATGTATTCCGGGTGTTCGCGGTAGAACTTACAGACATTGAATCGCGCGCCGCATTTGCTGTTTACCTTATCCAAGTGATGGGTGTCGTTCATGCGGAAGGAGACAAAGGGAATCAGCTTTTTTTCGCGACAGCGCCGGGTGAAGTCTGCGACGATGTCGCCACCGTCAAGCAGATACTGCGAATAAGCGTCCGGTTCCATGGGCGCATAGTTGTCCCTGAGCCATTTCCAATGCGTCGAAAAAGGCAGGATTTTACTTTGCCACATTGGCACCCAGCCGAAGCCTGGTTGCAGCATGTGGACGTCGACGCCAGTCCCCGCGGTCTCGTCGACGGACGCTTCGAGCATTTCCTTGCTGAACGGCTCGCCTTGCTTGTGGTACGGGCTCACGCAGCTTTCGATGTGGGTCAGGTCGTTGCTATACAAGACTTTGAACGGGGCTTTCATCGAGCGTTTCCTCTTCTTGATGTTGGTAGTTTCCTCAAGGTGGCAAGTTCCAATATGCAGCCGCGCCGGATGTGCTCCCGTCATGTCCTTTCAAGTTTTTCATTCGGCGTGTTGCCTTGCGAAATCCTGGAACGACTCCTAGCCGCATGACTGCCTTACCCTAGAGTTTAGGAAAACTTCAAATTAATAATTCACATTGACTTTTATTTCCTTTTCATTAAAATCAGGAATCATTACTAATTCATTTTTCAAGTCAATATTATGCCATTCTGCGCCATTAATTCTGACGCACTTGATCTTCTTGTTTTCTGGATGGCGAAATCTTATGTTTATTGAGAGCCGCTCGCGGACAGATACATTGATATCAGCTGTTATATAGTTTTTATCTATATGCGACTCTATCAAATAACTGATTTTACCCCAACGGACAGGTGCGTTTTTCACGGTTATTGTTTTTCCATGTTCCAGCCATTTCTTTGGGGTAGCTCTGTTTAGCCAGAGCAAATTCTGGAATCTTTCCTCGAAAACTAGCATATATTTGGTCATTCTGGGTGTCACCAAGGTAGAGCAAATATTATGCCCAGCGAAGATGGAATAATTATTGTCGGTGATATCCGTTTGCTCATAAGCTGTGTATATGTTTTGCATCCGCAGATGCGCCAAATCGCTATAATATGCCAACAATAATTTTCTAACCTTGTCCAGGTTGATCAAACTCCACCCGAATTCAGCGAGTGGCCAATTATCGAGGCGTTTTGGGAATATCCTGGAAGAGCCCAATATTTCTCCCCCCCTTTTTTCTCTGAAATCGACAATGGCAGCGGCAATGTCGGAGTCAAACAGGTTTGCGTAAAGGAGATGAGGATAGAATCCGTAATTACAATAGGTTGCTAGAAAGTCATTTGTGGCAAAAGTAGAAAAAGGCTTATTGCTCCCCGGATACATTGGAATGAACGTAGGTTTGGAATCGCGATTTATCGATCTTTTGAGAGATACAATAATATCATTCTTGTAATGGGCGGATGTTTCTAGTAAACTATTTCCCTCCGTAATCATGGATTCCATCGATTTCCCCCTACCTGACTCAATAAACATTTTCCCAGTTTCCATCAAGCCGAGCCAGCAACAGGCATCATTGGCGTAATTATACCACTCTTCGCCGAGGGTTTTCAGGTCGTCACCCAATGTCGAGCTTATTAACCCATGAAGATGAGAGCCAGTCGGATTTATCTTTAAGCTTTTTTCTCTTTGCCTGATAATCAAGCCGCATATATTCCTGATCGTAACTATATTCTGTTTCAGCCAAGCATTGTCTTTGCCGCTCAAATGATAGCACCGGCATATCGCATAGAGCAATAACCCGTAATCATACATGCCGACGCCTTCTTTATATGTCGACATTCCACTAGCATCTATATAATTTCTTAGAAAATATGTTAGATATCTTTTGGTTTCCTCGAAGAATCCCCATTCCGAAAAACATTCAGCCGCATTGATAATGGAAATAGGAAGGCCATCAAGGTTTTCGGATGTGGGAACCGAGCCATCTTTCCTGTCGGCATAATTTCCAGCGGCCGCATATTGCACGTCAGAATCAATGACAGTCATGAAACTCTGAATTAATGTTGCCTTGCAAGCATTGTTTACCCTTGCCTCTGGTGTCTCGATTTTCATGCCTTTGTCCATAACGGCATCCCAGTCCCTTTTCATTTCGAAAAGTGCGCGATAAAAATTTATCTCTGGGACAATTTTCTCCAATGAGCAACGTTTAAGATATTGCGGATAAGCGAAAATCAGGTAAAACGCTTTTTCCTCGCCTGCGCTAAAATCACACTTGCGATTTAACGTGCAGAAAGGATATACTTTCCCGTTTTTACAATCATTTTCTTCGCTTACCCATAACCACTCTGGTTCTTCATTGATTGAGTCCCCTGTGTATGTGGGGTAAAAAGTGTCAATTAGCGGGAATTTATATTTTTTGCCTATCTGTATAAAGGGAGAGAAAAATACAGATAGATTTTTCTCGTGTGGGGATTGGGCAAGGTTTTTAATTTTCAGCCGAATGAAAACCAGCATCGCATTTTCACATGTTTCGTATGACTTGGAAAATGCTATTTCTTCCCATCCTATCTTCTGTTCCTCATCCTTATAAACGAATTGGGTCGCAGGCAGATATCCGTCAAGCAAGCTGTGTTGTATTTTAGATTCATCAACGACCACATGCCTGCCGTTCAGGCCAAAGCTAAGAAACCCAGCAATAGAGCCGTCCCACTCTATTTGAGGCAGGGGTCTGCGGCGGCATTCTTTTTCCCCAAGAAATGTGTATGCCTTTTCTAGCGGTGGCAAAAGGCCAACGACTTCTTCGTATGAAGGATCTTCTTTTTTCTTTAGTACTTTCTTTCCCAAAATATCAGTTTTGCTATTCAGGATTTTCTTGCGATATCCTGTTGGCTGATCAGGTGGGCGTGGCGACCATGAGGCACCAATGTCGCCCAGTATCTTTTGGATGGACACAACAGTTTTGCCATTGAGATCATCATAAGCGAATTCGCCCCCATCCTTGCTCACTGTTTCTGAAACCGTTATTTTCTTGTTCTCAATCTCAAGCTTTGCCACTATTTTGCTATGTTTGCCCATCTTTTGCCTCTTTATATAGCCCAAATCCGTAATGTCGTATTCACGAATAAATAAATTCGCTATATTCGCCTTGCGTTTTCATGATTCATTTATCGCCTCTATTGATGAATTTACGGGTTAAGTTGAGCGTGTTTAGCCCCGCTTCGTTTTCGTTCAGGAAAAAGTGACGGGAAAGCGCTCTCGTTTGACGGCAAAATGACGGCAAGCGGATGCGGCTCTGCGGGGATGCGCCCGCCACAGGGGGAGCATTCCATTCCCCATTCTCCATGTGACAGTTCAGCGCCACCCGTCATGCCTTCTGAAATTCCAGCGTTTGGGGCAGCACCCCCAATTGCCCACGCTATGGAAAACGCTTGGTCATACATTACGGATAACCCGCAGATTATGCGGAATAGCTCGCCCTTTTTGTGGTACAAGCTCACACAGCATTCGATGTTGGTCAGGTCGTTGCTATACAAGACTTGGAACGGGGCTTTCATCGCGCGTTTCCTCTTCTTGATGTTGGTGGAGTTTCCTCAAGGTGGCAAGTTCCAAGATGCAGCCGCGGCGGATGTGTTCCCGCGCGGCCTGCAAGGCGCTTTGGCGGTCGCCGTCGAAGAGCGAGCGGACGAAGTCGCGGTGGTGCGACGCGTTCAGGTGCTCGCCTTGCAACTCCCAGCCATGCTTCGAGTTGGACAGCATCATGCTGCGGAAGTTTAGCCGGCTCAATTCCTGGTGGAGAAGCTTGTTGCCGCTCATGCGGGTGATCGTCAGGTGGAGGTCGGCGTGTTTCCTCGCGAAATCCTGGAACGACTCCGGGCCGGTCAGCTTGACCGCGTCGCAGGCCGCGGCCTTCTCCAGCAATGTCCGCCGCGCGCCGGGGATGTTCAAGGACAGCATTTTCTCCACCGCCCCCACCTCCAGCAGCTCCCGGACGTAGTAGCGTTCCTGGATCGCCTCCTCGCTCTCCACCGGTATCCTCACGCCCCATTTGGGGACGTTCTCGATGAGCCCGTCGTTCTCCAGGCGCCGCAGGCAGCTGCGCACCGTGATCACCACCGCCCCCGTCCGCTCCGCCAGCATCCGCTGGGACAGGAACTCCCCCGCGGGCAGCTCGCCTTCGAGGATGAGGCCTCTCAGTTTCTCGTATGTCGTCTCTTCGCTGGTCTTCATCGGGCCAATTCCGCGTTGTTACTGTTATAACGGTGATAATAGCGTTGCTTGTTCGATTTGTCAAGAGCGTTTTTGAGATTAGTTGCGCACCGCATATCTCTCGGCTGAGGGAGGGCTGTGTGGCTGATCCTGGATCCTCAGGGAGATATTTGGGGCCGGCCGTTTTGCCGACAATTGGAATGTCGGCTCGGAACGGGCAAAATCCCCCCGGCAAACCCACCACTTCCCAAGCCTGTAACACCCCGAAACCATTTCCCTGGGGGATAGCCCGCACATGATCAAAAGAGCCAGATCCAATACTTGACTAATTCTATCGAATTAATATACTTATGCTTGGCATGATTGAGCAATCTGGACGATGAGAGGGCTTGACGGCACAGTGTCTTCCAGAAGACTTCCCGGCCTGGCACGTGACTTGGACGGCAAAGAGGCTTGAATCCGCAGGCTTCTCCGGGTATATTCATCAACATCGTGAAACGGTTGTAGTGGCACCCCAGAATGGCGGGGACATCGAACCCAGGAGCTTGACGGTACTTTGTGATATCTGAGGTGATCATGACGATGTTGCGAGGCTCTTTTAGGGTTTGGTCAGCATCAAAAAGAGACGGGGAATCGAACCCGCAGGCGGTACCGTTCAGTACCATCAGACGGGGAGAAAAGGCCAAAAAGTGCCGTTTTCAAGGGCTAGTATCACCGGCGCGGAGTTGGCCAAAACAAGGAATATTGAGCGTAATCCGGCCAAGCTGGGGGATTTCTGAGCAGGCGTTCGATGATGGTTAGGTGGTCTCGCCGCCCACCATAACCCCAGCCTCAAAACCCCGCAAGTTTAGCCTCAAGATTAATTTCCCCGCTCAAGCCCTTGATTCATGCTGAAACATGCTGAAAAACCCTGGATTAAGAGAAAATTTCGCGCATTTTTCGCGCATTTTTCTTCCAGCCTCAAATAGCCTCAACCAGCCTCGACATCTCAACAGGGCTTCCATGTATCCCGGAGTACCCCCTGTCGGCATCCCTAAACCTCTTCGGTCATGACGAGGGCATTCAGTCTATCCCCCGCAGCCAACGTTTACCCGTATTCTGGCGGCATTTTACCCCCTGACTCCAGCCATCTTTGCGGCGGATATAGTGCAAGTCGTTCAATTTCAAAGATATATTACCACCATAGATTGGACGCATCCTTTCACTTATAACAGGTTTTAAGGAGTAATTATCATGGGTTACTACAGCGATGTCGTGTTGTTGCTGGGGCGGGAGGCGGATGGCGAGCTCAGGATCGCGTTGGTGAAGGCTCCGGAGGAGGCGCGGCAGCTGTTCAAAGGATGCGCGCCGGAGGTGGACGCCAAGACCGGCTTGCGGTTGCGCCACTGGGAGCACGTCCGGTGGGAGGGGGAGGTTGAGGAGTTCGTGGACTCGTTCCTCGCGGCGCTCGATGGGGATCAGTATCGCTTTCTGCGACTCGGGGAGAGGTTCGGGGATTTGGACGACTACGGTGGGATTTACGACAGTCCGTTCGGGCTGGATGTCGTGGCGAAGATCGAGTTCCGCAAGGCCGAGGGGACGCCCAAAGACGACCCGGTGGATAGTCGGTCAACCATGCCCCAAACGACCGGTGTTTGAGTCCGCGAACCACATGCTGGCGTAACTAAATCGACCCGGAAATGGCTTCCCCGCCAATTAGGGGATTCGCCAAACTAACCGACGCCCGGCTCCGCGACCATGCGGAAGCCGGGCGTCTCCATTTCAATGTTTTCAAACCAACAGATGGAGGTTTATCATGGACTTGTCATTGAGGAAAACCGATTTGCAGGACGCTCTGGCCGGGCTCAGGCCGTTCTTCCAGGGCATGAAGTCGAACGCCGGGAGGCTGCTGGTCAAGCTGTCGCACGGGAACGGGGAGCTGGCAGTCGCCGCCACCGATGGGGTGAGCTGGCTGAAGTTCCAGCGGAAGTCGATGGTCATCAACGCCGCGCCGGTGGAGGTCGTCGGGCAGTGGCCGGAGATGAAAAAGGCGTTGTCCAGGACGGGCGGCGGGGCCGTCACGTTTTTGCACACCCACGGCGACGCCCTGGAGATGAGCGTCGGCGACGGCAGGGGCGTCGAGAAGATCGTGCTGGAGCCGATGTCGTCATGGACGGACGCGCCGAAGGTCGCCATGGAGACCGTGGCGTTCAAGGAGGACTTCACCGACAAGCTGGCCAAGGCCGTCCACTTCGCCGACGAGGACGGCGCCAGGGAGCCGTTGAAGGGAGTGCTCGTGGAGCCCGGCTGGATGGTCGCCACCAATGGGCGGCGATTGGTCAGGTTCCCCGTCGAGCTGGGGATGAAAGAGCGCTTCGTCGTCGGCAGGTGCGGAGTGCTGGAGTCCGGGCTGTTGAAGGGCGAAGGGGAGATCGGAGTGTCGATTGACCCGGCCAGGGTGTGCGTTAAGGCCGGGGACTGGATGTTCGACGCTCCGCTCATCAAGGCGAAGTATCCCTCGTACAAGCAGGTCATCCCCGCCATGCAGGGGCTCGGCAACAAGGTGTCGTTCAGCCAGCAGGACGCCAAGCGGATCGGCGAGGCCATGTCGCAGTCGGCGTCGAAGTCGTGGGGGCACATGGAACCGGTGTTCGTTCTCCGCGAGGAGAAGGGCGTGGTGGTCATCCGTGACGACACCAAGTTCACGGCGGTGGTGGAGGCCAAGGCTGAGGTCACTGGGATGAAGGAGGGGGAGACCCTCGCCATCGACCGGCGCACCTTGTTGGACGCCTTCAAGCTCGGGTTCAGGACGATCATGTTCAGTTCCCCCAGCTCGCCCATGGTCGCTGTCGGCGATGGGCAGGGAGACCTGACGCTGATGCCGCTGACCCAAGCCGACCCGGCGAAGGTCAAGGGTGTCGTGGAGACCTGGAGACGGGAGCATGGCGGAAAGGTCGAAGAAGCAGTGGAAGTCAAAGAACAACCAAAACAGGAGATCAAAATGCACGAGTTCAAACCGCAGGGTGTCGAGAAGCAGGGTGAGGCCAACAAGAGCGAGGAGCGGGAGAAAACCGTCGAGGGGCTGCGGGTCGTCGGGACGGAGAGGCAGGTCGAGACCTTCGACGACCTGCTGGAGTTCGTCACGGAGTTGAAGGCCGCGATGGGGCAGATCAAGGACATGGTGAACGCCCTGCCGTCCAAGGTCAGGGATGTCCGCCGCGGCGTCAAGGACAAGGAGCGCGACTACGAGAACGCCAGGGTGGCCATCCAGCAGCTCCGCAATGTGTCCGGGTTCTAAGCCCGGCGCGGTTCACGCAGCCCCGTCCTCCGTCATGGGGGGCGGGGCTTTTCGTTTCAACCAAGTCATCCATGGAGTCCATCATGAAATTGTACGATGTGGTCGTTTCCATCATGAACCACGGCAAGGAGCTGGGGCGGACGGTCGTTCGTCTCCGCGCCAGCAGCAGGTTCGACGCCGCCGTCCGCGCCGAGTCGTCCATAGAGGGCAGCTACGGCGAGTCCAGCTACGGGCACTTCGTCAAGGTCGAGCCCCTCAGCGAGGCCGAGTTCGGCTCGCTGGCCGTGGCCTGACAACAACACCAAAATAGAGGAGAACAGCATCATGCTGAAGCTCAATGCTTCCTACTCGAAGAAGGTGCCCGCCGAGACCGAGTTCAGCTCCAAGAGCTTCCATGCCTCGCTGGAGGTGGAGCTCTCGGACGCCATCACCCCGGAGGGCATCAAGGCCAAGATCCACGAGACCTTCGAGCTCGTCAGAGCCTCGGTGGAGAGCGAGATCAACAACGTGCCCGCCCAGCAGCGGCAGGCGGCTCCCGTCAACAACCAGGCTCCCGCCCAGTCCAGGCCGTTCCGGGGCAACCCGGCCAACTCCGACGCCCCCGCCAGCGACAAACAGTTCAAGCTGCTCTTCGACCTCGGCAACCGCTGTGGCGTCAGGGTCAACGACCTGGCCCGGGAGAGGTTCAACGTCGGCGGCTATGCCCAACTCAACAAGAGTCAGTGCTCGCAATTGATCGACGAGCTGGTTCGGCTGAGCGACAAGGCGGCCTAAAGACATTCCGCCTGCGGCGGCCCGGGTATCGGTCCGGGAGCCGACAAGGTCTTCGACCTTGACCATGGCTATTTGGGTTCAAGAACAGGAGGATAAAATGCCTACCTTGTCGGAGTTGCGGCAGAGCCCGCACCACTCATATTCCAGCCTCAGCACGTTCCTCACTATCTGCCCGCTCCAGTACGCCTTTCGCTACATCTACAAGCTGGAGCCGGAGCGCACCGGGATCAGCCTGCCGTTCGGCTCCGCGTTCCACTGCGCCCTCTCCTGGCTGGCGAACCGCCGCAAGGCCGGAGACCACGCCAAGGCCGAGGAGCTCGCCGAGGTGTTCTCGGAGCAATGGAAGGTCGAAAGCAAACGGACGGTCGGCCTCAAGTTCAAGTCCGACGACGAGTGGGACGAGTTGAACGCCCTCGGACGTAAAATGGTCGCAACCTTCCACGAGGGCTGGAGCGAGGAGGAGGAGGTCGTTCAGGTGGCCAGGGCGTTCAGCGTCCCCATCCTCGACGCCGACGGCGAGCCCGTCTCGGACAGGCCCCTCATCGGGGAGATCGACCTGGTGGTCAAGGACAAGGACGGCGACATCGTGCTGGTGGACTGGAAGACCTCGGCGATGAAATGGGCTGAGGGCAAAGTCCATTCCCACATGCAGGCGACGTGTTTTTGCTACGGTTGGAACCGCCTGTTCAACGCCTTCACCGAGCTGGCGAAAAAGTACAGCCCGCCCCGCGCCGACAAGTGTTACAGGCGGCTGGCCAGCATGTTCGACCTGGACTGACAGGCGGATAGTTGGGGGTGGCCAGCCTT
>Ga0209467_1000953_pt1 | contig 29904 bp, 30 predicted proteins | sample Higcelwee11metaG_FD_187175 | JGI IMG/M metagenome (GOLD analysis project Ga0209467, IMG submission 187175) | Freshwater pond sediment microbial communities from the University of Edinburgh, under environmental carbon perturbations - High... | ecosystem: Environmental > Aquatic > Freshwater >... | reverse complement strand
AAGATCCCCAAGAAAGTTACCTCTCACATATTTCGTCACTCTTTTGCAACCCACCTGCTACAGGCCGGGTATGACATCCGGGTGATTCAGAACCTTCTGGGGCATTCCAGCCTGAAGACCACCATGATTTACACCCACTGTGTACCGGTCAGAACGGTGAAGGAACCTAAGAGCCCATTGGATCTTTGATTGTCATATTATCCAGACGCCCTTGCCTCCGCCATACATGACACGGCTTTTGGCGTGATGTATGGTGTTTTCATGCATGAGGGAAACGATACGCCGCCACCAATATCAGCACAATTAACTGTTATACTCGGCAGCTGATTTGATTCTCAAAAAAAGGTTGCATGCAGAATATAGATTACATGAAAGGTTGCATGATAAAACAAAAGGGGTTAGCTTTTTGAGCTAACCCCTTTTGTTTCATTTGGAGGCGACGAGCGGATTTGAACCGCTGAATAAAGGTTTTGCAGACCTCTGCCTTACCACTTGGCTACGTCGCCTGATTGACTTTGAAGAATTAACCTTATACATAATTCCTGGCGAGACTGTCAAGGTGATTTGTAATTGCTGTTTGGTGCCTGGTTCTCTATTTATGACTGTGGTATAGGCTTCGATTAAACATCATGATCCAATTTCTGGCTGGACAGGCAGTATACCCCATGATAATAAATCAAATTCTGTTACAAAACAGATACAGATTTCATGTCTAAGGAGCAGGAACATGTCGGGCCATAACAAATGGAGTACCATCAAACACAAAAAAGGCGCAGCTGATGCCAAGCGCGGTAAGATTTTTACCAAAATCATCAAGGAAATCTCGGTGGCAGCAAAGCTGGGCGGCGGCGACCCGGCTGCCAACCCCCGCTTGAGAACAGCCATTGACAAAGCCAAGGGTGAAAACATGCCCAAGGATAACATTGAGCGGGCTATTAAAAAAGGTACAGGCGGTATGGAGGGGGTTACCTACGAAGAGATCGTGTATGAGGGCTATGGTCCTGGCGGCGTAGCGGTGTTGGTTGAGGTGATGACCGATAACCGTAATCGCACGGTTTCTGATGTCCGCAGTATTTTTACCAAGTGTAACGGTAACATGGGGGAGGCTGGTTGTGTTGCCTGGATGTTTGATAAAAAAGGATTGATTCTGTACGACAAGTCGGTTGATTTCGATCAGCTGTTCGAATCTGCCCTTGAAGCAGGTGCAGAGGATGTTGTTGAGGCTGATGAACAAATTGAAGTAATTACAGAACCTTCCGGTTTTATGGAGGTTAGGGATGCCCTTGAGTCGAAGGGGTTCAAACATCAAAGCGCTGAAGTTACCATGATCCCTCAGACGCAGATTGTCCTTGAAGGAAAACAGGCTGAAAGTATGTTAAAGATGATGGATCGACTAGAAGACTGTGATGATGTTCAGAATGTGTATGCAAACTTTGATATATCGGCAGATGAGATGGAAAAGATGATGTAATGAGAAGGGGGCTTCAGCCCCCTTTTTTTATGGAGAGGTGTGTATGGATACGGCAACCTTTGCTGCGGGCTGTTTCTGGGGCGTGGAAGAGGCTTTTTACGATGAACCCGGTGTTATATCCACACGGGTAGGGTATACAGGCGGAGCAACTGATGCCCCGACCTATCAGCAGGTCTGCAATGGTACTACCGGTCATGCTGAAGCGGTTGAAGTTGTTTTTGATCCATCGGTTATCAGCTATGAACAGTTGTTAAAGATCTTCTGGCAGGCCCATGATCCAACCCAGCTGAACCGTCAGGGGCCTGATGTTGGCAGTCAGTACCGTTCCGCTGTTTTTTTTCATTCAGAACAACAGTGCCAGCTTGCTGAGGCATCACGCGATGCCCTTGACCATTCCGGTCGATACCAGCGCTCTGTAGTAACCGAGATTGTGCCCGCTGCCACCTTCTGGCAGGCAGAAGAGTACCATCAGAAATATCATAGGAAAAATGGTGGCGGATGCGGGTTTTAGGGATTGATCCCGGCTCCCGTATTACCGGCTACGGGCTGGTGGAGCAGCAGGGAAGCCGTCTGATCCATGTTGATAACGGGGCTATTTTTACGGATAAGGCGGATGACTTTCCCGGACGTCTCAAGCTGATCTTTGAAGGTATCTCCACTGTGATTAGCGAGTATCAGCCCGAAGTCGTAGCGGTGGAAGATATTTTCTTTTCTACCAATGTCCGTTCTGCTCTCAAGCTGGGGCAAGCTCGCGGTGCCGCCATTGCTGCTGCGGTGCATGGCTGTCTGCCGGTGTTTGAGTATACGGCATTACAGGTGAAAAAAGCAGTGGTTGGGGAGGGCAAGGCAGCCAAGGAGCAGGTTCAGAAGATGCTAAAGGCGTTGTTGGGGTTACCGGAAGTGGCCCAGGCTGATGCCTCCGATGCCTTGGCGGTTGCTGTCTGCCATATCAATTCCTATGCCTTGTTTAGTCGTACCGGCCCAGTTTCAAGCAGCTCCCGCCAACGCAACAGTTCCTGGAGGAATTACCGCCCATGATTGCACTCTTAACCGGTCAGATCGCCTATAAGTCGCCTGATCATGTCATACTTGATGTCCATGGAGTTGGATACCGGGTCATGATCCCCTTTTCCACCTACTATGAACTTCCAGAAGAAGGTGGTGCCACACTGCATATCCATACCAGTGTGCGAGAGGATGCGATTCAACTGTATGGTTTTCGTACCCGCACAGAAAAATCATTCTTTCAGCTGCTGATTTCTGTTTCCGGTATCGGTCCCAAACTGGCACGGGATATACTTTCAAACATCCAGCCTCCCCAGCTTGCCGCAGCTCTGATGCAGGGTGATCTGCATAAACTTTCAGCCATTCCCGGTATCGGCAAGAAAACAGCTGAACGGTTGGTACTTGAGTTGAAGGAGAAGGTGGCAAAACTTGATTCTGGCGCTCTTACTGCAGCTGATGCGGTTGGCAGAACCTTGCCGGAAAGCGGAGTTCTTGATGATGTGGCCTCAGCGCTGATGAACCTCGGCTACAAGGATGCACAGGTCAGAAAAGTGCTGGCAGAGCTTGATTGTGCAACTGGTGCTTCGGTAGAAGAGGTGCTGAAACTGGCGTTGAAGATTTTGATGAAGTAACTCAGGGCTTTATTCGCGTACTCCCTGAGTTATTTCAAACTGTTATATGCCGCCTTCGATCTCTCTGGGGGCTTCAGTTGCAACCGAGGCAGGTTTTGCCTCAATATTTGCGGCTGACATGAGCGGTTGCATCGCCCCGATTACTTTGCCAGTATTTGAAATAATACCGGTAAGGGATTTAAGTGCTTCGTAGACAGAGTTTAGTTTGAAAGCCAGGATTATTGCATTTACCGGGTTGTTGCTGATAGAGTTTGCAATTCTGGTCCCCTCGGGGACCAGGGTGGCAGCCTGTAGTGAGCCCAGGGTGAAATTGTAGAATGAGTTGCCAACATGGCGTTTCTTCTTTTCATCCCAATGTTGTGCCTGTTCCTGAAGCTCTTTATCCTTTGCCCGTTTCTCAATTGTTGCTATTTCACTTTCAGTAATCTGTTGCCGCAGGGTGTTCTTTTCCTTGTCATCGGTAGTTTCGTGCAGTTTCTGCTTCATCTCTTCCATTTTTGCTTCTTCTTCCTTGCTTGCCACCGCTTTGAAGAGCGAGTCAGAACTTTTGTCAATCAGATGTTCTGACGCTTTTGCCTTTGCAAGGAATGCGTCAGGGTCAGCGCCAGATGATGCTGGACTGCTCAAGGTGTTAATGACATCCAGCCAACCGGCATTTGCTGCAGTGCAGGTGAACAGCCAGAACAACACTCCTGCAAACAAAGCTGAAAATAATGTTATTCTCGCACTCATGCTCATCCTCCCTATTGCTGCTTATTCCAAATCAGTGTTGTCCGGTTACACAATTTCATTGTCTCTAAAAGTCCCCTCCTCCCTGGCGGGGGAGCTTAGTGCAAGAACAAAACCGGACAACACTGATTGCACAGGCGAATTAGATACCGCCATCAATCTCTTTTGGCGTATCAGAAGCACTGCTGGGGGCTTTGGTCTCAATTTTTGCTGCTGACATAAGAGGTCTGATTGCACTGAGAACCTTGGTGATGTTCGAGCCGAGTCCCCCCAGCGTCTTGACGGAGTCATAGACTGATTTAGCCTTCAGACCAAGTCGCACAGCATTTGCCGGATTGTTTGTTATTGAGTTTGCAATGCTGGTACCTTCAGGCACCAGTGCAGCGGTCTGCAGAGATCCCAGAGAGAGGTTATAGAATCCATTGGCGATCTGCTGTTTTTTCTTACTGTCCATCTGTTCGGCTTTGTCCAGAAGCTCCTTGTCCTTTGACCGTTTTTCAATGGTTGCCATTTCGCTTTCGGTAATCTGTTGACGAAGAGCGTTTTTTTCCTTGTCATCTGTTGTTTCATTCAGTTTTTTCTTCATTGCTTCCATCTTTTCCTGCTCTTCTTTACTGGCTACAGCATTAAACAGGTGATCCGAGCTTCTATCAACCAACCTCTCTGCGTTTTTAGCTTTCACAAGAAATGCATCCGGGTCTGCCGATGCGGATGTTGAAACAGGTAGGGCAGCTCTGCCCGGTATTGATGGTATGCCCCAAGCTCCTGCATGTACGCTCGTTAAAAGACAGATAACAATCGCTGAACAGCAAATAGTACGTGATCTCATGTTATGAAGCTCCTTTTGACCTGTTTTAGTAATGCAATTTGAGAATGTTTGCTTTAAGAGGTTCAAAGAGTGCCTTGTTGAGCTCTCCCTGGATTACCGGTGCCTGAGCGGACTGAATGCAATCTTCAATGCTGATCTGAGTCTTGGAAGCTGTTCCTCCCTTTTTATCATTGTTTACGTAGAGGCGATACCCGGCGGCAAGGTTAACCTGTATGTTACAACTTCCCTTCTCGCAACTGCTTGATGCAATGGCAGCCTGATGTACGGGCAGCAGACAACGACCACCGGTATTGATCTTGCCAAGCTTCAGACTGTCCTTGAAACCACCAAATTTTGCAGCATCATGTATCTTTTGGAAGAATGGTACATCCTGATCATAGAGTGTGTAGGGTAAAAGATAGCCATAGCCTCTCGAGATTACCTTGAAATCATGAATATCAAGAGCCCCCAGCTTTGGAGATATCCCGGTGCAGTACTGAACCGATGTGCTGCTTTGATCAGCAGTTGAGGAGGCGGTCATTGCATCAACCATCACGACATCATCGGTTGTTATCCCCACTCCCTTGGCTGCGAGCGGAAGAAGTAGTTCCAGCGTTACCTTGCCGTTTTGCACATCAACAACGTTGGCCTGCCAGATCGGAATAGTAACATCTGACGCAACGCCACTGACTTTTCCGATGTTACGGTACAGGGTCACTTCCTGGCCTATCCGCAACTCTTTTGAGGTGTCAGTAATCTCTATTGATTTGCCATTCACCTCTTTTACCGGGAGCACAAAATGGGAAAGTTTGATTGATTTTGCAAACTTCTCAGCAAGATTGACCACAGCATTTTTTAACACAACCTCCAGACGAGCCTCTTTACCAAAAACCATGCCGGCAACATTCTTGTCCTCAATCCGGTTGCTTCCCACCGCAGAAAAGATAATCCGCCCCTGCTTGTCAAGCAGCTCTCCAAGTACATACTGCTCATAAATGTTGAGGGAGAACTTTCCTTTTTCACTCATGGTATAATGACGCGGCGTAGTAGCGCTGAACTTTATCAGATAGTCAGGCATCTCTCGCTGTTCTGTTGTTTCAAATTTACCGGAATAGGTATCCCTTGCAACTGTCTCAAGCAGTTTTCTGAAATATTCATTCACCGGCAGCAGGGTAAAAGCAGATTCCGTAGACACTTCTGAATCAAAGAAGTGCGAAATGTCGGTAAGTGTCGGATCATTCCAGCCCTCATGCATGGTAAGCACCCGAGGCTTGGTAAACTGGTTGGCTGTGCTTGCCGTTGCATATTTGAAAAACTTTTTACTGCGGTCCACGTTGCCCAGGAGGCTTGCTGCAACAGCATAGTTTTCAGACACATAGCGTACGTTAAGCTCATTTCCGGCAGAATCAACAATGCTGTCGTCCTTTGCAATCCCGAATTTACTGCCCTTATCGAGGATATAGAGCCCTTTCCAGGTGTCAGCAATGGATATCTCAATCTTTGACGGATTGTATCCGGCTTTCGCTTCATGTATCAGACTTAACATTAAGGTTCTGTAGTTGGATGCAGTCTGGTCAAGTAACAGTTTCTGAGCTTGAAGATCAACGTTTGGATTTGCCAAAAGCGCTGCAGCATATGAGGTTTTTGTAAACGAGTAGACTGCTTCACCGGTTGAAGGGTTGGTTATGACGATGCTGAGGGTGATCGGCATATGCACTTCATAGTTGCCCATTTTAGGCACGACATACTGAGAAGCACGTATAAGGTGCAGTGATGCCACAAGTATCTCATGTTTGTTGACGTCGGTAATATTCTCTGCCGCAAGCGGGCCAAAAATCTTTCTGAATTCCAGATCGAACTCTTTTTCAAGCTCGCCAATCCCTCGCAGTGTGACCAGGTTTGCAAAGGTCGGAGCCTTTTGTTTGAGAGTAGACGCATCAAATCCAAATACACCCTTGACCGGATATACGGCAGTAGCGGCCAGCAGTGAAGACGAGGTGAAGCAGATAAGCATAACAAGGAGAACCATGGTGAGACGTTTCATAGGAGCAACCTCGAATGAGAATTGTCAGGGAAGAGCTGTCCCTGTCATCGGCTGATGACAGGGACAGGTTTTTCGGTTCTTATTTACAGCGTCTTGGTCCTTCAAGGCAGATCTCAACCCTGGTGCCATTGACGGTATAATCGGCACTTTTCATTGCAGGCACGGCATCAAGGACTTCACCCAGAGCCTGGTCAAATGGAACCTCGCCTTTGTACGCCATGGAGACTTCGTATTCCCTGGCAGTGCTGCTGCGGACATTAAGCTTGCTGTTAAGCCCCTTAAGGTTGTTAAGACCACGGGCAAAGGAGCTGGTCATCCGACCGGTCAGATCCCCCACGGCGCTCATCAGCACAATGGTGTATTCCTTGCCGGAAACTTCCCGCTGACGATGATAATCCTTGATTGATGTGCCGAGTTTTCTACCTACAAAATAAGCCAGCTTGTTGGCAACCTGTGCGCGGCAATCATCCGGGCTGGAGCCGCGTGCTCCCTCATTGTGCATATCGGCAGCCAAAAGTTCGCTATCCTCAGTTGAAAACGCCTTGAGACTTACCACACCATCGCACTGGTTACCGCCCAGATCCCGGATGATCGAGTTGCCCATCATAAAATAATCTGCTTTGTTTTTACGGGCAAAGGCAACATAGTTTGCCAGTTCCGGGCTGTTATCCATCTCCTGGATGGTAAGCGCCTTGCCTCTGAAATACTGACTGCGCAACAGGGAGTTATCCATCATGGATAGGTCAAACTTACGTGCCTCTCTCATCAGCGCTGCGTAAGTCAGATTGTCTTTGTCCGGCCCCACATTGGTGGGCTGATATTCAACCAGCTTTCTGAAACTCACAATATCTTTTTTCTGGTCAAAAGACTTGGCATCTACGCTGGAAGCTTGGGCAGACTGGTTGGAATACTCTGCAGAACTCTTGGACCTGGCACTGGCGGAACCTGCTGCATAGCCGCTGGAATGTCCGCCGGATGAGTATCCACCACTGCCATAAGGGCCGGAATGGCCTCCGCTTGCATACCCTGAAGATGATCTGCCGGCAGCATAGCTTGCCGACCCAGAGGATGATTGACGGGCAGCTGCACGTGTGTCAGAAGATGAACTCTGGGCGGCAGAGAGGCTCGCTTCAGATGTGGCTGTTTTGTCGTGGGAATATTCAACAACCTCTTTCAGGGGGCGTTGCTTGTCGGTGGGAACGGTATGGTATTCATCCATGACAACCAGAATCTTGAACAGGCGATCCCCGGTCGGTGCTATTCCCTGGGTCTGCATCAGTTTAAGAAATTCAAGACTGTCAATTCTGACAGTGATGGTCAGTTCGTAGTTGTTTGCTTCATCCTGGCTGGCGTTTCTTTTTACAATCTTGTTGTCGCCAATCTGTACCAGAATTCTCTCCATGGCCGCCCTGACCTTTGGATCATTGGGGGCGGTGGGGCTGATCAGCTTCATAAGAAGTTCTTCAACCGCTGCTCGTTTGGCATTTTTTGTTGCTGTTGCCCTGGTTGCAGATACATTACCCGTGATGGGCGCCTTGCCCACCCCGATTACCTCCATCATCTCGGCAGGTGAAACAGAGGGGATCAACAGTGTCGTTGCCAGTGCTGCGGCAGGTAGTATCTTCCTAATCATCATCCATCTCCTTTCCATGTGTAATATCAGAGTCTTTTTAAAAGTACCGAATTGCGTTATTCCGGCAGGCTTTAAGCCGGAACCGGATTTTAACTGGCTGGAAAGACTGGATCCCCGATAGAGGCATTCGGGAATGACAATCTTTAAAAGAGCCTCATCAGTTTGCTTGTAGTTCAAGCCGGTAGTCCACAGACCGGAGGCTGGGAGATCTGCCGGTAATAATCAACTCCTGTTGCCCTTCAAATGCGATGGTTCTCCATTCATCATACCGGGTTGCCAGCATACCTTCATTGTCCAGCCATTGAATACGGTAGTTGATGACGTTGCGGCGACCACGGTTATTCAGCAGCTTAAAGTCTACCCTCAGGTGGCCGTGGCTGTATTTCGTGCGAATACCTTTCACCACAATGCTGTCAGCGGTGCTGATAACTTTTTCGGATGGCGGGGTGAAAAACTCTTCCAGAGATACTTCGCGCATCGGTTCGTAAGGAACCGGCTGAGGTGCCTGACATCCAGACAGCGGGAGTAGAAACGCCACAGCAATAACAGGGAAGATGAGACGTGAGACTGGCATGATGAGCTCTCCTTTAATATCTTTTCCAGGTGCTGCGGGCACCTTCTGAACGAACGCGATCAAGTTTCCAGCCCAGTTCTTTGGCTGTGCGAAGTATATCCCGGTCCAGTTGGTCACGCTTGCCCTTGTAGGTGGCTTCAAACGTGGTCTTTCCGCCTCCTGATTCAACTTCTTTTGCGTTGGAGGCCAGCGGGAATTTCTCAAACATTTCAGTGAATCTGGCAATCTGCTCCGGGTCATGCACACCGTCGATCACAATGGTGTAGAGGGCACCGTTCTGCTGCATCTCCATCCAGTGTCGCCTTACTACACTGATCATGGGGTTGACAATCCGCTTGCCCCCTTCACGTGCGGCACGGGACAGAGCCTGGCCAACGGTTGAGCCGATACCGGTCTGTTCAATCTTTTTATTGGTAATAATCTGGGCTCGCGTGTTGTCAATCAACTGGGTTTTTACGTTTAGCAGGACGCTCTTGCCCATCATATCTTCACGTACAACACCGCTGACGCTGTAGTAGAGGGTGTATTCTGCCTGATACTGGAGGCCGTATTTTGCAGCCTTGTTCAGATCAATATCGATTCCGTGAGTTTCTGCCATCTGTACAGCAAAACTGTCGGCGGCTTCCTTGTCAACTACCCGGAACTGTTTGTCTGTCAGGGATTCCACGATGCCGTTATAGATATCTTCGTGGAATTCCTTGTTAGTGATATTCTGATTTCTTGTATTGGAAAGCACCAGAATTCGCGGATTTCCGACCACCGCACTTTTGCGCAGGATCGTCAAGGCATCGATGTCGCCTTTCAGGAGCCTGTTGTCAACGATGGCAGAGATCGTTACCACGAAGCCATCATGTGTCTTTCTCTCGTTGATGATTTCGTAGCTGGTTACATAGCCTCTGCTGTGGGAAAATATCTTGTCATCAAGGAGCGCCGCATCAACCACGGTGGTATCTGATTTAACAAAAACGCCGACACCCTGCTCAACCGCACGCCGCATGGCACTTGACAGAGCCACCTCTTTACTGGGGCCCTCGCCGGTGGCTGTAACGCTGGCAGCCCCGGCAAATCCGCTGCTTAACAGTAATATGCCCAGCATTAGCAACAAAATACGTTTCATAGCCATTTCTCCTCAACAAACAGGTTTACGATCTTTTGCGGCAAGCATACCAGATATCGTAAACAGTTCAAGTTATACCAAATTCTACCTCAAGGTGCTCTCTATGTTAGCTCGTCTTCGGCTCCTTAACGTACTCTGTACACCTTCGTCGCCTCAATCCTCGCCGCCTTGATTGCACTCTCGATTTGGAATCGGAATTACCAGTCGTCTGAAGAACCTCCACCGTCAAAATCACCGCCGCCACCTTCAAAAGAGCTACCACTTGAGGATGAACCGCCACCTCCGCCACCGTAGAAAATGGTGGGGCCACCCCATCCTCCGCCGCCACCACGGCCAGAGGCATTGAGGAGACGCATCAGCAGGCTGATCAAAAGACCAGCGGCTCCGCCAAGTAGTGCCAGAACACCCAGCTTCCACAGCACGGCACCGAGCCCGATCCCGGCGGCGGTCGGCAGGCTGACACCACCAGCGACAATTCCGGCGGTACGGGAGGAAGAACCAGCCACTGCTGTAATTACAGTGGCAATTACCAGCAAGATAATGAATGTTCCATATTTGCTGCCCTTGTTTTTCTTTGCTGCTTTACGGTCAGCTGCGGATGCCTTGAACTCGCCTTTGGTCGCATCAATTATGGCGGCAAGACCGGCACTGATCCCCTTGTCACTATCCCCTGAACGCAGGTTCGGGCCGATTACGTTACGGATGATCTGGCCGGCGGTGATATCGGGCAAGACACCTTGCAAACCTGTACCCACCTCTATCCGTATCTTCCGTTCCTTTTTAGCCAGGATCAGGAGGACTCCGTTACTTTTGTCCTTTTGTCCGATCTTCCACGCCTCAGCCACTCGTATGGCAAAGCCTTCAATGGTATCACCTTCCAGCGATGGTACAGTCAGGAGCACGACCTGATTGGTGGTCTCTTGCTCAAAGGCTGCAAGTTTACGCTCCAGTGCCTGGGCCGTGGGTTGGGTGAGCATCCCGGCATAGTCGTTGATTCTGCCCTTGAGCGGTGGTGCATCAAGGGCATGTGCAGATTGTACCAGGCAAGACAGGGCCAGCGTGATCAATACCAACAGTTTTAAAGCATGTAAGCGCATAAAGGCCTCGTGTGCAGCAGGTTAGAACTTTACTTTAGGGGCTGTTTTTGCCCCTTCTTCAGCTTTGAATGGTTCTTTTCGCTTCAGGTGTAACATCATGGAGTTGGTTAAACTGTTGGGAAAGGTACGAATGCTGGTATTAAACAGTTGAACCGTCTTGTTATAGCGTTCACGTGCAACATTGATCCGGTTTTCGGTGCCTTCAAGTTGTTTCTGGAGATCAAGGAAGTTCTGGTTGGCTTTAAGATCTGGATATTTCTCTGATACAACCATCAGGCGAGAAAGTGCAGATGACAGTTCCCCCTGGTTCTGTTGGAATCTGGTTAGCGCGGAAGGGTCATTGATCACCTCTTTGCTCAGCTGCATGGAGCCTACCTTGGCACGTGCTTCAGTGACGGCCTTCAGCGTATCGGCTTCATGCTTTGCATATCCCTTAACCACTTCAACCAGATTGGGGATCAGGTCGTTGCGGCGCTGATAGGCTGATTCCACATTTCCCCAGGCGGCAATCACCGCTTCCTCATTTGCCTGCATGGTGTTGTAACCGCAGCCTGACAACAGCGACAGCAGTAATAGCCCCCAAAAGCCCAGTATTCCTCGTTTCATACCTGTACCTCCTCACGTAGTTCAGGGTCGTTGTTGGAAAAACGGATCTTCATCGCAGTTAAAAGCAGGTTGCAGACCAATGGCGTAATGTTGGCCAGAATCAACGGAATGTCATTGATCAGAATACCGTAGTACAGCCACAATGCAATCCCTGACGATAAAAGAAGTGGTTGCCAGATTGAAAGATCCCGTGCATGGCGACTACGCCAGGTTTTAATAACTTGTGGAATAGCTGCAATACTGGTGAGAAAACCTGCTATCAGCCCGAACCAGGTTGGATTCATACGGTTCTTTTTCGGTCACTAAAATCACCGGCTGCCCAGTCAATCTGGGAGAATATTCCCCGGAGGATGGCTACTTCACGACTGTCAAGCTCAGACCGAAAGAAAATACGGCGCAACGAACGCATGATATGTTCAGGATTTTGAGGGTTTAAGTGCCCAATCCGTAGCAGGGTGCGCTCCATATGGGTGAAGAGCGGCTCAATTTCGCCGGATGAAGCAGGCGTCCGTTGTGCGCTGGCGGTTTCTTGTGCAGAGGCCCCAAACAGTTCGTAACAGAAGATAAGTACCGCCTGAGCCAGATTAAGTGAGCCATATTCAGAACTGGAAGGGATGGTGGCCTGCAGGCTGCACAGTGAAAGTTCTGCAGTGGAAAGCCCGTGATCTTCACGCCCAAACACCAGTGCGGCAGAGCCGGGACTGTTCAGGAGCGTTTGGGCCGCTTGAGGCGGGCTGAGAAGTTCCTGACGGTATTTGCCGCTACGGCGGGTTGTGGCAACAGAAGTGCTGATATCAGCCAGGGCATCAGAAAGGGAGCTGAAAAGTACGGCCTGCTCCAACAGGTCTTTGGCGGAAACAGCAAACTTGAATGCTTCAGGATGCAGATGGTCACAGCCTGCCACCAGCCTTAACTGCGTAAGCCCCATATTCTTCATAGCACGGCAGACCATGCCAATATTTCCGGGTGACTGCGGCTCTACCAGAATAACAGAGAGTTTTTTTAGTGATTGGTGCATATATAATTGATATCCCTGTCAGGCTGGCAGACGAGCTGATAACTCTGAACGCATCAGATCAACCATCTCTTCAATCTTGGCTTCCGGGTCGATGGCGGAAGCCTTTACTGGCATTGCAGATAGAAAGTCGGTAACTTTCTGGCTATCACGCAACGCGATCTTGCCGCCTGCAAGATCCAGCAGTGAATCTACCAGATCTGCTCCCTGACGTCCCAGATATGCTTTGGCAATTTCATGTAAGTCGTCAACTATTTCAGAAAGTAGAGCATCATGTTCGCTGTGGTTTTCAGGTTGTTCCTGGAGATCAACCGGCGTTGGTGCAGGACCTGACGGCATTAACGGAGCTGATGGTTCAGGAGCCGATGAAGCTGGCGGTTCAGAAACCGATGGTGCGGCTTTGGGAACAGCTGTAACACGACGATTTACTGAAGCCTGCCATAGTCGATCAATATTCAGGGTCTCAAGAAGGTTGTGGTGCAGCAGTTCATCAGCTGGAGGGCTACTGCGTATCTCAATGGTGGCTCCGGGGATGGCGGCAATTCGCTGGGCTTCTGTGGGAGATGTCTCAATCTCGTTGGCAGCATCATGGTAGAACCCGATCGGCATGCCGTCTTTATAAAAGATGGCGGCCCCGCGATCTGTGGTGGAAAAGAGTACGGTGCCGTTCAGGGCCTGAGTTTTCATGCGGGCTAGCAGTGCTTTGAGGTCAACACCGCTGACAAGCTCTGGTTTAACTAACACGGTGCCATGGAGTAGTGCGTTGGTACAGACAGCCAGATCAACGGTCAACCGGTAGACATTGATAATGCCGCCTTCTTCTGAAGTGGCGTGGTTAAACAGGCCGCTAATCGCTTCAAAACCATTTTTTTGTTGTGTCCCTTCAAGCATCAAAATACTGATCAAGGCCCCTCGGATATAGATGAAATACCCTTCTGAACTGGTTGAGCCGAAGCCAAGATAACCGGTAAAGCCACCATCCCCCATTTTTTTCAAGGCTTCAGGCAGGTTGATTTTGTGAACCGGGATGTTTTCGTAAAGTGGATTGGAGCGTGGCAGGATCAGCATGGTACTCTCTCGCTTCAATAGTAGTAATGGTACTGCTGGATGCCTACTATAGGTACTTTATTTGTCTTGCTCTGTCAAAGAGGATTCACCAGTCAATAAAACTGGCTTGTGTGACAGACTAAGCAACTGATATGCCACTTGACAGCTGTTTTGCAATACACTATGTTTGCAAAATATGTAGTAAAACTTGCTAGATAAATATTGTATTGAGGTCTTTCAGGTGGCCAAAAAAGAGACGTTGATAGCAGATGCCCAGAAGTTTCTGCAAAAGGGGCAGTCTGACAAAGCGATTGCCTGTTTTCAGGAGGCTGTTGCAGCTGATCCCGGTGATCAAAGGGTTCGTCAGCGACTTGCCGAACTGTTTATCAAAAATCGTCGTTTTGACGATGCACGTAAAGAGTTTGAAACAATTGGCCGTAATCTCTCTGCAAACGGTTTCTACTTAAAGTCGATTGCGGTTTACAAGCAGATCGAAAAACTCTTTCCTGATGACATCGGCATTGCTCTGATTCTGGCATCATTGAATGAGAAGCATGGTCTTACGGCTAATGCCTTGTCTGAATACAAACGTGCGTATGATTATTTTGAATCGTTGCAGAACTATCCCGAGGCCCTGAAGGCACTTGAGGCGATGCAACGGATTGATGCCCATAATCCCAATATCAAGCTTAAATATGCAGAAGTACTGTTTCAGCATGGTGCTGTTGAAGAGGCGCTGGATGGTTTTCGTTCTCTGGCGTTTTTGCTGGTTGACCGTCGGGATGAGGCAGCTTTTTTAAGGCTTGCGGAACGGATTTCCCAGCTTTTTCCCGATAAACCTGATTTTAGTTGTTCTGTTATAGAACAGAAAATTACTGATGGCAGTGCAGAACAGTCAGCAGCCTTGCTGCAGGCACTGATTAAGGGAAATCCGCAGCGCTATCCACTTTGGCGCTTACTGATTCTGGCCTATAAGGCGCTTGAAAATACAGGCCGGGTAAAGATGGTCTGTCAGCATTGCATCAAGTTGTTCCCCACCGAGTTGTTCCCGCGCAAGGCCATGATTGATTGTTTGATTGCAGAGCAGGATGCTCCGCTTGTTTTAACTATGCTCGATGAAAGTGAGCAGCTGTTTTTAGCCCAGGGGGAATCGCAGGCGTTACGCTCAATCTATCTCCGTTTGAATGATCTGGTGCCGATCAATATTCGTATTCTGAAAGGTTGCGCCCGCTCCTGTGAGGCTGCCGGGTTGAAGGAAGAAGCTGCGTCTTTTGCCGCCAAGATAGGCTCACTGGCAGGATTGGGGGGAAGGCAGGAAATCGTTCCTCCCGCTGAAGAGCCCATTATGCTCGACCTTGATCTTGTCCACTCTCCAGCAGAGGACGAGCTCGAACTTGAACTTGAACTTGATAGTCCGTTTGTCAGTATTGAAGAAAAACCGGTGGCCGAAACGGTTACAGAATCTGGTCCTCGGGAGCTCGATCCCGAACATTTTTCCACATCTGCTTTAGCCCCTGATTTTTATGAGATTGAAGTTGAGTTGGATGATGATTTTGGCGATGTTCAATTGGCACCTGCCAATACCTGGTTTGAAACGGTAAACGATATTTTTGATAATATTCCCACCGAAGCCAGTAAGGTCAGGTTTGGTGAAGGGATGGATAACGGTGACTCAACATCCCACTATGATCTGGGGCTGGCATTTCACGAAATGGGGCTGTATGATGAAGCAATCAACTCCTTTCGCCAGGCAGCAGAAGATCCCGATCGTCGTATGGCCTGTCTGATACTGCAAGGGGCATGTTTGCGGGATAAAGGAGAGTTTCAACATGCGGAAAGCGCCCTGCGTACCTTGCTTGAATCCCCATCCCTTACCTGCGAGGATACCTGCGCATTAAAATACGAGCTTGCTTTAACCTTTGCTGCTCAAGGCAGGCAGGACCAGGCTCATCAATTACTTGAAGATGTAGAGGCGCTCAATCCGGCTTTTCGCGATGTGGGAACGCGCCTGCATGCATCACCGGGTGGTCTGGATGCCCCTTTTGATTTTGACGAAGATGAGTTGCTTGATTTTGAATTGAAGTAAAATTTCTGCCAGAACAAAAAAGCCCCGTCAGCTGCTGCTGACGGGGCTTTTTTACAGGTGCCATGTAAAATCAGGCCGTTTCTGTCTTGTTTTGATGGCGATTGACGGCTGCTTTCCAGATATTGGTGATATTAACCACTTCCAGCAGATCTTGAGCTATAAGCTCGTCAAGGCTAACCGTAATGTACATATCAAGCTTGGCTGTGGGGTCTTGGGTAAGTTGTTGTGAGTCGCCGGGGGATGCTTCGATCTCCTGGGAGCCGTCATGGAAAAATCCCAGCGGGTTTCCTTCTTTATAGAAAATCATGGCAGAGCGGTTCATGGTGTAGATCCGCAGGCAGCAGTTCATCTGTTCAGATTTAACCTTTTCAAGCAGGGCTTTAATATCAATCAGCCCAAGTTCCTGAGCCCGGTAACGTGCTTCTCCCTGTAGCAGGGCATGGATGCTCAAGGTGAGATCGCTTGAAAGGCGATAGACGTTAAGCTGGCTACCTGAGCTATCCAGCATCTGATCAGCCAAGGCATTTATCCCCTCAAACCCGGTCAGGCTGGCACCAAGGTTGTTTTCCATAATGGCGCTAACCAACTTGCCTGACTCAAATACCAGTATTCCTACTGCATCCTGAAAGCTAAGGCTGGCATAGCCGGTAAAACAACCATTTGCAAGCTTTGTAATGATATTGTCAAGTTGCAGATCTGTAGCATCCAGATTTTCAAAAAGAGGGGTGCCTTTAGGGAGACGAAGCATACTGAACCTCCTACGGTGGCGCTTAAAGATAAGAATGTATACACAACGCTTGTCTTTTAGATAGAGCAGAATTGCAGGTATGTCAAAATGAAATTATAGCTATGATGTGGAAATTGGTAGTACCGGGCGCACGCAACCTGTCGTACGCCCGGTAGTTGGGGTGCATCAGTCGGCAGGGCTGTACTGTGCGTCAACAACGGCAATGGCTGCCATGTTAACGATGTCATTCACATCATCACCTCGTTGCAAGACATGGATCGGCTTGTTCATCCCCATCAATATCGGTCCAATGGCATCTGCGCCACCCAGACGGTGTAGCAGTTTATAACAGATGTTGCCAGAGTTCAGATCTGGGAAGATCAGTACATTGGCCGGTGTTTTAACTTTGGAGAAGGTAAAACCGTCCAGAATATCGGCAACCACTGCGGTATCAGCCTGCATCTCACCATCAATCTTCAGATCGGGGCAGCGTTCCTTGACAATCTGAACCGCTTTGATGACCTTGGAAGTCTGAGGACTTTTTACTGAGCCAAAGTTTGAAAAGGAAAGCATGGCAACGGTCGGCTCAACGTCCAGAATTCGGGCTGTATCTGCTGCAAGAATAGCAGTTTCCGCTAATTCTGCCGGAGTCGGGTCAATGGTTACTGTTGTGTCTGCGAGGAAGTAGACCCCTTTCTTAAAGACCATCATGTAGAGGCCATGAACGCTTTGCAGACCTTCCTGTTTACCGATTACCTCTAAAGCTGGTCGAATCGTCTCCGGGTAGTGGGCGTCAATACCGGAGAGCATGGTGTCGGCATCTCCCATCCTGACCATCATGGCACCAAAGTGGTTGCGTGATTTGCGGCGGATCATCCTGCGGGCCTCGGAAAGTGTAACCCCTTTGCGTTGGCGTAATCCGTACAGCTCCTGAGCATAGTCCTCAGAGCGCTCATAGTCATCCGGCTCAACAATCTGGACATCGGGCAGCTCTATATTCAGTTCATCCATTTTTTCAAGGATCTTTTTGCGGTTACCGATCAGGATCGGCTGGGCAATCCCCTCGTCCACAAGAATCTGTGCGGCTTTAAGGATTTTTTCATTATCGCCTTCCGGGAAAGCCAAGCGTTTGGGATCACATTTGGCCTTGTTGATGATTGTACGCATGATCTCTTTTGATTTACCTTGAGTGGATTCAAGGTGCTCAATGTACTTTGCCATGTCTTCAATCGGTTGCCGGGCGACGCCACTGTCCATGGCTGCCTGGGCAATGGCCGGTGCTACATGAAGCAGCACCCTTGGGTCAAAAGGCTTGGGAATGATATAATCTCGCCCGAAGACAAACTTAACGTTGCCGTAGGCCTTGCTGACAGAATCAGGCACCTCTTCACGAGCCAGTTTTGCCAACGCCTTCACGGCTGCCAGCTTCATCTCTTCATTGATACAGCTGGCCCGAACATCAAGCGCTCCTCGAAAGATAAAGGGGAAACCGAGTACGTTGTTGACCTGGTTGGGGTAGTCAGAACGACCGGTGGCGATAATGACATCAGCACGTGCCGCGTGGGCTTCTTCAGGTGATATTTCAGGGTCCGGGTTGGCCATGGCAAAGATAATCGGGTTAGGCGCCATACTGCGGACCATATCAACGGTAAAGGCACCTTTTGCTGAAAGACCAAAAAGGACATCAGCTCCCTTGGCGGCTTCCTCCAGTGTGCGGAAGGGGGTGTCGGCAGCGAAAAGCGCCTTGTAGGGGTTCATGCCTTCAACCCGCCCCTTGTAGATGACCCCTTTAGTGTCACACATGATCATATTATTGGGCTTAACCCCCAGGGCAATAGCAAGCTTTGCACAGGAGTTAGCCGATGCGCCAGCACCGTTGACAACAATTCTGATGTTTTCAATTTTTTTGCCCACCAGCTCGAGGGCATTAAGCAGTGCTGCAGAAGAGATGATCGCGGTACCGTGCTGGTCATCATGGAAGACCGGAATTTTCATGGTCTTTTTCAGTTCTTCTTCAATATAGAAGCATTCCGGGGCCTTGATATCCTCCAGATTGATACCGCCAAAGGTTGGTTCCAGAAGTTGACAGGCCTTGATGATTTCATCAGGATTCTCGGTATCCAGTTCAATGTCAAAGACATCAATATCGGCAAAACGTTTAAAAAGAACCCCTTTACCTTCCATAACCGGTTTGCCGGCCAAGGCCCCCAGGTTGCCCAGTCCCAGCACAGCGGTGCCATTGGAAACCACTGCAACCAGATTTCCTTTTGCGGTATATTTGTAGGCGTCATCCGGGTTTTTTTCAATTGCCAGACAGGGCTCTGCAACGCCGGGTGAATAGGCCAGTGAAAGATCTGCTGCCGTTTGGCAAGGTTTGGTAGAGATAACCTCTATCTTTCCCTTGCGCCCCATGGAATGGTATTCGAGTGCGTCCTTGATCTTGGCCATTGTCTGCACACCTCCAGCGGAATTTAGTTAAAATAAAAAAGTGGTTGATTTTGCCCAATTGCTAAGGGATTGTATTTACTCTTACTAAAGATATATAGTCCCCTTGTAAATGGCTGTCAAGAGCTAACGGGGATTCTAAAAAAATATTCTATTTGAGACTGTTGTGCGGTTGATGAAGGTGTCAAGACTGCCGTACTATAGAAAAAACATGTGAGGAGAATCTCTTATGACAAACTCTGTAGCTGGATATATTGGTATTGATATTGGCGGAACAAATCTGCGTGGCGCATTAGTCTTGCCAACGGGAGAGGTGGTGGGACGATTTAGATATAAAAGTGCCATTACTGAAGGGGCTAAGCCTTTTGTGGAACGTTTAGCCGAGGAGATTATCGGGCAGATAGCTTCCGCACAAAAAGAGGGAGTTCAGGTCGGCGGTGTCGGTATCGGTATACCTGGTTTGATTGGGGGGGATGGTGTCATCCATTCATCGGTAAATATGCGACCGCTGGAAGGATTGAATCTGTCACACCTGCTTTCTTCACGAGTTCAGCTGCCGGTCGTGTCGGCCAATGATGCCAACCTGATCGCCTTGGGTGAGGCACGTGCAGGAGCAGGTCTGGGGATGAAGTCTCTGGTTGTGATAACCATCGGTACCGGTCTCGGCAGCGGACTGATTCTGGATGGCAGACTCTGGACCGGCACCGGTGGTTTTGCTGCAGAATTTGGTCATATAACCGTTGAACCTGAAGGGCTTGCTTGTCCTTGCGGTAACAAGGGGTGTCTGGAACAGTATGTTTCAGCGGCAGCTCTTTCTCGGTATGGAGAAGGAAGGACGCCTGAAGAGCTGGCAGAACAGGCACGTGAAGGTGAAGCAACTGCCTGTGGTGCATTCGAGACCCTTGGCTACTGGCTGGGAACCGCCCTGGCAGGTTTAACGAATACCCTCAATCTTGATGGGATCATCATTGGAGGCGGTGTTGCAGCTGGATATGATCTGTTTGCACCAGTTATGCTGAGGACGCTGGAACAACGGATATTTCCACAAATGTTCAATCAGGTAACGATCAGTAAAAGTGTGCTGGGAGATGATGCCGGACTGATCGGGGGGGCTCTGATTGCGTCAGCAAAACAGGCCTTGTAACCATTTGGGCAGCGGCGGTTTACATTCGATGAATTGGTGGTATTATTTGCACCGTGTAACAGCTTCAGGAGTCTGTCGGACTTAGGTAATCGTAGCGAAAATTTGACGGGGTGAGGGCAGATTTTGTCGTTTTTGAAGGTTAATAGTTATTCTATTGACCGAAGAAACGGTGAAATATGAACTGCCCAGGCAAATTTGCAGTAGATTTATCCTAAGTCCGACAGGCTCTTTAGGCAATATCATAGACAGATAAGGGGGTGGAGTACATGAACAAGCGTATTCTTCTGGCGGCAGTGGCCTTGCTCGGGTTTTCTACAGTTACGCAGGCAGATGATAGTTACTTGAAAAATTACAGTCATGCCCGGGACTATATGCAAAAAGAAAAAGTAACCATTACGGTTACGGTTGAGCAGGCATTTACCCGTGACGCCATTTGGGTCATGGGTGAAGGGATTCCCAAGGTTGGCAGTACTGGCGCACAGCGTCGCCTGACGGCAACCAGAGCTGCCGAGGTCGCTGCCCAGCGAGCAATGGTAGAACTGCTGAGGGGGGTTACCGTGGCCGGAGAAACGACGATTCGTGACACCGAGCTTGAGTCTGACCTGATCAGGTCTTCAGTCAACGGTTTTGTCAGAGGTCTTCAGCCGGTGATCAAGGACTGGAACAGTCGGGAGGAAACAGCTCTCGTTATCCTCAAAATGAGGTTACATGGTCCACATAGTTTCAGAACCATGGTCTATGAAAAAATTATGACTGTGCCACGGGTTAAGCAGGAAGTTGATCGGCCCGCCTATGCACCACCACTTGATCCTCCAGTACCCCCGCCCGTTGATCAACCCAATGATGGCTTGATCATTGATGCAACTTCCTATTCTTTCCGGCCGGCTCTGGTCAACAGGATTTTTAACCCTAACGGTGAAGTGCTGTATGATCCGACCAAGATCAGCCAGAGAGTGCTGGTTGAGCAGGGCTGTGGCGAATATAGCAATAGTGTCGATAAAGCCCGTGCTGCTTTACGCAAACGAGGTGTCAACAATCCGTTGGTGGTGATCGCTTCCGGTTCCGTGAGCCAATCAGATCTGCAGGTTAGCCATGAAGTAGCCCTGCGTATCTTTAGCGCTAACAAGATTAACGGCTTTATGGCTGATGCGCGCGTTGCCTTTGTGTTGAAATAAAACAGAGGCCGTACTTTCTTCTGTTTGTCTCAAAGCCCCGTGACTTCCGGTTGCGGGGCTTTTGTGCAGAACTGTATTTGTACGGAACTTTTTCGCTGTTGGGGATGTCTGATACCATGAGTGTCACCGCTTCTGAAATCACAGATGAGCTGCAGCTGGTGGCAGACTGCCGCAAGGGAGATACCGGTGCCTTTGAACAGCTGGTGATGCGTTATCAGCGCAGTCTCTACAATATTGCGCTCAGGATCAGTGGTAATGAGGCTGATGCAGCCGAGATAGTGCAGGAATCATTTTTGTCGGCATGGCGTAAGATGGCAGATTTTCGTGGTGATGCAAAGTTCTCCACCTGGCTGACCAGTATCACCGTCAATCAGGCACGCACCCGCTGGCAACAGAACCGTCAGCAGCGGGGACGGCAGGAGTCACTTGACGGCGCTGCTGAAGAAGGGCAGGGCGCGTTGCTCCAGATTGCATCAGAACAGCCGTCAGCTCTTGAGTGTCTGGAACAGTCTCAGTTGCGGGAGCTGCTTGAACGTTGCATCAGGGCTTTGGATCAGGGATTCCGTGAAGTGTTGGTGCTGAGGGATATGCGTGAACTGGCTTACGATGAGGTGGGGCAGATCCTGGGCTTACGGGAAGGGACCGTCAAATCACGTCTTTTCCGGGCTCGTGAAACGGTTCGGGATTGTGTAACCAAAGCTATGGGGCGGTAATGAAGGATCACGACGAAATACGGCGTATGCTTGCAGCTTTGGCTGGCGGTGACCTGTCAGCAGCTGATCAGACGTTCGTTGAACAGCATCTGGTCAACTGTCCGTCGTGTCGTGCAGAGCTGGATCAGTTACGGCAGGTTGTACAGGTGATACGTGCTACGCCGGATGAAGAACCGCCTCCCTGGCTGGCCACCCGGATTATGGCTCTGGTAAGGGAAAACAGTGTGCCGCAATCTGGCTGGTTGGCCCGCCTGTTCCTGCCGTTACGGAGCAGGCTGCCGCTTGAGGCATTCGCTCTGGTGATGATCTGTGTTACCGCCTGGTATCTGACGCACGAGATGGAGCGGACGCAGCAGGTGTTGTCGGATGCGCCGAATACTGCGGCACCGTCAAGGAAATCTGTCAGTGGGCGAGGGCAGCAGACAGTGCCTCAGCCTTCTCCTGAAGCTCCGGCAACTCCCAAAGCCCGGACTCTTCCGTCCGGGCAACCGGGCACTCCGTTAGTGCAGGAGTCACCGGCCTTCGCACCTCCTCCGCATGACGCTTCAGATCGATCAGGACCGACGGAACAGGCCAAGGCGGCATCTGAATCTACGCCTGCGGCTCCTGCTGCCGGCAGAGAGCAGGTTGTTACACGTGCAGCGCCCATGGCAGAACGTAAAATGACTGCCAGACAGAAGCTTGAGGGCGGAGACGGTCGTCTTGAGATGACTGCACCCAAGCTGCTTCGGTTACGTCTGGTGGTCGATGATGAGGCGATATTTTCCGAAAGACTCAGGAGTATTCTGCAACGGTCGGGAGGGGCGGTAGTACATCACCAAAGCGGTAGTACCGTGGTCCGGATTGAGAAGAACCATCTGCCTGAGCTAGTTGATCAGCTTGCCGGAATCGGCAGAGTAACGGAACGTCCGGTTGCTGATCTGGCCCATGATGGCTGGCTGGAGTTGACGATCTACTGGCAGGTATTAAAAAAATAAATTTTCGGGAACTTTTCATCAACGTCACCTGTCTTACGTTACAAAGGCTGGAAAAAGCCAAACCCAAACAACAGGAGGATGTCATGAAAACCATCGTAGCCGTTATTCTAAGCATTATCATCAGCGCAGTACCGGTTTTGGCAGGCAGTATCGGAGACAGCGTTGAGGTTCGGATTATTTCCGATGCCGGTTCTGAGCTGCCTTTGTATCCCGTTTCAGCGCGCTACCCGTCAAAAAAGGTCTACGCTGAAGCAGTTAAGGGAGACCATTACCGACTGTCGGTCCGTAACAAATTGAACCGGCGGGTTGGGGTGGTGATCGCTGTTGATGGCCGCAATATTGTATCAGGCCAGAAGTCATGGTTGAAAAACAGCGAACGGATGTACATTCTGGAACCCTATGCCAGCTATGAATATGCGGGCTGGCGTACCGGCCAGGACAAGATCAATCGATTCTATTTTACTGAAGTTTCTGACTCTTATGCAGCATCATTTGGTGATCAGAGTGCCATGGGAGTCATAGCGGTGGCTGTATATCCTGAGGTTCAACGGTATGAGCCGCCGGTACAGTATCGCGGCCAGGTATCCGAGTCTGCCCCGGCTGCCCCTTCCGCAGGGGGGGAGCGCAGAAAATCAGCTGCAGCTCCGGCAGCAAAGGCAGAAGCGATGGATCGCGCTGCAGGCACCGGGTATGGCCGCACCGAGTATTCTCCTTCCCAGACCGTGGTGTTTGATCCTGAATCCCGATCAGTTGAGAACCTGTACATAAAATATGAATGGCGCAGTACGCTCTGTGCGAAAAAGGTTATCAGCTGTGGCAGACCGCATCCACGTCCGTATAACCGGATGTGGGATAACAATGGCTATGCACCGCCACCTCCTGGCCGCGACTAGGAGCCTGTCGGACTTAGGATAAATCTACTGCAAATGTGTCTGGACGGTCCATATTTCGCCGTTTTCTCGGTCAATAGAACAACTATTGGCCTTCAAAAACGACAAAATCTGCCCTCGCCCAGTCACATTTTCGTTACAATTACCTAAGTCCGACAGACTCCTGGTTTTGACTTTACAAACTCAATCTGTTGTTCCACCAGTTGCCAGGGGCTGATTCTGTGCTATAGAGGGAAACAGCCACGGAGAGACTGCCCAATCTGAAAAGAGGAGAGATCATGCCAGAGCTGAACGGAGTGATGATGCAGTATTTTCACTGGTACACCCCGGCGGATGGAAGCCTGTGGGAGCAGCTTGCGCTACGTGCCAAAGAGCTGGCCGGAGCCGGTATCACCGCCCTCTGGCTGCCACCGGCCTATAAAGGGATTGGCGGTACAGAGGATGTGGGCTACGGGGTGTATGATCTGTATGACCTGGGTGAATTTGAACAGAAGGGGGCAGTGCGGACCAAGTATGGCACAAGGGAACAATATTTACAGGCAGCGAAACAACTACAGCTGTCCGGTATTCAGGTCTATGCCGATGCAGTGTTGAACCATCGCATGGGAGCGGATCAGGCAGAACTCTGTCTGGCTACTCCCTATGCACGGGGGGATCGGCTTCATCCCAAGGGAGAACTGCGGGAAATTCAGGCTTACACCGGCTTTACGTTTCCCGGCCGAGCCGGTGTTCATTCTTGTTTTAGCTGGAGTTGGCAACATTTTGATGCCGTTGATTATGATCAGTTAAACCCCAATGAGCGGGATACGGTCTACCTGCTTGAGGGAAAGCGTTTTGATGATGAGGTTTCCCAGGAATTTGGAAATTTTGCCTACTTGATGGGGTGTGATCTGGATTGCCAGCATCCTGAGGTGCGGGAGGAGTTGATCCGCTGGGGCAGGTGGTATCTTGATACGGTTGGTGTGGACGGGTTCAGGCTGGATGCAATCAAACATATTGCTGCCTGGTTCTTTCCGGAGTGGCTTGATGCACTGGAAAAGCATGCTGCCCGTGACCTGTTTGTTGTTGGCGAATACTGGGTTAACAGCCTTGCAACCCTGCTTCATTATATTGATATTGTGGGTGGTCGCATGTCTGTCTTTGATGTGCCGCTTCACTATAACTTTCATCGTGCAAGCCTGGCTGGCAGTGAGTATGATATGCGTCATATTCTGGAGGGGAGCGTGATGCAGGCCCGTCCAACCCATGCGGTTACCTTTGTGGAGAACCATGATTCCCAACCGTTGCAGGCCCTGGAGTCGGTGGTTGAACCATGGTTCAAACCGCTTGCTTATGCCTTGATTCTGTTGAGACAAGAAGGTTATCCCTGCCTCTTTTATGCAGATTACTACGGTGCCGAGTACGATGACCGCGGCCGTGATGCCCATCAGTGTCATATTGTCATGCCGTCGCATCGCTTTCTACTGGACCATTTTTTATCGGCACGCCGGAATGCTGCATTCGGAGCGCAATATGACTATTTCGATCATCCTGCAACCATCGGCTGGACTCGTCTGGGAGACTCAGAGCATCCTGGCGGGATGGCGGTGCTGATGAGTAACGGAGCTGACGGTTTCAAGTGGATGGAGGTGGGGCAGGCAGATACCGTCTATCGTGACCTTACCGGACATGTCCCCGGGGCGGTTGTTACCAACGAGAACGGCTGGGGCGAGTTCCGTTGCAAGGGTGGTTCTGTGTCTGTCTGGGTGCGTGATCAAGAGATGATGTCATGAAGCTGATTATCAGCCTGCTACTGTTTGTTCAGGTGTTGGTGGTCGGCTGCTCTGCCACTCCCCGGCTTGCTCCTGTGCCTGCAGACGGGGTGATTCTCGCCTTTGGTGACAGCCTGACTGCAGGTACCGGTGCGGCTTTGGAGGGCAGCTATCCTGCAGTGCTCAGCCGTTTGTCAGGACGTCGGGTAGTGAATGCAGGGGTGCCGGGAGAGGTGACTGCTGCAGGCCTGGCACGTCTCCCGCAACTGCTGGAACAGGAAAAACCGACGCTGGTGCTGCTCTGTCTGGGGGGGAATGATTTCTTGCAGCGGCTTGATGCCGGAAAAGCGGAAGAAAATCTAAGGGCGATGGTTCAAATGATCCGCGCACAGGGGGCCGGAGTTGTTTTGATCGGTGTGCCCCGGCTGGGCTTGGGACTCGAGGTGCCGACGTGGTATGGCAAGATCGCCAAAGATGCGAATGTTCCCTATGAAGGTAAGGCTCTTGAGCGTATTCTCGGGGACAGGTCACTTAAGTCTGATCCGATCCATCCCAATGCTGCCGGATATCAGCAGCTGGCCGAAGCCTTGCTCAAACTGTTGAAGAAGGCAGGAGCTCTGCCGTAACAGCAGATTGAGGAGCTGGATTCAGGCTGCCATCATTGCGCGGTTTCTGCCTCCCAGCTTTGCCTGACGCAAGGCTTGATCAGCCCGTGAAATCGCCTCAAAAATATTTTGATCAGGATGATATTCGCAGATCCCCAGACTGATGGTAAGCTGAATACCTGGCCGGTTGGCCTTGAACTCGGTCATGGCTACCGATTCACGGATCTTGTTGGCTACAGCCAGTGCGCCATCAAGCGGGGTTTCCGGCAGCAGAAACAAAAACTCTTCCCCACCCCAGCGGGAGCAGATATCCTCATTGCGCAGGCAACTTCTCAGTACACGGGATACTTCTACCAAAACATCGTCACCGGTGTTAAACCCATGGGTGTCATTTACCTTTTTAAAATAATCAAGATCAGACATGATAATAGATGTGGGGCGTTGATGACGGTGGGCGCGGCTGAATTCCTGCTCAATCATTTCCATAATACCACGGCGATTGACAAGGCCGGTCATTGGATCGATTCTGGTGGCAAGATCCAGCGAGCGGTTCATATTGGATAACTGGGTCTCCAGCTGTTTTTTTTCTTTCAGCAGTCGTTCGGTGCGTTTGGATACTATAAGATAGAGTTCATGGAGTTGTTGCAGCTCCGGCAGGAGAGGGTTGTTCTTGAAGCTTGCATCTGCCATAAGTAGCTGATAACGATCTGACTCACTGGTCTCAAGAGTTCCGTTGAAATCACGATCTGTAGCCATACGCTTGGACCCCTTGCCTTTTTTCCTTAACTGGAATAACGGGCTTCATTGTAACGTGATTCCTGAATAATTCAACGAAAACCGTTTTTATAGTTGCTGACTCCAAGGAAGCTTGATGGTACCTGTTGATGTTATCTCAAGGTGATATACTGGCATTAATTGCTGATGCATCGGAATCAGAACGTTTTGAAACCCTGCTTGAGCTTGATGGAGTCCGGGTTGAACGGATTACCTCAAAGGGACAGGTGACCCCGGCAGGCGAATGGTATGACCAGCCCTGGCATGAATGGGTTTTGTTGATGGCAGGTGAGGCGTTAGTCCAGATTGATGGAGAAACAGAGGCCCACAGGCTTGTTCCGGGCCGGTGGATCATGCTGCCGGCACATTGTCGGCACCGGGTGGAATGGACCGTTCCTGATCAGGAGACAATTTGGCTGGCTTTGCATTGGTCGTCAGCTGTACAGGAGGAGTAGTGATGGAATACCGAGTAGGCAGACCGGGCCGTGTTGTGGTGGCCCGCTTTTCTGATGGAGAGGATGTTCTGGCAGGCCTGGTTGACATTGTTCGTAATGAGCAGATTAAGGCAGCTGCGTTTTCTCTGGTGGGAGGTATGAAGGGCGGTCGCTACGTGGTGGGGCCTGAAGGGGATGAAATGCCACCTCGGCCGGTCTGGCGGGAGCTGTCTGATAACCATGAGGCGTTGGGGTTTGGCACCATCTTCTGGATGGATACTGAACCCAGGGTTCACTTTCATGGTGCCTATGGACGGGGTGACAGTGTCAAGGCGGGCTGCATGAGAGAAGGCAGCGAGACCTTTCTGGTGCTTGAAGTGATTATTACCGAACTGCTGGATATGGATGCGGTGCGGGAGCTTGATCCTGCCTCTGGTTTCGCTCTATTAAAGTTCAGGTCATAGGAAAGGGGAGGTTATGCTGCCGATTATGGTTGAACAGAAGCCGTCACCGGAGCGACTGGAGCAGCTGGGAGTTCTATCCTGGCCGGTTTGGAGTTGCGAGGTGTCTGAATTCCCCTGGAGCTATAGCCAGCGCGAAGTCTGCTACCTGCTTGAAGGAGAGGTTGTGGTAACGCCGGAAGAGGGAGCACCGATAGAGCTTTCAGCCGGAGATCTGGTACTTTTTCCCGCTGGTATGAGCTGTCACTGGGATGTGCTGCAACCGGTTCGTAAACATTACCGGTCAGGCTGATATATGTCTGCAGTGTCCCGTGTGCTGATATCTGTTCTGGTGCTGTATGCCGTCTATGCCTTGCTTATGGCTCTGTTCCAACGACACCTGATCTACCCTGGGCGAAATCTGGTGCCTGCTGCTATCCCGTCGGGCGTAGCTGCAGACGCAGAAACTTTCTGGATTATCACCTCCTTTGGCAAGGTTGAAGGCCGATTCATTCCTGCCCGTCGTACAGGAGCACAGCCTGCAGTTATCTATTTTCATGGAAACGGAGAACTGGTTGATGAGTTAAGCCCCGAGCTTGATCAGTTGAGGAGACTTGGTTGCGGTCTGCTGCTGGTGGAATATCCGGGATATGGCCGTTCTTCTGGTCGGCCCCACCAGCGCAGTCTGGATGAGACGGCTTTGGCTGCCTATGATATGCTGGTTCAACGGTCGGAGGTTGACCCCTCCCGGATAGTCTCTTTTGGCTTTTCCCTGGGATCAGGCCCTGCGGTAACCCTGGCAGCTAAACGTCCGATACGGGCATTGATACTGGCCGCTCCACCAGCTTCGCTCAGACCATTTGCCCATAAGCGGCTGCTGCCTGCTCTGCTTCTGCATGATACCTTTGATAATGTTGATGTTATCCGGGACTATGCTGGCCCGACCCTGGTGTTGCATGGGCGCCATGATTCGATCATGCCCTTTGCCAATGGCCAACAGATGGCTGTTGCCGCCCGGCATGGACAGCTTATCCCGTTTGATGCAGACCACAACGACCTGCTTGGTGTTGCCGGGGTTTGGCGTGCCATCGCTGAATTTCTACAAAAGGAAAAGATTGTTTCTAGGCAGATGCCATGAACAGTCATGTTTCTGAGGTTGTACCGCGTCCGGGGCGCGTATTGCTTTTTCTTGTGCTCACGACGTTTCTCTGGGGCGGAAGTTTTCTCTTTACCAAAATAGGGCTACGGGACGTTCCCCCGTTGTATTTTGTCCTGTTGCGATTTTCACTGGCTACACTCCTGATGGGATTACTCTGTCTGCCCCGATTGGCGCTCCTTGATCGTACCGTTATGCTACGTGGCATGATTGTCGGGTTTGTATTGGGCACCACCAATCTGACTTTTGTCATCGGGATCAAAGGAACCAGTATCTCCCGGGCTGGCGTGATCAATAACCTCTTTGTGCTGTTTATTCCATTGGTTGCCCGTTTGGTCTGGAAAGACCGGATCGGCAAGCTGAACACAGCCGGAATTTTGCTTGCTTCATCGGGTATTGCGCTGCTGGCCGGTGGTGGTGGCGCTGAAGGGTTTAATCAGGGAGATCTTGTCTCAACCTTGTGTGCCTTTTTTATCGCAATTCAAATTATTACCGTTTCCAAAGTGTTAAAAGATGAGGATGTCTGGCTGGTCTCACTTGTGCAGTTTGGTGTGGTGGCGCTCATGGCAGGGGCAACGGTGTTGGTTGTGCCAAGTCCCTCATTTACTCTGCCTCCATCGGCAATTTTGTCGATTATTTATTGTGCGATCTTTCCCACCGTGGTCTGTTTTACCTTGCAAAACAGGTATCAGCGCTACGTAACCCCGACTCAGGCTGGCTTGATCTATACCCTTGATCCTGTCTGGGCGTTGTTGGCCGGTTTTTTTGTGCTGGGAGAACGACTTACGGCTCGGGAGTGGTTTGGTTGC
>Ga0209467_1000952_pt1 | contig 29918 bp, 22 predicted proteins | sample Higcelwee11metaG_FD_187175 | JGI IMG/M metagenome (GOLD analysis project Ga0209467, IMG submission 187175) | Freshwater pond sediment microbial communities from the University of Edinburgh, under environmental carbon perturbations - High... | ecosystem: Environmental > Aquatic > Freshwater >... | reverse complement strand
CGAGCGTTCCACCGAGATCGGCGTATTCGCACCCACCACCGGTAGCGAAATAGGACCAGAAGCCGAACCGCTCGCCACCGTAGAACCATTCACCTTAATGACCGATGTCGTTCCTTCCGCAACCGGAGTCACAGTTACCGTCGAAGCATCATAAGGCACCGTCGCCGTATAGGCCCCTAAGGTCTTGGAGAAGGTTGGAGTCAAACCATAAGTATTGGTACCTGACATCAAAGTCAGCGAAGTCAGATACTGACTGTCGGCACGATTCACAGTGACTGTATAAGTCATGGAAGAACCATAGACCGGAGTCACCACCACGTTAATGGTATTGTTCCCCACCGCAAGATGAATAGACCCTGAAGGCTCACCACTCGCGACCCGCACACCATTGACTGTGATAGTCGCTGTGGAATCCGCAGCCGTGGGAGTCACCGTAATGAAATCCGTATCATAACTGACCTGCTGTGAATAGGTCAGGGTGGAAGAGGTAAAGGCCGGAACCAATGCACCGCTACTGAACACCAGAGACGACAGCGCCGCACCGACCGCATGACCGTATGCCTCAAACTCCAGCAAAGAGATCGCCGACTGGGTATTCCCGCTCAGGCCGGAAGACGCATAGAAACGCACAAAACGTCCTACCGCAATCCCAGACAAAGTGCGATCAGTATAACTACTGGCGTTGTTGGCAACCGAATCCACCGTCGTCCATGTCAGAGTGTCCATGCTCGTCTGCAGAGAATAATTTCTCATGCCATAAAGAGCCGAAGACCATGTCGTTGTCGAAGTGGAAGCATTGGGTAAAAAATACGCGGCCCAACGACTGATGACACAAGGATACTGGAGATCCACCATCAACCAGCCGGGAACCTTGTAGGAAAGCCAGCGGTTGGAAGACTGTGCTTTGTTGCCATCCACAGCACAGGCAGGAGTATAGGGAGCTACATAGGTATTCGCGGATACCGTGGTAATTTTGCCATAAACCAGATTAACATCTGCCATAGTAATCTCCTTAGCTCCGTTCGGGGTAGATGCCATTGCAGGCAATGAAATAGTTGATGTAATCGCTGGGATTTGCGGTGCGCAGATCCGGCAGTTTGAAATTATTGATCCCATCGCCACCGTAGCGAGTGCCTATTACAGAATACAGCACCGAGTAGCTCGCAATAGACACAGTGCTGCCATCACAAAGCAACCAGTCCATCGGGACAAAAGAATAGGGAAACATCGTTATACAACCGATCGTATATTCCATATCTCAACCCCGGCTAGGATAGAGGCCCATGGTCGCAATGTAATAGCACGAATTCGGATTGGGTTCACAACCTGTCAGATTCGGCAACATAAAAGTCGTTTTGCCATCACCACCAAACTTCGTACCAATCAGGGAATACAAAGCCTGATTGGCCATAATCTGCAAAGTTTGACCACTACATTGCATCCAGCCATACGGAGCAAAGCCGAAAGCAAAAAGTTGAATTTGACCGATATAAGCGTCCATTGTGTCTCCTCTTCCTGTTTGAAAATATTCTTTAGTTTATCTTTTTTTTGAACTATTTGCAAGTCCCTCAGAAAAAAAATATTTGCAAGCATATCACTGAAAAAAACGACGGAACTCACACCCATTTTCAGCTAATTACGGGATTTTCCATTCCAATATGGCTTATAATTCTATTTAAAATCCCCCACAAAAAGCCTCTTGACACACTATTCCACTTATTGTATATTCCACAAGTTGATTAATAACAATAGAGGTTTGCAATGTCATTACGTTATGGTCTTCTGGGGCTTCTCAAATACAGTCCAATGACGGGTTATGATCTGAAAAAGATTTTTGAAGATTCGGTGAATTATTTCTGGTCTGCAAAAACGAGCCAGATCTACCGCGAACTGCAAACTCTCGAAAAAAATAAATGTGTCAAGTCAAACATCGAAATAAACAAAGCGGGGCCCAACCGCCACGTTTATACCATTACCCCGCTGGGGATAAAGCTGCTTAAGGAATGGCTCACGAATATGCCGGAAGAAACAGATGAAGACAACCGCAATGAATTTCTGATGCGCGTTTTTCTTTCTTCAAATATTGGGGGTAACGAACTTTTGCGCCTTCTGGAGGCGCGTCTCAAAAAATACCAAAGTGATATCAAGCGACTCGATGCTACAGCCAAAGCCCTTCCCAAATACAAGGAAAAGTTTGATGTGGATAAGGAACTGCTGTATTGGAAAATTTCCGTGAGCAGAGGCTATCACGATGTGCAATCCCATATTCAGTGGGCAGAAGAAAGCATTCAGTATCTCAAAGAACTGGGGTTTAAATAATCTCAATATCAGCGAGGGTTTCCCTATGCACTTCGTTTCCCGATTTCTGATTTTCATTTCAGGCCTTGCCCTGCTTTCTCAAGCCCATGCCACAGAGTCGCGCTCCTGGGATTGGGGCTGGGGCGCACATCCGATAATCGGATACGATGATCAGACAGGCTGGACATTCGGCGCGAGCAACGTGTTCTACTACGATCCCGATTCTTCCCGTAAAGATCATGAGGTGGATGAACTGGATCTGACGACAACCTATTCCCCCCGCGGCGCCTACAACGTGGCGACAGATATCACTAAAAACTTTAAGGGGAATTCACAGGCACTTGAAGTGGCGATGGGCTATGAAAAAAGCATCCAGAATTATTATGGTGTGGGTAAAGACGCGAGTGATTCTCTGATTGCGACTTATTCTTCCATTGATGTTCCTTTGAATCTTTCTTATTCATTCCCGGTTTACAAAAATCTCCATGCAAGCCCGGTTTATGATTTTCATTATCAGGATTTTGAAAATATTGAATACAAAATAACAGACGCAGAGGATTCTGATTTTGAACACAAAGCCACTCATTCTTCGGGGGTCGGACTTGACTTGAACTACAGAACAACCAATCCGGGCCTGTATAAAAAATCAGGGTATTCTGTGGGAGTTTCAGGAACCTATTATACCCCTAAATTATGGAGTTCCACGGAATTCGCACTTGCATCCTTTTCCTACCGGCATTATTTTCCTTTTTTCACCGAATGCGTTCTGGGATTCCAGTTCCGTTACGAAAAAGCCTGGGGCGATGTTCCGATTTTCTATCTCCCCGCAGTCGGGGGACACAAATTACTGAGAGGCTTCGACAACGAAAAATACAAGGCCAAAAACAGTTACGCCGGCCAGACAGAATTTCGCTTCCCCATCTGGTGGAGAATAGGGGGCACGGCTTTCGTGGGGGCGGGCGAAGCGGCGGACCATACGTATGAATTCGGTGAAAATATCCGCGTAGCCGGGGGAGTAGGGCTCCGGCTCATGGTACAGAAAAAGCAGCGAATCAACGTGCGTTTTGACTTCACCTATAATTCAGACGGGGAAATCATGAAATACATCAAATTGATGGAGGCGTTCTAATGCAAATCAAAGCGAAGATGATGAACCTCAGGGCCCTGAAGTTCGTAATCACCCTCTGTACAATAACGTTCGTGACACTCGGCCTATCCGCCTGCGGCTTTGCGCGGATACCGGATCTCTTCCGTCTGAACAAGGAATGTCAGGAAGAGGGTTATTATATGGCCGAATTCGAGTTCAAGATGCTGGGATTCGCCTATCTCCTGGACAAAGGCCATTACCTGGAAGCCAACCGGGGCGTTGAGAAGTTATACACTCAGCTCAAAAATCGGGAAGGTCTTATTAAAGTTCCCAAATTTGCCGATAAGAATCAGGAAATGGATTTTTACCTGAATCTGCAAAATCCGAGAACCGGAGCCTTTATGAATGACTCCTTCCCCTACTGCACCTTCGAAGGACCCACAGGGAATGAGCTTATTCACCTGGAAAGCCTCGCTAAAGAAACCGGGAGACCGTTACGTCTCAAATATCCTCTGAAATTTCTTGATGAAATCAATACCCCGGAATCCCTGCATCGGTATCTTGATGAGATGGCCAACATTGGATGGCTCGCCACAAAACTGCCGGAAAGTACATTTCATATAGTACGGGATCTGATCTCTTATAGCGAAGCGGATAACATTGTGGAGAGAAATCATCTTTACCAATTTTCACCGGAATGGAAAAAAAGTTTGCTGCAATGGTTCTATGAAAATCAGGACCCGGAAACAGGCTACTGGGGGCCCCGTTCGCGGAGCAACGGCAAGTTGACCAAGGTGGATTTGCACAATACGGGATCCATTATCAAAGGTTTTGTGAACCGGGAAGGGGAAGACCGCTACCCCGAATTTCCTCTGCGGTACCGCGATAAAATGATTAAAACAACCCTCAGGATTCTGAAAGAAAAACCTCCGGAAGATGACGCAGAAGATCTGGATGAATGGCACGGGTGGATTCTTCGGCAAGGAAAGGGCGTTTCCATGCTCACCCGCTATTTATGGAAAAATGCAGCCTCTGGCGAAAAAGCAGAGGCTCGGGAAATTTTCGAGTCCTTTTTACGATTGAAATTCGACAAGTTTTACCATCCTAGCGAAGGAGCTTTCGCTTACTACCCTGCGGCACGGCATGCAAGCCTGGACGGTACGGGCACGGTGATCGGAAATCTGGGCGATCTAGGTTATTTTTCGGCAAAGAACCAGAAGCGCGTCTGGGGGAATCCGGAAACTTCCTGGACTGATCTTGGTTTGAGAAATGTGATCGAATTAACCGACAAGGATTTGAATTCCCTGAGAAGCAACAAAAAAATAAATTCCGTGCGTTTCTACGCGACCCCACCGGATTCCGGGCATTTTACCCAGGCCGTTGCGGGCATATTCTACCTGAACGCTCACCCCGTTCCCGATGTTCTGGAAATTGCGCCCAAACTCAAGACCTGGGCGGATACGTTGACGCAAACCATGGGAAACTGGATTTCAAAACAGGATGTACTGACGGATCTGTCTGAATTTTCTCCCGAGACACCACCCCTCTTCAAAAACAGAATTCCTCTCCGGGAAATGAACCGGGCACTTCAGGAAAAGGGAGGACTGACCCTCATCGGTTTTGATATTTTCCAGGTTCCCGTCTGTAGAATCACCTACCGCCAGAAATAAAAAAGGACACCCTACGGATGCCCTGAACAAATCCGAGCCCCTCTTTCTGAGAGCGGCTCGTTTGCGTTAATTATTTTATTCCAAAATCGCTGTTTTTCATTCCATAGAAACGCAGATCATCTACCCATATTTCGAGAGTATCATCCGCCACTTCTCCATAGGATTGACCATTCGCAAATTGGAGGTGAACAACACCCTCATGGTAATCTGCCCATTCATAACCCTGAGTTTCCAAATCAGAATAGGGAGAAGGTGCCCATTGGTCGTACCAAATGGTGTATTCCTGCCAAGTGCTGTCTAATGTAATTTCGGTACCGAACTTACCCCAATTGTCAGCACAACAGGAATCTGTAAAAGCCGTGATCCAAGCGATTCTAAAAGTACCACGACCTTTTGCCTCAAAGGTCAAAGCAACCAATGAACCAAAATCAAAAAGAGTAGAATCCCCGTTAATGGAAGTTCCGATGCCTACATAAGGATAACTATCACCCTTCAAGTTGAATTTGGCATAAAGACCACGGCCATCATAACCATCATCGATAACCATCAGATTATGTTCCACTTTAGTTCCCTTGGCAAGCGTGGAATCGTACCTGAGGAGATCCCCCGTAACAAGAATACTGCCATCAATCTTGTACGCGCGGGAATCGGCATTGTGATAGGCATACCAGAAGCCCTTTGCGGAATCTAGCGGTTTGTCTGCTTGAGTTGTCAAAGTTGCAGAAATGGGGTTCAGATTCGCAAAAGCACTGTCAAATTGATCAAAGTCATCAAACAAGACATAACCTAGAGTATCGAGATTCGGGTAGGCATCCGCCCCAAAACCGTGACTCGGGTGTAAAAGCGCATTCATCAAATACTGGTGCCAAACATCGTTGTCATTGTCATAAATTCCAAAGCCGGAAGAAAATTCCCAATAAGCACAAGCAAAACCTAAGCGCAACGCCTCTTGAGCCACAAATTCAGTCCAAAGTTCGCGAGACGTAGAATCGGCCTCATTATAGGCTCCGAACTCTCCAAGATAAATCGGGCGGCGATTCTTATCGGCCCAAGTTTTCACTTTAGCGAAAGCATCCCGAATGGTGCGTTTTTCACTGGAGGAAGCATCCCATGTAGTACCGACAGGATAAGTAGGGTCAACAAATGTCGCTCCCTGATGGGTAAAGGGGAACGGATCATAATAATGGAAAGTGACAATCAGGTTGGAATCCTTTGCAGGGAGTTCCAGACGGGTGAGACTCGCGGCGGAATTATAATTCGCGCCTCCCACCATAATCGTGCGAGTGGAATCTTCCGCCCGGATAACACTGATTGTCTTTGCCAAAAGCGTGTTCCAAGTGGATGCATCGAGAGAATCACGAGGTTCATTCAACAGTTCAATCACCAAGGAATCCTTGGAATAGTTCTTAAAATTGACAGCGATCTGCTGATAAACATCCAAGAAACAAGATTCCGTACCTGCCGGATCCGTATACATGGCGGCCCAGTGATGCGCATCCAAAACGGCAATCATACCATTACCGATCACTTGATCCACGGCCCAAGCGACGCGCGACATCCACTCGGAGTTTACGGTGCAAGAATCTGCGGTGCTATCCGCAAGGTGAGTATCCCAACGTGCGGGAATGCGAATATTTCCAAAGCCGGAATCAGCTAAAGCCTGAATCCCCTCTGCACTCAAGGATTCTCCCCAAGAACCTTCATCGGGTGCTTCCAAGGTATTTCCCAAATTCACACCGACACCCATTTTCGCTAGCATTCTATGTGCAGGACTAGTAACGACAGGAGTGGTATCGTCTTTGGCATCACTCCCACTATCCGAACACCCGAAAAGAGTCAAAGCGAGCAACGAAGCGATACATAATTTATATACCTGAATCATAAAAAGTTCCTTTTGGGTTATTCAACAAATACATCCCTAATTTATATCCTAGCGAATATAAAGCATCCACCGATATAAAATCTTTGTTTACGCGTGTGTCCTTTAGAACACCTCTAAAAATTGGTTTGCGAGAGGCAAAATCGAATGGAACCGAGCAATAAACACGAACACTTGCGCTTCAGCACTTAGTGAGAGTGATCCCTCATAGATGAACTTGTGAAATGAGTGGGAGCAGACATAAAAAATGGTGAAATTGGGTTATATTCGCCATCCCTCACCCAATAATACCTTACAACTGCATCGAAATGAGAGTTCCTATCACCAAAAAGGAAAGCATCAAATTCATGAAGAAAAAGGTCCGGCGCAAAACCACAAGAAACGTTTCTTGTGTACGAGAAACCGTCCAACCCTTCCATTCTTTCCAGCCCAAAACGCAACTCAAAGCTCCGGTCACAACAAGCATCAAGGCACCCATAAAATAGCCATTATTCCACACCAAAAAGGAGACGAAACAACCTAACAGCATTGCAACCACACCCGTCACTATTTCAATCATGTAGATCATTTGCTGGGTAGAGGATTTCATGAAAAGTCCTTTGAGCGATGAGCCCACTAAAGCGAGAATAAGCCGATAAAGGCAAACCGAGGTATGGGATCTACCAAGGGGCCATTCAGTGGCCAACTGAAGTCAAAATGATTTACAAGACGCGTGACTGATTTCGTCATCACAAAACGAACACCAAAACCCACAGCATAGGTCAAATCGTCAGGTTCAAATTCGTGAATCGCAGTGGCCGTTTCACCGGCACGAGCAAAGATGGCAAAGACAGGCACCACTGTCCCCAATTCAAATTTGGGAAAAAAGCGTTCCTCCGCTTCCATAAAAAAGCGCGCTTGACCTGTAAAAAGGGAACTCGGGAAACCGTAAAAATGTTCATTTTCCAAGCCGCCTAGCGAGAGTTGCTGTCCATACGCCGCTCGTTTGTATGTATCCATGGAACCCGCGAGAACAGAGGAAAAAGAATTATTGGTTTTCCAAACATATTCACCCGTCACCGATTCGTAAATATTATTACGATGATTCTCGTCCCAGTAGAAATAGGAAAGTCCTTGCCAAGTCAAATGATGCGTTCTAGAACCCACAGCCAAATAAATGTTATAATCTAAACGCCAATCGTTATTCTCGGCACCCAAGGCTTCAAAATTGCGAGTAGCACCCACTCTCAGCGAGTAGCCCTTATCCACATCCTCGGTCCATTTGGCATTTCTAAAATTGATTAAGCGATCATAACGAATGCGAGAAACTGTGATATACCCCCCCATTCGAGAATCCGAAAATGTGGGGAGCCATTCCTCTCTGGCCGCCACAGAATCTAATGCGTAATACTCCCCCTCATAGCGGAAAATATATCGGGCAATTTCAGGAGAATCAAATCCCGTATGGTGATAATCGTAAGTAGCTCCAAGATATACTTTAAACTCAGAACCCCCAAAAGAGCGTCCTAAACGAAAACTCGCGGAGTCTTCGCGCATGCCAAAAATTTTCATGACAGGATTCGAATGTTCTCCGTTGTATTCAGGAATAACACTCGTATCATCCTCTGTAGGCGCATATTTATGAGCACTTGGGGGCAATGCACCACTCCAATAAGATATCTCATCCTGCTTGCGACGGAGTCCTTCAATGGTATAAGCCCATTGATTTTGAGTTCGCGTTAAGTAGGGAAAATTCAATGCAAAATTTTGGGAAAATCCATCGGTGTTTTTACTGAATACCGCGCGCAAACTGTTGTGGCGAAATAAAAAATTACTATTCTGGTAAGCTAAAGAAAACATGTCACGAAATTCATTGTGCCCGTAGTAAAAGCCCGCAGTCTGTCCAAATCCCAAAAAATTATTTTCTTGTAAGCCGATGCCATAATAAAATTCATTCCCTGGTTTTTCTAATGAGACGGGGATGGTTAAAGTCCAGTTGTCACTGGTCTTCACGTGAATAATATTTTTTCCATTCTTATCCACTTCACGGGTGATATGGGCATCAGAAATATAGGATTGTTCGCGCAAATAACGTTCTGACTCAATGAGTTCATACAAATTCATCGTATCACCCACATCAAAGAGCAAGAGTTTTTTGACAACCGATTCACGAGTTTCCGGGTGAATGCTATTCCCTACCTCATAAATGAGACTATCCGCAAAATTGTAGGCTTTGGAATCATCAAAAGCATCGCCGCGATGACATACAATGGAATCCACGCGAAATGACGCGAGAGAATCGGGAGAAATAGCAAAGGTCGATGAACCCGCCACGCATAAGAAAAAAATCACTTTAAGAAATGCAGACTTCACAGGCGTGAAAGATACTATATTTTGCTCGGGTAGCGGATGACCGCCGGTACGCAAGTACGGGAGGAAAGTCCGGGCACCGCAGGGCAGGATGCTGGATAACGTCCAGGCGCAGTAATACGACGGAAGAAAGTGCCGCAGAAAATATACCGCCTTGAGCAATCAGGGTAAGGGTGAAATGGCGAGGTAAGAGCTCACCGCATTTCTGGTGACAGGAATGGCAAGGTAAACCCCATCCGGTGCAAGACCAAGCAGGACTCCGCCCTTTCGAGGGCCTGATGCGGCTCGCGTCAGCTGGTTTCCGGGTAGGTTGCTCGAGACTGTCAGCAATGGCAGCCCTAGACAGATGGTCATCGCTGGAATTTATTCCAGTACAAAACCCGGCTTATAGCTACCCGAATATGAAGGCCTTCCGCAAGGGAGGCCTTCTCCTTTTAAATCGTTATGAGATTAGTCTGCGATTAAAGCAACAATCAGCGCGATGATTCCGCCAAACATCAGTACAGAGAAAATGAAAAAAGCAATCATCACCCATTTCAAATACTTCGCTATTTTCACAAAGATTAAATTCTGATCAATCGCCATTTGCTGAAATAGGTTCAACAGTGCCGCAAGCATCAGTCCAAAATCATCGAGCCAACCCATCACAGGAACCGTGTCTGGACAAAAATCCACAGGGGAAATTCCATAAAGCACCGCAATTATTGAAAAAACAATCGCCATTTTTTTTTGCAATGGAGAAATAAAAGTTTTCTCTGTGTGACTTTGAAATTCGTTCATAGAGAGAATATACATAAGGGTACCTCTAAAAATTGGTTTGCGCGAATGAAATCGAACGAGGTCAAGCCAGAGCAGGAATGAAAAGTGGTGAATATTAGTTGTATTGATGCCTTTGGCATCCGCTTCGGCACCTCGATCATGATCCCAAACAAGTTTGCTATCGCGATGCTCGGCTTGAATGCTCTTCGCCACTTTGAAAGACGACTGTTGCAAAAGCCGAGTACAATGGCAAAGCTTGCTTTGGCATTGTTGAGGCTCAGCAACAGAACGAAGTTCACTATGGCGAAGTATCGCAGTCGATTTCATAGAAAATGAATTTTTAGAGGTACCCATAATAGAGCGCCACTAAAAATTGCTTTGCGTCTATGACTTTGATACGAGAAGCTCGTGTAGATTTCATTCTACAAAGCCCAATATGCTTTAACGAGAAGCGACTTCAAGGGCTCTAGACAATCAGTTTTTGAAAATTTTTTAATTACGATCGGCTGAATTTACGAAGACCCACCGCCACACACACCGCGACAAACAGGAGCACTGCTACAAACAAGGCTATCGGAAGGAACCCGGAGGCGAAGTAATACCCAATTCCCCACTGCGCTACCAATAGCAAAGGGAAAATGATAAAGAGCGAGGTCTGCGTCGCCGCACGCACCGTTTTCGCAGAAAGCGAAATGAGGAGAGAAAATCCCGTGACCCAAAGGCTGAAAGCCACACTCGCGAGAGCGGCCTTCCAGAAAATAGCAAAGGTGACCTGCGGGAAAAGCAACGTGTAAGCGACTTGCGCCAAAAGGGCGAAAAGAATCGGGAAGGGCAAAATGGCCCCGAGTTTTCCCCAGAAGAGCGTTGACGAGGGCACCGGCAACAGGCAGAGAAGTTCCAAAGAATTGCGTTCCCGCTCGCCCGCAAAGCTATCCGCAGCAAGGGGAGAACCCATGGGGGCCATCAAAATGCCCGTGAGCAAAAGCATCCGGCCCGTAAGTTCCGCATCCAAAGGCAAGGAGAGGAGAACCGCCTCAGAAATGAACAATAGAAGCGGAGGCAAAAAGAAGGGAATCCAGAAATGCGGTTCCCTTATAAACAAGCGAAGTTCGTGGCGAATGATATGCAGAATCATAGGTGGTGCTCTCCTCCGCTAAATACATCATGATAAAGATGCGCCAAGGTATTTTTGCGAATCGAAAGAGACACCACTTTTAAGGAGGCGAACGTGAGCGTAGAAAGCACTTGTGGATTGGTGACTTCAGGAGAAATGGATTCAAAGCGAAAACCCGTTTCGGAAAAATACGGGATAATGTCACTGGGCAAAACTGATTTTACTTGTGAAGCACTCCACTCCCCCGCAAGCGTCACCTCCACTGTCACACTTTCTTTCGCAAGATTCAGAAGCGCTTCCGATCGGAGAATTTTTCCTTTGGAGATCATTGCAAAATCCGTCGCAATGGAATCCATTTCCGAGAGAATGTGGGAACAAATAATCGCAGTGCCACCTTCCTCGCGGCGCCAGTCCGAAAGGAGTTTCCACACGCATTCGCGAGCGAGTGGGTCCAGGTTCGCAACGGGTTCATCAAGAATCAAAAGAGAAGGGTGATGGAGAAAAGCGCGGGCCACTTGCACTTTTTGTTTGTTGCCTAAGGAGAGCGTTCCCATGCGCGTTTTAGAATTCGGGAGTTCCAGTTCGCGCGAAAGTTCCGCGATGCGTTCCCCCACATTTTTAACATCATAAAAGGCGGCAAAAAAAGTGAGATATTCTTCAATGGAGAGTTTGGGATAAATGCCTGGATTCTCAAGAAGCACTCCGTAGCGGTGGGAATCCAAAACGCCCCGCACATCGCAAAGTGAAGGGGCCATGTGAATTGTGCCCTCTTGGGAATGAAGTCGCCCACAAAGTAAACGCAGCAAAGTGGTTTTACCTGCGCCATTCGGCCCCAAAAGCGCAAAAAAAGAAGACTCTGGAACCGTTAAAGAAACGGCATCCAGAGCCTTGAAAGAAGATCCGGGATAAGTGAAACTCACCCCGGAAAAAGAAATCGCGATCGGCGAAAGACTCACCGGACGATTCCTTATTTATAGAGCGGGTGTTTGCGGCAAAGGGCGACGATTTCTTCGCGAATCTTCGCTAAAGCAGCATCGTCACTACGAGCCACAATCGTGCGGTCGATAATGTCCGCGACAGTCACAGAATCCGCTTCATTGAAGCCGCGGGTCGTGATGGCCGCAGTACCGAGGCGGAGTCCCGAAGGATCCATCGGCTTCCGCGTATCAAACGGAATGGTAGAGCGACTGGAAGAAATGCCCACCTTGTCAAGAGCCACTTCCGCTTCCTTACCGCTCACACCCTTGGAAGTCATATCGACGACCATGAGGTGATTGTCCGTACCGTCAGAAATAATCTTGTAACCGCGCTTCATCAATTCACCGGCCATCGCCTGAGCGTTCTTGATGACATTCCCTGCATAGACATGGAATTCGGGCTGGAGAGCTTCTAAGAAAGCAACCGCTTTACCTGCGTTGATATGGTCATGTGGCCCCCCCTGCATACCGGGGAACAAACCCTTATCAATAGCCTTCGCATACTTTTCTTTGCACATAATCACAGCACCACGGGGACCGCGAAGGGTTTTGTGCGTAGTCGTGGTAACAATGTCAAAATAGGGCACCGGGCTGTCGATGACTTTACCCGCAATGAGACCTGCCACATGAGAAATATCCGCCATGGTGATGGCCCCGACTTCATCGGCGATTTCTTTGAAACGCTTCCAGTCAAGGTTACGGCTGTAGGCAGAGAAACCAGCAAGAATCATTTTCGGCTTTTCGCGGAGAGCGATCTCACGCACCTTGTCCATATCGATACGGCCCGTGGCCTGTTCCACTTCGTACTGAACGAAGTTGTACATCATACCGGAGAAATTCACGGGATGCCCGTGAGAAAGATGTCCACCGTGATCCAGCTTGAGGCCAAGCACCTTATCGCCCGGTTTGAGCACCGCAAGATAAACAGCGATATTTGCCGGAGAACCGGAAAGGGGTTGAATGTTTGCATGTTCGCAACCAAAGAGTTCTTTGCAGCGATCAATCGCGAGCTGCTCGACTTCATCAATGACTTCATTACCACCGTAGTAACGTTTGCCGACATAGCCTTCGCTATACTTATTGGTCAACACCGAACCCGCAGCCTCCATAACGGCCTTGGATGTGTAGTTTTCAGAAGCGATTAATTCAATGCCAAATTCCTGGCGATCCGCTTCTTTTTCTATGAGTGAGGCAATTTTAGCATCTACTTGCTGCAACGATTTCATGTGACTTGACTCCTTGAGTGGGTTCGTCAAAGATAAAAAAAACGACCTTTTTTGAAAGACCGTTTTTGCTAAGAATGCATAACTATGACCGTAAACGTTTACTGAGGCCCACTCCGCGTTTTAATTTTCCATGCAAGATCCGCATTGGCTTCATCCAGCGTGTATTCATAGCTCGGTGTAAATCCCTTGGCATCTCCAGGGAGTTCCTCTCCACCTTCCACAGCAAACCAGTTATTTTGCATTTTAATGAATCCGGTGGTACTGTCTATGGGAGCACCGGCAGAGTCATACAGGCGGTAGAGCGTTACCGGGTTCGGGATGTTAAAGATGTTATTTTCCACAAAGCACCTCGCAGAATCGGTACAGGCAATACCGTTCTCGCTCACATCTAAAAAGAAGTTATTGTAGGCATGGAGAGCACCAAAACGCGCAAGCGTCGCAGAGACTTGCATATTCGCAAAATAATTGTGGTGGAGCGTAAAGGTTTGAGCGGATTCCACATATAAGTCCGGTTGTAAACCAAAGAGAATGGCGGTTTGCCCCTTTTCAAAGCGGGACCAAGAAACCGTCACCGAATGAGAACCGCGTTTAATATCCATTTCCACCAGCGGGTATTTTTCGAAAGTGCAATGATCCACCCACACAAAGCTTGAAAGATTATGAATCGAAAGGGCGCGGCGCGAAGTGCTGTCAAGAGCGGTAATAGAAGGGTCGGTGAATGTGAGATTTTCAAAAATGAGGTGACTCGAAGAATCGGTCAGAATCCCTTTGCCCGTGATGCGAATATCACGACCACGGCCATCGATGGTTTTAAAGGATTTGATCCGGAGCGGATTCAACAAATTATAGGTCCCGCTCTTTTCAAAAAGAATCCAAACCGCAGTGTCTTTATACGCACATTCGCGAAGAGAGCCCGGAGCGATCACCGCTGTGGAATCATCCACTACCGTATAATCATCAGTCGTCGTCACTACGCACACTTTACCGCCAGCGCCACCTTTAACGCCCGAGGCAAAGCCTGTAAGCTGGGCCAAAAGAGAATCGTGCTTCGCCCAATCCCCATTAGGATAAATGGAAGCGATGGTATCCGTGTAAGTGGTCACAGAGGCCAGTGTTGCAGAGTCAATGCCCCCCAGAAATACGTCATCCAGGAAAACAGTATCACCCGCTTCCACAGCAAAGTCAACACGACTCACCACCGTACCCGTCACAGAATCCTTTCCATAAGCGACCATATCCGAAAGCGGAATGGCATAACCACGCCAGTGCTTTTCAAGAGCCACCGTAATTTCCAAACCGGATTCATTGTCACCGTATTCACCACGGGCTAAAGCCACATGCAGGGAACCACTTCCACGGGCCGAAAAATACAAGGTATCCAAACCAGGGAGAACATAATCTGTCATCCACATGCCGAGCAAGAATCCAAGACGATCCGTGGTGCGGGCACACCCACCGGAAGCACAACCCACACTGCCAGAATAAGCGCGAGTCAAAGTTTCATCCCAGAGCGGCATCATATTTTTGCCCTCAGCATCAAGAGTATACCACCAGCCATCACCGAGAATTGCCCCTGTCGCCGATTGCCCCGTAAAGGATTCGAAATTTTCCACAGCAAAACCTCGCGCAGGGCCCAGATTCAATTCGGGAACAGAGTCACCGGAATTCGCTTGAACACTCACCGTACCCCGATTGGAGCGACTTTCCACGACTACATCAAAAACACCTGGAGGCAAAGAATCAACGACAAAATAACCCGAACTATCGGGCACCACAAAACGTTCCAAACCGGGAATACGAATAAGAGAGGGCCCCTGACCCGCTGCTACAGAACCCTGGATAGTAGAAAGCGGGCCTAAGGCAATGGAATCCAAACGCAAATTTACAGAACGAGAAACCTCTACATGCCGCACCAAACCCGTAGCAACACCATCCTTCACATAACGGGCTTCAATCGCATAACCGCCAGAATCTTCTACAGCTAAAGTAATCCAGCCATTTTCATCCGCGAAGTTCCATTCAGCGGAATCCATACCATTCGACAGATACGTTTCTTTCAAAATGCGCACACGCGAGAGAGGAGCCACACCTCCGTCAGGAGTCACCACCTGAAAAGCAACGGTCGATTCCGCTTCCGTGCCACCCGCTCGACTATCATCGCTACAGCCCATCAGCCAAAGCAAAGCGACCGAGGTGAACAAAGCAAAACACTTATTCATGATCTGCCTCCGAACCCCGAATGCGCCTTTTACGACCCCGACGAAGAGGAGGTGGATAAGGATCACTCAGCGGAAAAACTTGCATCCCCAGCTGAAATACTCGATTGGATTTCTTGCATGCAGCAACGCGACCGAGAACTTCACGACGGAACCTGCGAACCATTTCCACAAGATCCTTGTAAGCCTCTTCGTCACAGGAAAATACAAGCGTTGAAAGATTGCGTTCTGTGCCAGGGAAACGATCCATCGCATCTTGGGCTACATTCAAATTTTGCTGGATGTAAGCGTTAACAGCGGTATTATAGGTTTCCACTCCGCTAGTGATAAAACCTTCTGTCTGCTCATAGGAGCCATCCTCTTTTTTGCGCACCAACGAAAGGCGTTCTAAAAGAGCAATGGAGGATTTTACTTGGGCCGCAGAAATCGGCGGACGCACCATGAGCCCTAATTCGTAATCGTCACCCACGTAAGGGTAAATGGACAAAAGTTCACGTACGACCGCGTGATACCATTGATCAAAATACTCAAACTGATCTTTGGCGAGAGCCTGGACCTTACATTCCTTAGTGGCAACCAAACGCTCTAAAAATTGTCTGCTTTCAGAATGCGTTTTCGCTTGGTTAAAGGAAACCATATTCGTGAAATATTCTTTTTCTCGATCATCCTTGCAAAAAATGGAGGCAAAAGAGGATACCAAACGGGGAGTAAGATTACGTTTCCCTTGCAGAATTTTGTTGAAAAGGGTTGCGTCAAAACCACCGATGTCCGCAATAAAACGATGGCTAAAACGCCAATTTTTAGCATGCTCCGCTTCGTAAGCATCCCGCAGAAAATCTCGGTAGTTCAAATATTCAAATAAGTCCACAGCCATAATCAACACCAGCCTTAAAATCCCAGAGAGCCCATCAAGACAAAGATAACCAAAAGCCTTATTTTCTCCCTTGATATTTCCATACAGAGCGTTGTAGAGACTTTCCTTTGAAAGTCGCATTCACAAAATAAGTCCCTGAAGAAAGAACGGAAGCTTTAAATTGAAGTGCTTGGGAACCATTCGAAAGGAAATGTTGTTCCTGATAAACTAAATGACCTAGAGCATCAAAAATCTGGAAACTGAAAGTCCCTTCTTCTGAGGAAAATACAACGCCATGATTCAAATCCATCTGCAGCGTAGTAATGACATTCGCCTCACGGAGTGCGATGGAGACTCCATTCATTCGAGTAACTCCTGAGATATCAAAGCCTATCCAATCAATATTGGGGCCGCCATTCGCCGTGGTGGATTCCAGGCGCATTTGAAAATCAATGGCATCCAGCCAGACATCCGAAACATAAACCGTATCCCAGAGATCCCACGATCCTGTTGCAGGAAAAGAAACCGTGTAGGTAAATCCATCCAGAACGAATGTCATCGGGCGATCTTCAGCGGAACCGTTGGAATAGCGTATTGCCATGACTGCACCCGTGGTTGCCGCATCGGAATGCAACTGAAAATAGGCCTTACTCGTATCGGAATTGGAAATATTGAAGAATCCTTCACCCGTATAACCCACATGATTTGTATCCGTGCTACCATCACCGGAATCTGGAGAAGCTGCATCTATCATCGAACGAATCGTCACTGTGGTGGCGGAAGAAGAAGAGGACACGGCAACCGCGCTAGAAGAAGAGACAACCGTGGCACTAGAGATCGCTATAGAAGCACTCGAAGTCGGCGTACCGGAAACTACACAGGCAGAGCCCCCCGCAAACATAGCGGTATAAGTCGTCACTCTGCCCGGCGCCTTGAATCCGTAATAAATTTTTGCAGTGGAAACGTTGTTGCAATTTTCATCGGCCCAGTACTGAAATGTTTCTCCAGAACCGGGAATCACGCGGAGAGTAACTGGTGCCCCTGCAGGAAAATCAGCACTGCGCGTAATGAGACCCTTTGTTGCAATATTCGCTTTCACCGTAAGCTGGTAACGCGGAGAAAAAACGTTCGCAAGTATCGCCGCCTTCGCCTTAGTGGCATCGGAAAGATAAGACGCCGTTGCCGCTTCCTGAATGCCCTGCACCACCATGCGCGTATTTTCTACCGAGCCATTCTCCTGAAAATGCGTCCCATCGGCACTGCCATCAGGCCAGTTAGGGTAATCTCCCGAGGAATACGCATGATAGATAAAGCTTGTAATATATGTTTGCCCCAGCGATTTATAAAGATTCCAGGACTTCATATTCAAATCCGAAAAGGGAACATCCATCTGTTGCGCCACCTGATACATCCAGCCGCGATAATTATTGCCGGATTCTGTAAACACGTTGCGCATTCCACTCGTATTCCAGGCATTCATCACCATCGGAGAAACAAACACTGGGGTCGCTCCCAGATAACGAATGGTATCCGCATAAAGTTTCAAATAATATTTAAAGGTCGCCGAATCCGCGTAACGGTCTGCGTTGGTATAAGTGCGATCATTATGTCCAAACTGAATCAACACATAATCGCCCGCAGTGATGCTTGGGCGAAGCAGCGCCCAGCGGCCACCCGTGTAAAAGTTCTTGGAACTCCGGCCACCAATCGCCGCATTATTGATGGAAATATTGGCATTACCTAGGAAAGATGCAATAATCTGACCCCAGCCTGTTTGTGGATATTTAGAGGCATCATAGTTGCACACCGTAGAATCACCCATGATGTGAATAGTGAACTTGGGGCTATCGCTTGCCGCAAAAGCAAGGAAAGTGAACAAAGCCGAAATGAACAGAATTTTCTTTTTCATAAGTTTTCCATTAGCGAACATTCGCCCATTTAAAGTGCGTGAGCGTCTTCCCTTGCGCCCTCACCACGACTTCATAAACCCCTGGTTCCGAAACTTTATTTTTCAAAGAAAATTTATTGGCCCCTGCACGGAGAATCATTGTCTTTTGAAACACAGTACGTCCATTCAGGCTTATAACGCGAAGATCCACCGTATTTGCCACCGGAGAATAAAGCATCTCGGCATTCATCCGAAAAGCACCCATGCCAACAGGGACCGCAATAGAAGACATTCCGCCGGACTTGCGGGTAATCCCCGCCATATCAAAGCCGAATGCACTCATATTGGGGCCCCCATCGGAAGAGAGAGACTCCAATTTCAAAGAACCTTCTCCATTCATGATATCCAGATCGGTGTAGGCCGTGTCCCAGACATCCCAGCTCCCTGTCGAAGGAAAACTCATGTCATAGAGATGATCGCCCAGATAAAGACGCATATCGCGATTCGTGGTGCCCCCGTTAGCATAGATAACACCAATATTGATGTAACCCGCGGAAGGCGAAATTAAGTTGTACGTAGCGGTGGAACCCAGCGCATTTTCAAAATTCCAGAAACAGGAACCGATGAAACCTGTGTGGTTCGTGTCACAAGTACCTACACTGAAGGAATCGGGGGCGGCGACATCCAGGAGAGACTTAAATTTCATCACGAATGCTTCACTCGAAGATGAACTTGCAATAACCGCCGATGAAGAACTGGATGTGACCCCCACCGAAGACGATGATTTCACCGATGCAGAAGACGTAAACTGAAGCGCCGCCCCCGTGCCCGTGTACTTCTGAGCAGAACCGTTCTCATACACAGCCGTATATTGCGTAGAAGCCGCGCCCATCACAAACGTGATCATTTTTGAAGACTTCACCGTAGTTTCACTGTTCGTATTCACCAAATTACCGTTACCATCATACCATCCCTTAAAAGCCACCCCATTCGCCTTCGGAGTCGTCTTCAAAGTAACCGTCATTCCCTGGGGATAATAGGTACTTATGGAAGTCAAAGAATCAGCACCGATAGGATTCACCACCACATTCACTTGGTACATGGGCTTCAAATACTTTGCCAAAGCGCGAAGGCTGTCATCCGAGTGAAAACGAAGCTGTTCCGTAGCCATACGCCCCATCCAGTTCGCACCCGTCTGCTGCATATGCAGATTGTCACTTTGCCCCGAAGCGTAATTACCATACTCCGTGGCATCCAGTACCATCATCAAATAATTGTGCGTATAGGCTTGTCCCTCACGAATCATCAAATCGCGGGAAAGCGTATCCAGGTCAATCAAAGGCGCGCTATACTGTGCAGCCGTGGTGCGCATCAAACCCGGATACTGATGCCAGGCTTCATAAATGGAATCCGCATTGGTAAAAATGGCCCGGCGAATGGATGTGACACCAATAGGATAAGCCCCCATCGCCCGCGCCTCAGTCATAATGGCCCCCATGGAAGCGATATAAGCGGAATCCGTCGTCTTGTATTTACCATCATTCGCTCCGAACTGGATAAACACATAGTCCCCCGCTTTCAGCTTGGCTTTCACCGCAGGCCAGTTATTCGCGTAATAGCCTGTAGAGTAAGTTCCGCCTGCACCCGCATTATACACCGTCACATAATTGGTATCAAAAAAGTACTGGAAGTCCTGTCCCCAGCCGTGCTTAGGATAATAACCCGCATTCCAGTCCTGCATGGTGGAATCCCCCAGCATGTACACGGTAATTTTAGCCCACACTGTCGGCGGCACCAACAGCAGACTCACCAAAAGACAGCAGACAATTTTTTTGATCCCTTTTCTCATCCCAAAACTCCTTTCGCGATAAGCACACCCATCGCTGAGTATGCTTCGCATCAGATACCCAATCTGTACAAACTATTCCGTCACAACAGTTTGAATCGTTCCCACTGGCTTTCCATTCCATTCCGCCTTAACCCAGTAAACACCCAAGCCAGTGCCCGCTTTGTGCATAGAGACCTGGTTGTTGCCCGCATGAACGTTCATCTTCTTTTGTGCGATGCGATTGCCACGAATATCAAAAATGCGGAGGGTCAAAATACCTGTGGAAGGAGCCACAAAGACATTTGCAGAAGCCCAGTAAGCATGCAAATTCAAATTTTCCTGAAGAATAATGGTGGGGGGTTCAGCACCCAGAGTAATACCATCCACATCAAAGCCGAGATAATCAATATTAGCCCCTCCATTCGCAGTGAGGGAAGTGAGAGAAATCGTATTCACTCCCGCCACCAAAGTAATAGTGACCGACACCAAATCCCATGTCGTCCAATTCGCCGTGGCTGCAAAATTCACCGTATCCACTGTAGAACCATTCACAATCAAAGCCACCGCGCGATCTGCGGAGACTGCGGTTCCGTTCGAATAATGCAAAAAGAGCGTTACCGTACGAGCTGATGTCGAATAAATAGTCCAAAGTGCACTGCTTCCCAGAGCATTCGCAAAGTTATAGTAACCGGAACCCACTTCATAACCGGAGTTTGTACTTTCGGTAATGCCATCCCCTGAAGTGGCCACAGAAGCATCCAGCTTAGTCACAATATTCGAAACCGTAATCGTTCCTGTTTTTGTGGCTGCAGTCCCTTCGCCCCCCACTGTGGTTACTGTGTAATTAAACGAGCCACTGACCGTCGGCGTACCGCTAATGGTGAGGGTTCCATTATTGGTTATCGCTGTCACCCCTGCGGGTAACCCGGTGGCCGAGGCACTCGTGCAATTCGTGTAAGTATAAGTGATCGTAGAAATAGTACTTCCCAATAAAACAGACTGTGTTGCCGAACCACTCACAGAAAGTAGGGGTGCCGTTCCTCCAGGCACATAAATATCAGGCTGGGAAATGCCATTCTTCACCGCATCCGGGAGGTAATAACCCAGGTGAGGCGGCTGATTGTATGCCACATTCTGCCAGGCAATGGACATTCTGTATTGAGGGTCATGCATGAGTGTATAAACGCGGTGTGGAGAAGCTGTCGTTGTCGTAAAAATATTGATGGTCGCAGAATCCCCGGCACTGAATTCAATTACTTCTTCGCGCCAGTCTCCAAAAAGATCCGCCGTGAGATTCGGATTCGCCTTTGTAGTGTTGATCGACGAAGAATTATTGAAATTGTAAATCGTCAAAAGACGCGTCGTCCCATTGCCCGTCCATTTATCCAATTTAGTGCCATCCAAAAGTTCATCATACAAATCCCCATCCCAATAAATGCGAAAATTAACACTAGGTTTATTCGCAGAAATACTATCGCCACTTACATTGTAAACGCCCGCACCCGAAGAACTCCACATTTCAAAACCGCGATGTGTGGAATCAATATCTGCCGCAAGTCCGCGACCATTATCTGTACCAGTCTTTCTTCCAAAGAGAACCGAACCACTCTGATTCCGGAGTTCATAACCGTAAGAGGAACCCGTCTCTTCATGCACATCAAAAACCTCCAAACCTGCCTTGTCCGGATCCATATCGGAAAGATGCATGGCATCGCCATGACCAAAACCCGTGCGATAGCGGAGCGTTCCATCGTGATTCAGAGCCGCCGCACCGTACACAATTTCATCATAACCATCCCCATCCAAATCACCCACACTCAGGTTATGATTTCCTTGCCCATAAAGCCCAGAGCCACTGGTTTCACTCTTATAATACCAGCGTTGCGTAAGAGACGATCCATTAAAATCATAAGCCACAAGATACGCCTTTGAATAATAACCGCGGCACATCACGAGGCTAGGGTGTACCCCATCCAGATAAGCGATCGCCGCTAACATACGATCTGAACGATTACCATAATCATCTCCCCAGCCCGCTTTCGTCATCGCCTGCACAGTACGCGCCGGCAAATAATCGATAGTCGTAATCACCGCCCCCGTAGTTCCGTTAAAAACCGTCAGATATTCGTTACCACTCATAATAGTGCCCGAACTCGTGCGATAATCCGCCGAGGACGAACCTATAACCGTTCCCACACCATCTTTCGTTCCATCAGACGTTTTCATCGCTACTTCTGCAATACCATCACCATCTAAGTCATACACCATGAATTGAGTATAATGGGCACCAGCACGGATATTTCTACCCAGATCAATCCGCCACATTTTCGTGCCATTTAGTTTGTATGCATCGATGTAAACATTACCCGTATAACCACTCTGCGAATTGTCTTTTGAATTATTCGGATCCCATTTGACGATCAATTCCAACTCCCCATCACCATCCAAATCGCCTGTGCTCATATCATTCGGAGAATAATTGCAAGTAGAAGCATCGGGCATCGTCAGCGTTCCTGGACGATCCAGTTTCAACGTCTTGTATTGTGTGGCCCAGACGCTCACTTCTTTTGATTTTGTGCCTTCGGTACCATTGGCCACGGCACTCACCGAATAAGTAGAAGAAGTCGTTCCCGAAGCATCCGTATAATTAGTACCCGCCATACCCGTGGTGGTGTATACCAAAGTAGTTCCACGATAAAGTTTGAATTGAGTATTGGGGGCCTCTGTACCCAAAAGGCGCCAACTGACAAACACCCCGTTCGTCACTTTGACAGCGACCACACCGCGATCTAGGTTTTCCATCTGGCGAGTGGCACTAAAAGCGCTAGTGACAAGAATAGCCAAGCCCAAGAGTGCAAACAGGCGAAAACTTTTAATACCCATAACAGAACCCCATCGTACACACAGCCCATTCCGTGCGTTCACAAAACTAATCAAACAGGAATATTATTTCAATTAAAAGTCCACAATAATTTATTGTTTTTACATACTTACAACAAGAGACAACCATTTTTGTTTAATATTTAGGACACCTCTAAAAATTCATTCGCGGCCAAAATTGCCTTGATACTTCGCAATAGTACGTTGTTCAAAGTGGCAAATATCATCAATATTCGTCACTTCTCACGCCTGCTCTTGCTTGATCAATTCGATTTTGTCTCTCGCAAACCAATTTTTAGAGGGGCCCTTTAATCAATATTCGTCCACAGTTTGGGAGTTCTTATCAATATCAAAAAATAATGTCTTTTTGCTGTCCGCTTTCTGATAAAAGATTTACACAGATCTCGTTTACAATGTCTCGTTTTCCCACGAATAAGTGGCAAAATCAAGTTTATAAAGGGGATTATAGGAACTTCCATTCAGAATATACAGAACATCCCCCACGACCGCAATATCAGCAACGCTTCGAATACCCAAATCCGCAAGGTCTAACCTGTGGACAAAGGTTCCCTGATAGTCAAAAACGCCCAGATTTCCACACTCCGCATCCAGAAGCAGTATGTAAGAACTCCCCAAACGCAAGCGGGTCGCAGAGCAAAAATGCATTTCGCTATCTTCATTGGCCGATAACGCAGAGCGATAACTCACAGACCCCGTCGAACGATCATAAATAGAAATACTCGTCGGAGGGTCACTCACCCCCGTAACCGATTCCGCAGTCACTACAATGGATGCATTGGCGGCCACCGTATGCACTCGTGTGACACCAGAAAAAGAAGTGGATTGCTTCGTACAGCCTGTAGAGCTAAAGTCATAATCTTCCAGTCCTGCCGTCTTCCCCACCACCATAGAAGAAGCTTGAACAGCCATCGAATGGGTGGTCACATCGCAGGACCAGGCATCATCGTCATAGCGATTAATACGAATACCATTGTTATAGTAAAGAAAAGTCCCCGCAAGGGCGATGTCGTCCGCAAAACCGGAAAGAGTAATCGCCCCATCTGTCGTTACCGAACGATCCAACTCATAAGCACATTTCCGCGCTGCATTGACCCCATAGCGATAAACCGTTGAATAATTATCCAATACGTAGACAGTTTCTGCATCTCCCGAAACCGCTAATCTGGAAGGCGTTCCTCCCGACCAATCTCCCAAGTCGCAGGAATAAGCCTCTGAATTATCAGAAGACGTCCATTCTCCGCCACAATCCACAAGGAAAAGACTCATGGCGAATAAAAACCAAGACTTGAAGCGAAAAAACATTACAAAGTCCTTTATTGGGGAAATAACGTCTTTTTCTGTAATCACCAAAACAAAATTTACAAAAAGGATCTTTATAAGGGTTTGAAGTAAGCTCAGAGGAGTCTTTTAATTATTTTTATCCCAATGATTGATAAAAAAAACAAAAAACGGACCCCCACTTTTGAAGAAAGGGTTGATATTATAACCCACCACTGGCCATCGCCACTTCGGGTAGTCCTCATCGCCACCAAATCATTCTTGTATTACCACGGAACCATCCGTGCTGCAGCCATGACCTACACATCATTTCTCGCGGTAATCCCACTGCTTATTCTCCTCACAGCCATTACCCTCGCTCTTGGACTAGGAACCTTCTTTAGCGACTATCTCCCTGTCCTCAACGGTCTTTTCTCTTTGAATCTTCCCCTAGATCGTATTATGCCCCTTTTGCAAAATGCGGAAACCATTTCACTCAGCAATTTAGGCCTTATCGGCTCCATTAGCGTATTTGTTACTTTCATTCTCGCGATTGGCAATCTTGAAACCAATATGAACGTCGTTTGGGAAAATAAAGTATCTCGATCTATCCCCAAACAACTTATTGCTTATACGCCCCTTTTATTGTTAGGAGCTGGCGGCATCGGCCTTTTTGCCAAATTCGTTTCACAATTCAAAGAAACCCTTTTACAAATCGCTATCGGCGGTCATGGTCTTCCTGTCAATTATGTAGGAACCGTCATCGAAGCGTTCTGGGTAATTGCCCTCAACGTGGTCATCATTCTTCTTCTTTTTGCAGCCATTTACCTTCTCCCATTTAGAAGAGTGGATGATATTTCTTACAAAAAATTATTTTTGCCCTCCATTGGCGTAAGTATCGCCGTTTGGGCTGCTAATTACACCTATCTCCTGATTTTAGTGAAACTCCAAACCAATCTTTTTACTCGAATGTCCCTATTTTATGGATCGCTTGCCTTCATTCCTTTAGTACTTTTATTTGTATTCGGCTTTTGGGCGATCGTACTTTATGGAAATTGCCTTGTCTGGACGATTTATAATTGGCCCAACGTTGCAAAGAAACACTGGAATTGGGTAGGAACCAAAGGAAACTTATGAATTCAGCAATCAAAATTTTCGCAGCAATTGTCTTTTTCTCTGTCCATGCACTCGCAAGTATTCCTGAGATTTCGGGAGACGGACAAGCTCCTGTTACGGAATCTCCAAACCTCAAAGCATTTGTCGGGTTCGGTGGTGGCAATGCTCTTTTGTTGGAAGATGGAACCTTGATTCTCACCATCCGTGGTGGCGTTTCAGTCAATAAAAATTTACGTGCTGGCGTGTGGGGATCTACCGTTGCAAGCGATGCAAGAAATTACGATGCTCCAAACCATAAAGCCCAATACATTGATTACAATGCCGCTGGTGCAATGGCGGAACTTCAGCTATTCAACCGAAACGCATTTTCAATATCGATTCCACTCTTAGTCGGTTGCGGTTACGTGAATGTTCAAGAAGAAGGCGTTGAAGACTCTCAGGCAAAAGACGGATTCTTTATTGCAGAAGCGGCTCTCCACTTTAATTATCAAATCACCAAGGCCCTTCAAGTCGCTATCGGCGGTGGCTACCGTCTTTTCTTAGGAATTGATTATGAAAACCTAGAAAATGCCGATTTTAATACTCCATTTGCTGAAGTTGTTTTCTATTGGAGTGAACATTAACACTCCCACTGGGAGTAGGCAATGCAATTAGGCTCTCTTCTCACTGCTGAATTCTTGGGGCGCCGCAAAAGATTTTTGGCTGATGTACGTTGCAAGGGGGAATCGTTTACCGCTCACCTTGCTAACACGGGTTCCATGAAGAGTCTTCTTGGGAAAGGTTCTTCTGCTTTTCTTAGCCTTTCCAATAACCCCACCCGAAAATATCCGTACTCCCTAGAAATTCTCAAACTCGCTTCAGGAGCTTTCGCTTGTGTCAACACAGCACGCGCGAATTCCATTGTCGCGGAAGCGTTAGCGCAAGGTAAAATAGAAGGCATCCCGATAGGGTCAAAAATATGTCCCGAAAGCGTTGTAGATCCGCACACTCGTTTAGATTTTAAAGTGATTCTCCCCAATCAAAGTATCACGTGGATCGAAGTCAAAAACATCACACTTCGTGCCACTGATGAGCCTCTCGCTCTTTTCCCTGATGCAGTTTCGGACCGAGCACTGAAACATTTACAAGTGCTTTCGGCATTAAAGAAGCAAGGGGAGAGAGCCTGCATTCTATATTTAGTCAATCGAACCGATGTACACTGTTTTGATATCGCGAAAGAGATTGACCCCGCTTATGCCGCGGGTGTCGAAATGGCAAAATCGAATGGAGTTGAGTTTTTGATTTACCAAACGGCTATCTTTGAAGTGAATGGGATTTGGAATATTGAAATAGCGAGGAAACTTCCTTGGAAACAATGATTTCCATACGGGGTGCAGCACTCCACAACTTAAAATCTGTCAATGCGGATTTTCCCCTCAACCAGATTTCGGTTGTCTGTGGTCCTTCGGGCTGTGGCAAATCCACGCTTGTCATGGATGTACTCCACGGGGAAAGCCAGCGTCGCTACTTGGAAACGCTCAGTCCCTTTGCTTTAAAAGTTTTGGGTGGTCGATTGAATATCCCCATTGATTCTGCTACAGGACTCCGGCCGAGTTTGGCGATTGCGGCTTCCCGCGGCGATGCACCATCCAAATCCACTGCGCTTTCCCTTTCAGAATGTGAACAGCCCTTGCGCATTCTCTGGGCCCACTTTGCAGAACCCGCCTGTCCTGAATGCGGAAACCCCATGAAAAGTACCCAGCGAGAAGAAATTATCAGGGAAGTTTCCACATTCCCCGAAGGTTCCCGCCTCCAATTTTTAGCTCCCATTGATTCTGAGAATAAAAATTTAGATATGCTCTCCGCCGTGTTCCTCGCCCAAGGCTACACAAGGGCCATCGCCGATACGAACATTTATTCTCTCGGAGATTTGCGCGACAATGAACATGAAATTGTCCCCAAAGAATTTTACATTGTCACCGATCGCATCATTATCCGGAACGCCGTCCGTACACGCATCGCCGAAGCCGTAGATGCCACACTCAAGCTCACGCACTCTACAGTCATTATTGATGTCAATGGGAAGCGCATTCGCTACAGTACTATTCCTCGCTGCGAAAAACATGGCAACACCGCCCTCGAAATTGTCCCTGGAGATTTCTCCCCTTACTCGCTCAAAGGGGCTTGCAAAATCTGCCATGGTAACGGCTCTGATGAAAACAACAAAATCTGTAAAGCCTGCAACGGTTTTCGATTGGCCCCTACGCCGCTTTTCTCCAGTTTCAAAGGGGTCTCGTGGAAAGATATTCTCTGCATGTCCTTTACCGAACTAGGTAAAAATTTACCCGAACTTTTCAAAGAGCACACTCCGGAACATCTCAAAAATACTTTAGAAACATTAGCGCATAGAATTGCGGCTGTGGAAAAACTAGGAATCGGTTACCTTACCACAGGCCGCGGGGGCAATACACTCTCCGGTGGAGAACTTCAGCGCTTGCGTTTATCACCCCTCGCCACAGGTCACCTCAACGGAATGTTGATTTGTCTTGATGAACCCGCCAGTGGTCTTTACGAAACGGATGTGGACAAACTTTGGCAAGTTCTCTGTGAAATTCGCGATCACGGCAACACTTTGGTGCTTATAGAACATCATCCGAGTATCATCACCCGCGCTGATTGGATCGTCGAAATGGGTCCCCATGCAGGGGAACTCGGCGGGACAGTTTTGTTTCAAGGGCCACGCGAACAGATCCTTACAAACCCAAACTCGCCCACTGCCGCTTGGATTTCATCACTCGCAAAGGCTCATCGCGAAGCCTCACCCAAGATCGTTGCGAAAGGAATTCCTTCGATTGATGTAAAAAATTTTACGGCTTTCGATATGCAACCCGTGAACGCCCATTTCCCTATAGGACATTTTAGCGTCATCACTGGCGAAAGTGGCAGCGGCAAATCCACACTTCTTTTTAAGCACATACTCCCCCGCTTTGAAAAAGGCGATTACCAGAACCTCGGTTTTGAGGCCATTTCAATTCTTTCTACCGGGAGCTTTATAGGAAATCGGAAAAGTTCTGTCGCAAGTGCCATTCAAATAATGACACCGCTCCGCGAACTCTTCGCAAGCCTTCCCGAAAGCAAAGTGCATGGTTATCGACCTACGCGATTCGGAACCCATGTCCCTGGCGGTCGTTGCGAAACCTGCAAGGGCGAAGGCGTACTCCACGATCCTTCCGGTTACGAAGAAAGTGAATGCCCCGTATGCCTCGGAAAAAGATTCCGCGATGAAATTTTGGATATCCGTTTTAAGACACTTTCCATTGCTGATATCTTGGATCTTTCAATCGAAAAAGCCCTTTCCTTATTTTCTTTTTCACGTAACTTTACAGAAAAACTTGCCCCACTACAGCTTACAGGCTTGGGTTATTTACACTTAGGGCAACCCACCACCCATCTTTCCGGTGGCGAACGAGCCCGATTGCGCCTTTCGATCGCACTTTCCAAAGCAAAGGCCCCGCGCACCTTATATCTCTTTGATGAACCTGCCCGTGGCTTACATCAAGAAGACATTCACCGTATGATTGAACTTATTCAAAAACTCTGCGCGGAAGGGCATACCGTCATCGCCATCGAACACCAGCAAGATTTTTACAACGTTGCCGATTACACGCTCACACTCGCCCGCAAAAAAGAACGGTAGACTTTCTTATTTTTAAATTGCGCCCCATGCGCCTACCTCTACAACTCACCATCGTACTTGCCATCTGCTTTGCCGGAGAATTCAGCCACAGAATACTCCACGTTCCCATTCCGGGAAACATCATCGGAATGCTACTGCTTCTCCTCCTTTTGTGCCTAAAAATCATACGGCCCCAGCAAATTGAAAATGTTACCCGTTTTTTTCTGAACCACCTGGCCTTCTTCTTTCTCCCTGCCAGTGTAGGGCTGCTCGCGGCACGGAATGAACTGCAAGGGCAATGGATACTTCTGCTCATACTCTGTATCGGAGCTACCATTGCCACCATGGCTGTCACCGGCCGGACAACCCAGATGCTTCGTCGCAGAAAGTCCGAAACAGGAGAAAAAAAATGACATTTTTTCTGAATACTCCGCTTTTCGGTATCCTCATATCCCTCATCTCTTTTGAAATCGGTATTTTTCTTAGCAGGCGTTATAAACTAGCCATATTCAATCCGCTCCTTATTGCAAACATTCTTCTCATCGGTTTTCTCTTCCTCACGGGTATCAGCCTAGACACCTATAACCTCGGAGGGGACTACATCTCGTTTTTCCTTTCCCCGGCCACCGTGGTGCTAGCGGTACCTTTATACAAGCAGCTTCCCAACCTTCGCCAGAATATTGTACCCATTCTCGCAGGAATCACTGCAGGGTGTTTCGTCTCCATTCTCTGCGTTGTCTTGTTTGCCTCCCTCGCGAATTTCAGTGAACCTCTGTGGATTTCCCTTGTGCCCAAATCCATCACCACACCCATGGGAGTAGAACTTTCCAAGGAAATCGGAGGCA
>Ga0209467_1000951_pt1 | contig 29950 bp, 25 predicted proteins | sample Higcelwee11metaG_FD_187175 | JGI IMG/M metagenome (GOLD analysis project Ga0209467, IMG submission 187175) | Freshwater pond sediment microbial communities from the University of Edinburgh, under environmental carbon perturbations - High... | ecosystem: Environmental > Aquatic > Freshwater >... | reverse complement strand
GCCATGGCCGCTCCCTTTGTTTGCCGTAGGATTCCTAACCACGCATATAATAGCCCCCCGTTACAGTAAACACAAGCAAAGGGTATACAGAAAATCAAAAAATGAGGCTGGCCTTATTGCTTTGGGAACAGATGGTCACCTCGTGCCCAGCGGCGGCGAAGTCTTTGGCGATGTTATGGCCCACCCAACCGGTGCCTCCGAGAATCAGTGCGTTCATGATTACCTCCTGTGGTTGTTTTGTTGCGTATATGAGGAATGGCTCAAAAGGCGTTTTCCTGGCTTGGGGGTGGGGGGAAGCAGTCGGGCGAGACCGGGGCGCCGGCGCCGGGGCAGCTCGACTCGCGGAGCGTCAGGCGCGGGGCGAGCAGCAGCCTTCCGGCCAGCGGGCCGATGCCGAGCAGGCGGTTGACCGCCTCGCGGCCCATCTGGACGTGCGGGATGCCCAGGGCGCTGACCGGAGGGTCTTGGCGGACAAGCCATTCGTCGTCGCCGATGACCATCAGCGCGGCGTCCACGTTGGCGTTCCGCAGCAGCCGCGCCGTCGTCCCGGCGAACTCCGGACGGGACAGCAGCAGCGCGTCGAAGCCCCCGGCGGCGAGCAGCTTGCCGACCGCCCGCTCCAGGCTGTCGGGGAATTCCGCCTGGAGCAGGAGGCGGGGGTCGAGGTTATCGCCCAAGGCGGCCTCGAAGGCTAGTTTCAGCGGGTGGTTGTTCTCGGGGTAGTGGTAGATGAAGGCGGCGCGGCGGCGTCCGGCCGAGAGCAGGTGCGCGACGGCTCCGGCCATGCCTCCGGCCAGGTCTACCGACACGGAGCCCCAGGTGTCGGGGGCCAGCGCGGCGTCCGCCGGGTCGGGGCTGACGAGGACTGTCCGGCAGCCCAGCTCCCGCAGCCGCTCGAAGGTGCTCTTGAACCAGCGGGTGTAGACCAGCACTTCGGTCCGCTCGTCGAAACCGTCGAACTGTCGCCAGTCGATGTCGTCGGGGGAGTTGCTGGGCGAGACCCAGACCCCCTCGACTTTGCGGCCCCAGTTGGCCGCGGCGCGCTCGGCCCCGTAGAGCGCCAGGCGCAGCGGGTAGGTGCAGTCGTAGACCATGTACTCGGGGCAGGGGAGCAGGAACTTGAGGGGCTTGTCGTTGTTGGGCTTGTCGACGAAGGTGCCGCTGCCCCGGGCCCGCCGCAGCCAGCCCTTGGACTCCAGCGCCTTGAGCGCCTGGTTGGCGGTCATCCGCGACACCCCGAACTCGGCGCAGAGCTCGCGCTCGGTGATGAAGCGTTCCCCGGCCCGCATCTGGGCGGCGCGGCGCTTCAGCTCCTCGGTGATCCGCTGGTGGGCGGAGATCTGCTTGGCCATCGGGACATCCCCCGCTAAAAGTTGTATATACAATATAATATATACAATTCCGCGGGGAAGTCAAGCCCTTCAGTCCTCGACGACCACCACGGCGTGGCCGCGGAGCTCCGGCGCCGTGAAGTGGATGTAACCGTCCTCCAGCTTGAAGGGGAGGGGCGTTTTGTCGGGGGCGAGGTAGACGGCCTTGGCGCGTTTGCCCTTCAACGCCACCTTCACGTCCCGCAGTTCGATCGGCTCCTCGATCATTTCGACCATCGCTCCGCGTTTCTCCGGCACGTAGGCGAGCAGATGGACCATCGTCCGGCCGGGCTGGGCGGTGAGCGTCGCCCGGGCGAAGGAGGGGAGGGCGGGGGTCTTGAGCAGCGGCTCCGGCAGCAGTTCCGCCAGGACGTTGCCGAGCAGCGCCTTCATCGGCGCTTGGGCGTGTTTGTGATAGGTGATGAAGAGCGGGTGGGGGAAATGGACCACGCCGCCGTTGCGGGTGAGGGCGGGCTCGCCGGTCTTCTTGTCGGGGGGCAGGTAGAGGAAGGCGTGCTCGCCGTCGAAGCCGCGGTTGTAGTAGGGGGCGATGATCTCCGCCAGGACCTCGACGCCCGGCTTGGCCGCGACGCTTGTGCCGCGCTCGTAGAGGGTCACGGGCATGTCGGGGAAGCCCGCGGCCAGCTTGCCGGCGGGCGGGGTCATGTAGGCGGGGTCGTGGGGCGACTCGCCGTGGAATTTCAGGCCCCAGTCCGGGAGGGCGAAGTCCTTGCCCTCCGGGTCGAGCCCGGAATGTCCGGTGGAGACGATCTTCCCGCCTTTCGCCAGATGGGCTTGGAGTTTCCGGCCCAGCGGGACGTCGACCGCCACGGCGTCGGCGAGGACCAGCACTTGGTATTCCGAGAAGTCCATGTCGGGGGTGAGGATGTCGAACTGTTGTTTGAGCTCGGCGAGCATCCGGGTGGCGCCGTAGGCGGCGAGCTGCGGGCCGCTGGCGGTTGGGTCGCAGCTGCGGAAGCAGTTGGAGGGGACGAGCACGGCGATGTCGGCGAGCGCCTTGGCGCCCTCGATCCAAGGCTCGAGCTTTTGCAGCTTGCCGTAGATTTTCTTGATGAGCTCGAACATGGGCTCGTTGATGTCGCCGCGGGGGTGGAAGTGGTCGCCGATAGTGGTGCGCATGGCGTTGGCGAGGCCATTGGCGCAGTCGTAGTAAAGGCTGGCCTCGGTGCGCAGGCCGCCGAAGTCGCCCCAGGATTCGTGGAAGCGGCCGGTCATGTTCAAGAGCGGCTTGTCCAGTTTCCGCAGGTGGCGGGCGAAGGCGGGGAGGGCGTCGTAGCCCCAGCCGCCGGTGGGCAGGCATTCGTACTCCAGATAGGAGCCCTGGGTTTTCTGCTCGTCGAAGGCCGGGCCGTTGAAGTAGACCAGCAAGTCTTCGCCGCTGTCCTTGATTTTTTTCGAGAGCTTATTCATGAGCCGCAGCTGCGACTGGTGGGCGAAGTCGCGGCGGGCGTTCTCGTCGTTCCAGTCGATGCCCTTGGCCTTCATCTCCTTGACGCATTCGCCGCCGACGCACGGGAAGACCCCGAAGCAGTCGAAGAAGAAGCCGTCGAGGTCGTAGCCCGTGGTCAGCTCGCCGACCATCTCCAGCAGGTGCTCGGCGTAGGGGCTGTTGTAGCACATGTTGCGGAACCAGTGTCCGTGTGATGGCGCGTAGGCGTAGCCCTCGGGGGTGACGACGGTCCAGTCGCGGTGGCGGAGGCCTTCCTCATGGCTGATGCCGACGTTGAGGTAGGCGGAGAGGGCGATGTCCTTGGCGTGGCAGGCCGCGGCGAGCTTGCCGAGCAGGTCGTATTGGAGCGAGGGGTGGCGGATGCCCGCCTGGGTGTCGTAGTAGGCCATGCCGAGGTTGCAGCGGGCGGGGAAGACGATGTAGTCGACGCCGCACTCCTTGATGTGGTCGGTGATTTTGTCGAAGTCGAAGTTCTTCCCCACGTCCGGGCAGGCGGGCATGGTGTGGAAGTCGAAGAAGAGGCACCATTTCGGGTCGTGCATTGATCGTGTCCTATGGGGTTGATGGGTTATTGGGGGCGGCGGTGGAGCCGCGGACGACTAGTTTCACCGCCAGCTTGCGGTTCTCCGTCCCGTCCAGGCGTTTGGACGAGGCGAGCAGCGCGGCGGCGGCCTCGCGCCCCATCTCCTCGAAAGGTTGGGCGACGGTGGTCAGGGGGACGACGGCGTTCTGGGCGATCTCCAGGTCGGCGAAGCCCACCACGGACAGCTCGTCCGGGACGCGCAGCCCCAACTGGTAGGCGGCCCGCAGGACGTCGCAGGCGGCGTAGTCGGAATAGCAGACCACGGCGCTGGGCTTCGCCGCGAGGAGCATGGCGATGTCCTCGCCGAGTAGCGGCTGGAAGCTCCCCATCCCGGCCAGATAGCCGTTCTTGCGGTTCTCGATATATTCGACGTTGGAGTTTTTGGTCAGATAGGCGATGTGGCGGTGCCCCAGGGCCACGAGGTGCGCCACGGCGTCCTTGACCCCCTGGAAGTCGTCGGAGGTGACGCCGAAGCCCGCGGCGGGGTTGCTGAGGTTGACGGTGGCGCAGGGGACGCGCGCCTTGGCCATCGCCTCCTGAATCTCGGCGAAGTCCTCGTGGCGGCTGGAGTGGAAGACCACCCCGGCGACGCGTTGTTCCAGCAAGCGCCGGGCGATGTCGGCCTGGGCGGCTTGCTCCAGGTTGAAGACTTTCAGGGCGAAGTCGCCGCGGGTGGTCTCCTCCATGACGCCCGAGAGGATTTTTCCGGTGTATTCCCAGGTGCCGGTGTTGTAGGAGACGAAGGCTAGCACGTCGTTCCTGCCGGTGACCATTGAGCGAGCCAGCTCGTTGCGCTGGTAGCCCAGCCGTTCCGCCACCGCCTTGATCCGCTCGCAAGCCTCGTCGCCGATCCGCGCCTGCTTCGCCTTGCCGTTGAGCACATAGGACACCGTGGCGTGGCTCACCCCGCTCTCCCTCGCTATGTCTTTAATCGTGACCATCGTCTATATTTTTCCCGCATACACGTTTAAGCTAGTAAAGAATAAACGTGTAAGCTAAGATTGTCAAGAGTGATTTCTCTGGATTTGCGGGGATCGGAAGGAGAAACTACCATTTCACTTGCGGGAAGAAGGAAATGGAGCGAGCGAAGGGATTCGAACCCTCGACATTCACGTTGGCAACGTGAAGCTCTACCACTGAGCTACGCTCGCTTATTCTTAGCACGAGGATTAAAATAGCCGCGAAACGATTTTTATCAAGCGAGGGAAATGGGAAAAAACGCGTTTTTTTTTGCCGCTGCTATTCCGGCAGCAGCGCGGCGAGGGCTTCGGGGGTGGCTCCCTCGCAGGAAAGCAGCTTGTCGCGGCCGGTCTGGCCGGCGAGGATATGGATGGATCCCTTGCTCACGCCCAGGGCTTTGGACAGGAATTTCGCCAGCGCGGCGTTGGCTTTGCCGTCCACGGGGGGAGCGGTCAACGCCACCTTCACGGCGTCGCCCAGGAGCCCGACGACGGCGTCCCGCGCCGAGCGCGGCTGGACTTTCACCTTGAATATCAGCGCGGAGCCCTTGACGGACGCCACGCCTTCCAACGCCGATTTGTCCACCGCCATCTTCCTCCCGAGTTGATTTTTACTTCCGGCATGGATATAATGTCTTACCTAAGATAGTGTGGCGGACGTTTTTTGCAAAGGAGGGGGCGCATGGAGGATAAAGAGCAGGTCACCGCCCGGATCGCCGGGATCGTGCAGTCCATTCCTCCCATGCCCACCACGGTCATGGCGCTGCGGAAGGTGGCGGCCGACCCCAACGCCAACTACGATAAAATCCTGCCGCTGTTGTCCAAAGACCCGGCGCTGTGCTCCGACTTGTTGCGCTACGCCAATTCGGCGCTCTACGGGGTGGGGCACAAAATCGACACCATCGCCGAGGCGGCGCGTTATTTCGGCATGGACAACTTGGCCGATTTCGTGGCGTCTTCCTATTCGGAGAAGATCATCCGCAAGTCCTTCAAGAAGATCAAGGGGCTGGAGGTTTATTTCCAGCATTCGGCGGACGTGTCGCTGGCCAGCTCGATCATGGCGGGCGTGTTGGGGATGGACGCGCACACCAAGGAGGTGTTCGCCGTGTCCGGGTTGCTGCACGACATCGGCCGCTTGGTGATCTTGCTGGCCACCGCGGGCGACCAGGTGACTAGCAGCCTGTTGGGCGCCTCCTGGGACAGCGTTCGGCAGACCGTCGACCAGCAGGAGGAGATGCTGGGGCTGAGCCACGCCGAGCTGGGCGGGGACATCTTGCGCAACTGGAAGTTCCCGGCGAACATCGAGGTCGGGGTGCGGCGGCACCATTCCCCGGTGGTCGGCGAGGACGTCTCGTTCGAGGGCACGGTGGTCTTCCTGGGTGACGTCATCACGATCGACGCCCTGCCGGACATCGTGCTGACCAAGGCCCTCCCGCCTTGGGTCATGAAAAAGATCGGCCTGACCGAGCAGGGCCTCCTCGGCGCGAAAAACCAGTTCTTCCAGCTCAAGTCAGGCCATGCGGGCAGCCATGGCGCATGACGATTCCCTGGTGACGCTGGACGGCGCGGGCCTGACGGTCGGCGACATCGTGGCTATCGGGGAGGGGAGGGCGGTCGCCCTCGCCCCGGCGGCGTTGGAGCGTTGCGCCGCCTCGCGGCGTTTTCTGGAGGCGGCTCTGGACTCGGGGCAGATCGTCTACGGCGTCAACACCTCCTTCGGGCCGATGTGCGGCAAGATCGTCCACGCCGACGAGGCGGAGCGGCTCCAAGACAACCTCGTCCGCAGCCACGCCGCCGGGCTGGGCGCGCCGCTGGAGCCGCGGGTGGCCCGGGGCGTCATGGCCACGCGGCTCAACTCCTTGGTCAAAGGCTATTCCGGGGTGAGGGTGGAATTTCTGGAGCTGCTGCGGGACATGCTCAACGCCGGGATCGCCCCCTACATCCCTGAGTGCGGTAGCGTCGGGGCGTCGGGCGACCTCGTCCATCTGGCCCACCAGGCGCTGGCGGTGATCGGGGAGGGCAAGGCCTATTTGCGTGGCGAGCTGACCTCCGCCGCCGCGGCGCTCGCCGCTTCCGGGCTGCGTCCGGCCAAGCTTGGGTTCAAAGAAGGGCTGGCGTTGCTCAACGGCACCGCCGCCATGACCGCCATCGGGGCGTTCGCTTTGGACGGGGCGGAACGGTTGCTGGAGGCCGCCTGCGCCGCCGCCGCTTTCGGGGCGGAGATCTTCGGCGCGGTCGACGACGCTTTCGACCCCGACCTCCACGCCCTCAAGCCGCACCCAGGGCAAGTGGCGGTGGCGGCGGCCATCGCCAAGTTGGTGGAGGGCTCCGGCAACCTGTTGCGGCGGGACGCTTTGCACGGGCTGGTCCGCGCCCAGGGGGACGCCGCGGCGGCGGTTTTCGAGACCGACGTCACCGTCCAGGACGTCTACTGCATCCGCTGCGCGCCGCAGGTGCTCGCGCCCGTCCACGAGGCCGTCGCCTACGCCCGGAGGGTGTTGGAGATCGAGGCGAACTCCTCCAACGACAACCCGCTGGTCATCCCGGAGCGCGGCAAGATCGTCCACGGCGGCAACTTCCACGGGCAGAGCGTGTCCTTCGCCATGGACGCCTTGCGGATCGCCGTCGCGACCTTGTGCAACCTCTCGGAGCGGCGGCTCAACAAACTTTTGGACAAGAATTTGAACGGCGGGCTCCCCGAGCACCTGATCGTTGGGACGGCCGGTTTGGACATGGGCTTCATGGGGGCGCAGTATCTGGCGACCTCGACGGCGGCGGAGAACCGGCATTTGGCCAACCCCATGAGCGTCAACAGCGTGTCGTGCAACGCCGCCAACCAGGACGTGGTGAGCATGGGGACGGTGTCGGCGCGGCTGGCGTTGCGGCAGGTGGACAACGCGGGGCATGTGCAAGCGTTGGAGCTGCTGGCGGATTTGCAGGCGTTGTCGTTCCGGGGCGCCGCGGGGCTTGGAAAAGGCGCCCGTAGGGTGTATGATACTTTGTCGGAAGGCTTTGAGCCCTACGACAGCGGGCAAGTTTTCCATGACGTCCTGGCGAAATTCCGGGACAGATGTTTCCGGGAGTTTGGTGGATGAAAGAGCACATCGCGGTGGTCTTCGACTTCGACGACACCCTGGCTCCGGACAGCACTTCGGGGTTGTTGGAGCGCCTGGGGGTGGACGTGCCGCGGTTCTGGAAAGAGACGGTCCAGCCGCTGATCGACGATGACTGGGATCCGGTGCCGGCCTATTTGCGCGAGATGATCCGGCTGTCGGACTCCGGTGCCTTGTCCGGCGGGGCGATCACTCGGGACACGCTCGCCAACTGGGGCGCGGCCTTGCCGCTCCACCCCGGCGCCGCCAGCATTTTCGACCGGCTCAAGGCGCATGTGGAGAACATCAACCCGCGGCTGAACTTGGAGTTCTACCTGATCAGCAGCGGCATCGGCGAGGTGTTGCGCCACACGCCCATCGCCGCCAAGTTCAAAGATATCTGGGCCTCCGACTTCAGCTATCGCCCCGACGGCTCCATCGACTTCCCGCGGAAGGTGGTGAGTTTCACCGACAAGACCCGCTACCTTTTCCAGATCCAGAAGGGGCTGTTCGGCAAGGCGTCGCGGGGCAAGCCCTTCGACGTCAACCGCAAGTTCGGGCCGGAGCAGATCCGCATACCGTTCACCCAGATGATCGTGGTGGGCGACGGCTACACCGACATCCCCTGTTTCTCGATGGTGCGCAAGAACGGCGGTGTGGCCCTCGGGGTCTACGACCGCGCCCACCGCGACAAGTGGGGCCGCGCCTGGGGCTTCATCGAGGATGGGCGCGTCTCCAACTTGATACCCGCGGATTTCGCCGAGGGCGCCGCGTTCGACTATCTGGTGATGGCCGTCGAGTCCATCGCCCGCCGGGTCGAGGTGGAGCGCGTCACCTTCCAGGGCTGAGAGCGGGGGTCACGCCCTCCTGGTGTCGACGCGGAAGAAGAGCGAGTAGAGCACCGGGACGACGTAGAGGGTGAGGACGCAGGCGAAGCTCAGCCCGAACATGATGGTCACGGCCATGGCCACGAAGAAGGCGTCTCCAAGCAGCGGGATCATCCCCAGCACGGTGGTGAAGGCGGCCATGGACACCGGGCGGATGCGGCTGACGCAGGAGTCGAGGATCGCCCGCAGCGCGTCCTTGTCGCCGCCGGCGCGCTGGCAGTTGATCTCGTCGAGCAGGACGATGGCGTTTTTGATCTGCATGCCCGACAAACTGAGGAAGCCCAGCAGCGCCATGAAGCCGAAAGGCTGCTTGAACACCAGCAGTCCGGCGGTGACCCCGATGACCGCCAGGGGGACGGTCAGCCAGATCACCAAGGTGTGGCGGAGGGAGTTGAACAGCAGCACCACCATCAGCACCATCAGGATGGCGAAGACGGGGACGCCGGCGAAGAGGGCCTCGTTGGCGTCGATGGTGTCCTCGTGCTCGCCGCCCCATTCCAGGCTGTAGCCGGGCGGCAGCGGGATCGCCTCGAGCTTCGGGCGCAGTTGGTCGAACAACGCGCTGGCGATGCCTTCCCGCGGGTCGCAATGGATGGTGACGGTCGGCAAGCGGTGGCGGCGCATCACCAAGGGGTCTTCCCAGCAGGCGGGGAACTCGTCCACCACTTGCCCGATGGGGACCATCTTTTGGGCGTTGCCGCTCCAGAGGAAGAGGGACTCCAGGTTCCTGATGTTTTTCCTGACGGCGTCGGGGGGGCGGGCGACGAGCGAGATCAGCTCGTCCTTTTCCCGGAACGCGCCGATGGTGACGCCGTCGAAATAGCGGACGACTTGGGCCACGTCCTGGTTGCCGATGCCGAGCCGTCGGGCTTTGGTCTCGGAGAAGACGGGTTTGACCACCTTGACGGGGTTGCGCCAGTCGGAGCGCAGCGCCTTGGTGTTGGGGTTGGCGCGCATCGCGGCCAGCGCCTCGTCGGCGAGGCGGCGCAGGACTTTTGGGTTGCTGCCGCTGAAGCGCGCCTGGATCTTGCCGCCGTCGCCGGGGCCGAACAGGAAGGTCTTGACGTTGGCCTGGTAGTTGGCGCCGACCTTGTCCAACCGCCGCTGGACAGTGTCGATGAGTCCGGCGATGCTGTGCCAGTCGTCCACCGAGATTAGCAATATGGCGTAGGCGGAGTCGTCCTTCTCCGGGGCGTAGGTGAGGATGAAGCGGGTGGCGCCCCCGCCGACGAAGGAGGCGATGTCGGTGACGTGCGGCTGTTTCTTGACGAAGGTCTCGACCTCGGCGGCGGCCCGTTCGGTGGCGTCGATGTGGCTACCCTCCGGCAGCCACAGTTCCACGATGAATTGCGACCTTGTGGCGTTGGGGAAGAAGGTCTTGTCCACCATTCCGAAGCCCCAGACGCTCAACGCCAGCAACGCCACCATGGCGAGCAAGGTCAGCCAACGGTGGCGCAGGCAGAGCCGCAACGTCCAGCCGTAGACCCGGAACATCCAGGAGCCGTAAGGGTCGTGCTCCCCCTCGGCGGAGTTTTTGTGGTGGAACGCCCAATAGCAGAGCAACGGCGTCAGGGTGACGGCGGTGATCCAGCTCACTCCCAGCGAGATCAGCATCACGTAGAACAACGAGCTGCAAAACTCCCCGGCGCTGTTCTGGGAAGTGCCGATGGCGGCGAAGGCGAAAATCGAGATGGCGGTGGCGCCCAACAGCGGCCATTTGGTCTGGTCGACGATCTCCCGCGCCGCTTGCAGCTTGTCCTGGCCCTTGTGGATGCGCACCATCATGCCTTCGGTGACCACGATGGCGTTGTCGACCAGCATCCCGAGGGCGATGATCAGCGCTCCGAGCGAGATGCGCTCCATGCTGATGCCGTAGACGTGCATCAGCGCCAAGGTCGCGGCGACGTTCACCATGAGGACGACGCCGATGAGCAGACCGCTGCGCAGCCCCATGAAGAGCAGCAACACCACGACCACGATCAGCAACGACTCCCCCACGTTGATGACGAAGTCGTTCACCGCCAGTTTCACGGACTCCGACTGCAGCGAGATGGGGTTGATCTTGACCCCCAGCGGCAGTTCCTTCTCCAGCTCCGCCAGGCGTTTGAGCAGGGCGTCGCCCATGTTCACGGCGTTGCCGCCCAGCACCGTGGAGGCGGCCAGCCCGATGGCAGGTCGGCCGTCGAAGCGCAGGACGTTGGTGGGCGGATCCTGGTAGCCGCGCTTGATGGTCGCCACGTCCTTCAGGAGGATAATCCGGTCGGAGTCCTTGGAGAGCAGCAGCTCGCCCAGGGACTCGAAGCTCGTGACCGTCCCGGTCGGGACCACCGGGATGTACTCGTCCGCCACCTTGACGCTGCCGTTGCCCACCACCAGGTTCTTCTGCGCCAACGCCGTGTAGATCAAGCTCGGGGAGACGCCCAACGCCGCCATCTTCTCCTGGGATATCTCCAGGTATACCACCTCGTCCCGCACGCCCCAGAGGCTGATCTTCTTGACGTCCTGGCAGCGCAGCAGCTCGCGCTGGAGGAACTTGGCGACCTTCTTGAGCTCCGCGGGGCTGTAGCCCTCTCCGGTGATGGCGAAGAACATCCCGTAGACATCCCCGAAGTCGTCCACCACCACGGAGGACACGGCCCCCGTGGGCAGTTGGTATTGGGCGTCCGCCACCTTGCGGCGCAGCTCGTCCCAGACTTGCGGCATGCTGGTCTTGTCGTACTTCTCCTTGATGTTGACCGTGACGATCGACCGGCCGCGCTGCGAGCGCGACTCGACCCGCTTCAGTTGCCCGAGTTGCTGCACCGCCTTCTCGATCTTGTCGCTGACCTCCTCGGAGACCTCCTGGGCGGAGGCGCCGGGGTAGTCGGTGATGATCAACGCCTGCTTGATGGTGAACTCCGGATCCTCCAGCCGCGACATCTTCTGGTAGGCGACCAGCCCGGCGAGCAGCGTCAGCGCGGTCAGGACGGACGTGATGACGCTCTTGCGTATGGAATATTCCGCGATGTTCATGTCACAACGCCTTGGGGGCGGCGGAGATCTCGCTGTCGCCCATGCGGGTGAGCTCCCGCACCGCCATGCCCTCGGCCAGGAAACTCACCCCGGACACGACGACGACATCGCCCTTGGCCAGGCCGCTTTTGATGGCGATCCGCTCGTCGCGGAGGGGGCCGGAGTCGACCAGGCGCTTATGCGCCAGCATCTTGTCGTCCACCACCCAGACATGGCGGCGGCCGGAGCTGTCCTCGGCGACGGCGGACGCCGGGATCAGGACGGCGCCGCCGTCCCCCGCTCCCTGGACGTCGACCACCCGGAGCATCGCGGACATGCCGGGCAGGATGTTGAACTCCTGCGGCGCGGGCATGGACAGCACCGCCTTGAAGGTCTGCATTGCCGTGTCGGCCTCTGTCTCGAACTCCTTGAGCCGCAATGGGAAAGCCTTGTTGTCCAAGGCGGGGAACACCGCCGTCGGCTTGAACATGGCGTCGAACTGCTCCCGCAAGGACATGGCCGGGGAAGCGATCACGTCCTTCTCCGGGATGTTGACGACCAGCTCGATCTCCTCGACGCCCTGCAAACTGAGGATCTCCTGCTTGGCCTGGACGTCCTGGAAGTTGTCGACGCTCGTCCCGGCGATCACCCCGTCGAACGGCGCCAGCAGTCGCGTGTCCTCCAGGGCCTTGGAGGCGATGCGCATGGCGGCCTCGGCGACCTCGTAGCTCTTGCGCTTCTCCTCGAACTCGGCCATGGAGGCGGCTTGCTTGCTGGTCAGTTTGGCGTAACGGAGCAAGTCGCTCTTGCTCTTGGTGTAGGTGGCGGTGGCCGACTTCAGGTTGTTCTCAAAGTCGCGCGGATCGACCTCCGCCAGCGTCTGTCCCCGTTTGACCAGGTCGCAGGCCTTCACCGGGAACGAACGGAGCTTCCCGGACACCTGGAACGCCAACTTCACCCGCTGGCTTGACCTGACTTTCGCGGGATAATAATGATGGAAGCTCTCTTGCTCCCCCCCTATCACCATCAGCTTGACCGGCCGCGCCGTGGCCGCGGCCTCGGGACGCGCTTCGGGCTTGCAGCCGCTGGAGAGCGCCAGAACCAACGCCACGGAGCCAACGGCGGACAAGCCGCGCCATGCGCTCGCAAGTCCTGAACTGTCTTGCCTTGAAGGTCTCCACATCACACGCCTCCTTTCAAGCCAAGGCTGGACAAGGCGTTGTCCACGCAGACGGCCTGGAACTTGGCCTGGAACTCCGGCGACGGCTTGCCGCCTTGGAGGATGCGGGGGTAAAGCAGCGGGTTGACGGCGGCGAGCACCGGCGTGGAGGTGACCGATAACGCCCAGCAGTAGGCCCGCTCGGCGTCGTCGTCCTGGGTGGCGGCGCGGTAGAATTTCATGAAGGTGGCGAAGTTGGCGGTCGCCGTCTTCTGGAACGCCGCTTCGGCCACCGGCAAGTCCCGCTGGAACGCTTGGAACGCCAAGGTGCAGCTCCAGGCGGGGGCCTTCTTGTTGAAAATCAGCTGGAGATGCGACGCGACTAGCTCGGCGAGCAACTCGCGCCGCCCTTCGACGCTGCCGAGCAACTCCCGCCGCTCCTCCAGCAGTTTGCCGAGCGGATCGTCCGTCCAGAGCTCCACCGCATAGTCCAGCGTCGCCTTGAGCAGCCCTTCCTTGTTGCCGAAGTGGTAATTGATGACCCCGAGGCTCTCCCCGGCCCGCTTCGCTATGGCGCGGGTGGTGACGGCGTCAACCCCGCGCTCGGCGAACAGTTCCCCCGCCGCCATGATCAACGCCGTCCGTGTCGCCTCCGAATTCGCATATGTCGCCATCGCGGAACCTCCATACAATATTGTTCACATGAGCAATATTGTGCCATTGATCAAATTTGTCAAGGGGCGAAAGGAGGAAAACGGAAAAATATGGCATGCCGAAGACGGCGGAGGGTGTGGCGTGGAAGCCCCTTTGTGCAAAGGGGCTCCGGGCTTATGCCCGGTTCGGCCTTGGTCTGAAAGGTTGCTGGAACTTGTCTTGGAGGACGTCCCGTTCCTCCAGGGCGGAGAGGCAGGCGCGCTGGCAGGCCACGCCGCAGACCACGGCGTTGTAGCCGAAACGGATGCCCGGATAGCCAGCGGAGCAGGCTTGGCGGCATTGCTCGATGGAGGCTTGGTCATAGCGTTTCGCGGGGGGCAGGGCCTTGGCCGCCTCGGGCGGGAGGAAAGGGTTGTTGGCGGCGTCCGCGCCCATGCGGTAGGCCGAACATTGCCATTCGTCAAGCTTTCCGGTCTTGGAGATGGCTTGGCCGGGGCAGGCGGCTTGGCATTTGCCGCAGCGGTCGCAGAGGCTGGGAGCGGGGATCGGATCGGGTTCCAGCTTGGCGTCGGTCAGGACGAAGGCGAAACGCTGCAAAGGGCCGAAACGCTTGGTCAGGAAAAAACCGCCCAGGCCGATCTCGCCCAGGCCGCAGAGCCGCGCTGCTTGTTTGAAGTCCAGCGTCACGTCCGGGGCGGGCAGCCCAGGCCTGACGGGCCGGGCGGTGGTGATCTTGAAGGTGGAATAATGTTCGGGGTTGACGCCGGTGTCGTCGCCGCGGCGGCGGTCGGGGACGCTGCGCTGGACGACGCCCTCGTGGCCGTGGTCCTCCAGGAAGCAGGCCAGGCGGCGGAGGACGCCGGGGGCGTGGACTTCGTCGATGTGGTCCACGCCCATCGACGGGAACTGGTAGAACTCCGTGCGCTCCTCGACGCCGCGGAGCGAACCACGGAGCACCCTGAACCCCAGGCCGATGAGCGCTTTCGCCTTTGGTGCGATGAAGCGCGGGTCATGGCCCGGCTCCGTCCCCTCGAAACGGCTCATCGGGGCGATCCCCACCAGGTCGGCCCCGGCGGCCAACGCGAAGTCTTTAACCTCTTTGCTTGTCAACATGGTTTTCATGCCTCCATTTTCCATGGCTTCTTGTCTCTGAATTGGTTATTGAACTTGCGGCTGAGCGCGCCGCGTCTCTCCATCGAACTTAGGCAGGCCCGCAGGCATCCTCCGCACTTGGGGGCGTTGTAGCCGGAGGGCGGCGGGTAGTGGGCGCTGATCTCGTTGTTTACCAGGGGGAACTCCTCGGGGTTGATGCTGTCCTTGGAGCCGTCGCGGATCTTGTCCCCGTCGGGGATGTCCTTGAAGGCGTCGCCGGGCATGAAGGGGTTGCTGGCCTGGTTGGCCCCGGCGTAATAGGCGAAGCACTTCCACTCGTCGAGCACGCCCCAGCTCACGTCGTGGCCGGCCACGTTCACGTGGATTTTCTCCTTGGTGTCGATGCAATGTCCGGGGCAGTGGGTGGCGCACGCCATGCAGTTGTTGCAGAGTTTCGGCCCGGCGTAGATGGGGTCTGGCTCCAGCTCGGCGTCGGTGAGGATGAAGGCGAAGCGTTGCATCGGGCCGAACTGGGGGGTGAGGAACATTTTGCTATGGCCTATCTCCCCCAGGCCGCAGATGAAGGCGGCCAGGCGGAAATGGATGAACACGTCCGGGGCGGGCAGGCCCGGGGCCGCCGGATGGGCGTCGAGGTGGCGTTTGGCGCGGTAGGGCTTGGGGCCGCCCTCCTCGTGCAGCTCCGGCGACTCCTCCCTGCCGGGTTTGCCGGTCATGTCCGAGAGCGCCCCGCGTCCGCCGGTGTTGCGGTAGACGATCCCCTCGTGGCCGTGGTCCTCGATGAATTTCGCCGTGTTGTAGAGCACCGTGGGGGCGTAGATCTCGTTGATGCCGGCGTAGCCCATCGCCGGATACTGGAAGAAATCCGTCCCCTCCTCGCAGCCGCGGATGTAGCCGCGGGGGATACGGAAGACCATGCAGATCAAACTTTTCGCCCGCGGGGCGATGTGCCGCGGGTCCATCTCCGGCGGAGCCCCTTCGAAGCGGTCGAGCGAGCCGATGCCCACTACGTCCGCCCCGAATTCGAGCCCGGCCTCCTTCACCATCTTGGCGTCCAACATCTTTAGATACCTCCAGGAGTTCGATATGCGTGAATAAATGGGCGCGTCACGCCCGGTATGCTTCGGTTATCGTCGCGGCGTGGCGGCGCAGCAGCTCGGCGCGCTCGGCTGGTTTGATCTTGCCATTGTCCAGATACAAGGTGGGAAACGACTGCGCCAGGGAGCCCAGGAACTTGCCGTTCTTGTCCCGCACGGCGACGCCGAGGGCCGCGACCCCCTCGCCGCATTCGTCGACGCATAAGGCGTGGCCGGAGTTTTTGATCTTCTCCACCTCCAAGGCCATGCCCTCCATGGTGGTTATGGTTTTCGGGTTGTAGGCCCTCAAGTTTTTGGCCTTCGTGGCCGCGGCGAACCACTTGACGCCCTTTTCGGCGATGATGATTTTTCCCGCCGCCGTGCAATGCAGGAGCTCCAGCCAATCTTGCCTGCCGGAGACCACCAGCTGGCCGCCGCCGACTTGGAGCGCCACGCAGTATAACGAGCCGAAGTATTCGGCTCCGAAGAACGTCGTGTCGCCGGTCTCTTCCGCCAGGGTTCTCACCGGGATGGCCACCGCCCGCTTCAAGCCGTCGAAGACCCCGCCGACCGCGCCGCTCATTTTGAAACACTCCGGCCCGGGCAGGTAGCGGTTGTTCTCGTCCTGCGCCAAGTAGCCGCGGGCGTAGAGCGAGCGGATGATGTTGTGCGCCGTGGGCAGCCCCAGGTTGACTTTCGCCGCGATGTCGGTGCTCCGGACCGGCCCTGCGCTGTCCCGGACGACCTCCAGGATGTCCAACGCCCGGTCCACTGACTGAATCAAGCCCTTCCGCTGTTCCATGAGTCACTCGCTATGTCAATGTTGTAGTCGATACAGTAATAATATATCTAGTTATGAAAAAGTCAAGGGTGGCTTCCCCTTGAAGGCGGTTGTGGGCGGGATTATGTTATGGGGTGCGTGGAGGATGGATTCCATGCGGTCAAAGACTTGGAGGTGGGGTGTTGAGCATACCGCGGATGGAGCTGGTGGCGCTTTCGGCGGCCGAGGTCGAGGGGCTGTTGGCCGGACAGGCCCCGGCTGGCTGGCCGTTCGCCGAGGACGGGTTGGTGCCGGAGATCGTGTCCCAGGAGGCCTTGCGGCGTCATGGTTCCGGCGAGGGCTGGTTTTGGTGCGCCCCCCGGCTGTTTTGGGACGCCGCCGAGAACCTGGCCGTTGGGGCAGGCTGTTTCCGGAGCTCGCCGCTGGACGGCGCGGTGGAGATCGGTTACGGTGTGGCGGCGGGCTGGCGGGGCCGCGGCTTCGCGACGCGGGGCGTGGCCTTGTTGGTGGCCGAGGCCGCCGCCAGGGGGGGCGTGGCGGAGCTGACGGCGGAGACGTCCGTGGACAATCTCGCCTCGGGCCGGGCGTTGGAGAAGAATGGTTTCGTCAAGTCCGGCTCGCGGCTCGACCCGGAGGACGGCCAGCTTCAACGCTGGAGCCTGTGGCTCCCCGCGGCGCCGTGACGCTCAAGCCGCGCTGGCTTGGCCGGGGCTGGAGAGGCTGTGGAAGTTGATGGCCAGGACGGTGATGTCGTCGGCCTGCTCCGCCTCGCCGGCGAAGGCGGTGACCTCGCGGTTGATGATCTCGACCCAGGCCTTGGAACCGGACTTGGCGTTGGCTTGGAGCAGTTTCTGGAGGCGTTCGTCGCCGAAGAGCTCGTGGGTGACGGTCTCCGCCTCGGTGACGCCGTCGGTGTAGAGGACGACGGCGTCGCCCGGAGCGATGGGCACGACGCAGGAGCCGTAGTCCTTGATGTCCATGACGCCCAAGGGGATGCCATGGAGCTCGCCGAGTTTCTCCAGCGTCCCGTCCTTGCGGACGAGATAGGGCGGGTTGTGGCCGGCGTTGCAATATTCCAGCTTGCCGTCGCGGAGGTCGACGACAGCCAGGAAGAAGGTGACGAACATGGCGGCGTCGTTGTTCTCGCAGAGGTCGCGGTTCATTTCGGTGGCGATCTCGCCGGGGGCGGCGCGGTTGAAGGCCTTGGCGCGCATGAGCGTCCGGGTGACCGCCATGAACAGCGAGGCGGGGACGCCCTTGCCGGAGACGTCGCCGATGGCGAAGCAGAGATGGTTGTCATCGATGAAGAAGAAGTCGTAGAGGTCGCCGCCGACGGCCTTGGCGGGCTTGATGCTGGCGAAGAGGTCGAACTCTTTGCGGTGGGGGAAGGGGGGGAAGGTGTTGGGGATGATGCTCATCTGGATGTCGTGGGCGATGTTGAGCTCGCTCTCGATGCGCTCCTTGGCCTTGGCGGCCTCCTGGACTTTGGTGATGACCACGAAGAAGATCACGCCAAGGATGTTGGCCAGGTACATGGGGATGGCGACATGGCTGAAGGCGTCCCAGGCCGTCGCCGGGGTTAAGAAGACCCAGAGCAACGCCATGTGGAAGCTCTCGGCGCAGGCCGCCAGGACGATGACCGCCAGGAAGGAGAGCCGCAGTTTCGGCCTGACCATGACCAGTACGCCGGCGCCCAGTCCGGCGGCGGCGGTGGCGAGGGCGCAGGGCCATTGGAAAGGGCCGCCGACGCTGAGGCGATGGATGGCGCTGGCCAGGCCCGCGGCGAGTCCGACCACTGGGCCGCCGAGCAAACCGCCGAGCATCGCCCCGAGGTCGCGGATGTTGATGAAGTAGCCGCCGAAGGGGATGCTGAAGACGGTGCCGTAGATGGAGAGGATGGCGCAGAAGGCCGCCAGGACGATCTTGTCCATCGCGGTGGCCTTGTTGTCGATCACGTTCTGGTAGAGTTTGCTTTTGGAGAAGACGTAGATCGCCAGCGAGATCAGCGAGATCTTCTCGATCAACGCGACGCTGAACGCCACATGCTTGGAGTCTTTCAGCATCGCCGCGGCGAAGATGCTGCCGATGAACAGCAGCGGTATGTAATATTCCTTCAAGGGTTTCGAGCCCGAGCCATTCCAGTTCATATGTCCCCGCCCCGTCGTTGTTTTTAACTTCGTTAAACTAAGCCGAATTCCCGGTCTGTCAAGCGACGAGCCGAGGAAACAGAAAATGGGAAGCTTAGTCTTTGGTTTTAACTTTATAAGTTGTTCAGTGTCTACCGCCGACTAGTTTACGCTTTTCCAGGTAGCGTTGGTGATATTCGTCCGCCGGGTGGAACGGGCCGGCCGGGACGATGAGGGTGACGATGGCGCTGGAGAGCCTGCCGGAGTCGAGGAGCTCTTGTCGCGACTGCTCCGCGGCGTGGCGCTGGCTGTCGTCATGGCAGAAGATCGCCGAGCGGTACTGATCCCCGTGGTCGGGGCCCTGGCGGTTGAGGGTGGTCGGATCGTGGATGGCCCAGAAGATCCGCAGCAGCGCCTCGTAGCGGACGCGGGCGGGGTCGAAGACGATCTCCACGGCCTCGGCGTGGCCCGTCCCGCCGGCGCCGACCGCGGCGTAGTTGGGGGAGGGCGTGTCGCCGCCGGTGAAGCCCACGGTGGTGGAGATCACGCCCGCGACGTAGGAGAAATGGGGCTCGACGCACCAGAACCGTCCGGCGGCGAACGTCGCCTTGCAATGTTTCACTTCCCCGTCCATGTTGTCATGCCTTCCTGACGTTGACCTCGAAGACCTTGCCGCGGCGGACGCGGCGGACGCAGAACTCGATGCCTTCATGGAGGTGGATGTCGCCGGTCTGGGGCGGGTGGCCGAGGGCGGAGATGAGCCAGGCGGAGACCGAGTCGGGCGACTGCGGCAGGTCGAAGCGCGATTCCTGGGCTAGATCCTTCATCGGGACGCCGCCGCCGACCACCCAGTTCTCGCCGTTGAGCGAGTAGAGCATCCGCGGCAGGCGGTCGAACTCGTCCTCCAGGTCGCCGACGAGCTCCTCGACGATATCCTCGAAGGTGACCAGCCCCAGGCTGCGGCCGTCGTCGCCGCGCACGATGGCCATGTGGAAGTGCTGGCTGGTGAACTTCTCCAGGAGGTCGGCGGCCGAGTCCTTGGGCGAGGCGAAGCTGATCGGGCGGATGATGCCGCGCAAGCTGCAGTCCTTGGGGTTGGTGCGCATGAAGGCCACGATCTCCTTGAAGTTGACGTAGCCGACGACGTGGTTCTTGTCGCCGTCCTCGCAGACGGGGAAGCGGGTGTGGGAGTCCACGTGGGCCGCCACCAGGGCTTCCATCAAACTCTGGGCGGTGGAGATGCAGGCGACGTTGTCGATGGGGATCATGAGCTGCTCCACCGGCATCGCCGAGAGCGCCGGGGCGCGGCGGATGATCCGGGCTTGGCTGGAGCTGATTTGGCTGGTGAGGTGCGCCAGCCCCGCAAGGGCGGAGATCTCCTCCAAGGTGGATTGGGCGGAGCTGTTGCCTTGTTTGGACTCGAAAGGGCGGTTGAAGAAGTGGATCAGCTTGATCAGGGGGCGGAAGAGCCAGACCAGCCATTGCAGCGGGTAGGCGGAGACGACCGCCGCCGTCTGGCTGAAGCGCACCCCCAGCGTCTTGGGGAGGATCTCGGTGTACTGGATCATCAGGACCGTGAAGATCATGGAGAAGAGCCAGAGCCAGCCCACCCCGAAGAGTTCGTCGAACTTCGCGCCGGCCACCGAGGCGCCTATGGTGTGGGCGGCGGTGTTGATCACCAGGATGACGGCGATGGGCTTCTCGATGTCCCTCTTGAAGCCCTGCCAGATCGCCCCGATCTTGGGGCGGCGTTGCGAGATGTCGGCGATGTGGCTCGGCGTCAGGCTAAGGAGGGCCGCTTCCATGATCGAGCAGATGAACGAGGTGCAGAACGCCAGCAGCAAGGCACCGATGAACAGGCTCATCGCTCCCTCCCGGGGGGGGCTAGGCCAGGCTTGTCGTCGGCTACGCTCGGCATATTTAACATTTTGGCTTGTGAACCAGGACTATCTTGTTTGCACGGATGTCGCGCGCCTACGTCAGGCGGGCCTTGCGTCTTAGAATATCCCCGGACGCCGGAAAAATCAACAGCGGACGCCGGAAAAGTCGAAGCTGAAGCCGTGGTTGGGGTCTTGTCGTTGTAACCCCTCACTCGTTGCTGGTCGAATGCGGAAGAATGTCGAATATCGAACCCGGAATATCCAACGCCGAAGTGAAAGGCGTAGGCCGGAGCGGTCGAGGCGCCGCTTCTGGAGTGGACTTCTCAGCCTCGGAACTTCCGGTTCTTCAGTTCCTCTTCCCGCCTTTGCCTTCGTCGGTTGGATATTCCGTGCTACAATCCGTCAGTTTCTTGTTTTTTCGTAACTGCTCAGCAAGACTTTCATCCCGCCAACCCCACAAGTGTCTCAATTTCAACAGTCTTCGTTATGTGCAAGAACCGCCCGCGCGTTGTCGCCGCCGTTTTGACGAGGAAGGCTTTCTTTGTGGTGCGGGCTTCCAGCCTGCTTCTTCCCGTCCCGGCGGAGCCGGACGGTTTCGCCCCGTTGACGCCTCCGGCGTCAACAGGACCGCAGGCTGGAGGCCCGCACCACAAAAAAACAAAAGCTTCCCCAGCCAGGCGACGGCGCAAGTCTTGGCTCCGACAGCCCCGCGGCGCATAGCCTTTGGTTGCGGCTACGCGCGCCAAGTTAGATATTGGGTGTTCCTCCCCCTCTTCCAGACCAACAGCGAGTGAGGGGGTACCCGCCCCCGCTTTCCCGTTTCCCCTTTTCCCCTTGACAATTCCTTGTCTGTATATACTGTATATATAGACTAGGTAGTGCGTAGCCGCGCGACCTGGGAGCGGCGCGAAAAGAACAATAGTGGAGTTGCTCATATGGAAAGACGGATAATAATCGTAGGTGGCGGCAACCGCGGCATGTCGTTCGTGAGGTTGCTGGAGCATGAGCTCAAAAGACCTGTCGCCGCTATCGCCGAGTCCAATCTCGAAAGCCACCCCGCCATCCTCAAGCAACTGGCCGAGTGGGGCATCCAGGGGATAAAACTCTTCGGTTCACTGGACCAGACACTGGCCGAGATTCCCAGAAGCGAAGCCGACATCGTCTTCATCATGACGCCGGACTGGACCCATTTGGAAATCGCCCGCAAGGTCATCGGCGCGGGTTGCAGCGTCTTCCTCGAGAAACCCGTGGAGACCACCCGCGCGAAGGTCCTGGAGATACTCAAGCTCGCCCGCTCCAGCGACAAATTGGTGCAAGTCGGCTTCGTTCTGCGCTATTCGGCCTTCGTCAGGAAGGTCAAGGAGATCGTCGACTCCGGAACGCTCGGCGAATTGGTCATGATCCAGATGAACGAACGCCTCTCGCTCCAGCACGGCGGTCACTTCTACCGTAGCTGGCACCGCAAGGTCGCCAACACCGGCGGCTTCCTCAACGAGAAGTGTTCCCACGACCTCGACCTCATGTGCTGGTTCAAATCGGCCCAGGCCGAGCCCGTGGAGGTCTTCTCCTACGGCGGCAGGCATTTCGCCCCCCCGAAAGACACCCCGGAGACTTGCGGGGGCTGCAAGCTGCCTTACTGCCCGTGGCGCAAGGACGACGCCAAATGCATCTTCCATTCCGATGGCGACATCATGGACCATCAATGCGTCAACATTCGTTTCACCGACGGCGCGCAGGGCGTCTTCACCACGGTCGCCATCAGCCCGGTCCCCGGACGGGACATCCGGATCTTCGGGACTGACGGCTACTTGGAGGGAAGCCTTGAGGAGGGCCGGTTGCGCGTCGACCACTATTGGGAGACGTCCGGCTTGAAGGATGTCCCCCTCGGCGCCACCGACGGCCATGGCGGTGGCGACTCGCGGATCATCGCCGAGTTCCTCGACTGCGTCGACCGGCATGAATACCCGCTCTCCACGGTCGCCGACGGCGTTCAGGCAAGCCTCATCGCCATGGCGGCGGAGCGGAGCGTCGAGAAGCGCGCCGCCGTTTCCCTGGTCAACGACATCAAGATGCTCGCTTCCGCCCGAAAACAGGACGCGCAGGCGCAAGGCCGCAGGCGACGCTTGACGGGCGAGGGCTTCGACGGCAACCTCGTCGTCAAAGGGGCGAAGGCGCGGAACGGCTTCGACTTCATCGTGGCGAACCCGAGCGCCTGGCCCCTTGAAGTGACCTTGACGCTCGCGTCCGCCTCCCTGGACGTGGCCAAAGACAAAACGCCCATCCTCAATGGGATGGCGCGGTTTGCCCTGGGGGCGCATGAAAGCAAGGAATGCCGTCTGCCGGGACGCTCCAGCGCGCTGCTTGGCGCCTCGGCCGTCGTCGCGTCCGACAAGGCCGGGGAGCTCAAACTCATGGCCCTGGACAAGGCGGAACTGCATGGCCGTCTTGACCTCCTCGCCGACGCCGAGCTGGCGACCTTTGTAGACGCCACCCGCTTCGAGCGGCCGCCCGCCGCTTTGCGCGAACACGCCAAGGCGCTCAAGGCCGCCATGGACCGGGGCGATTTCCTGGCGGTCGCCAACATGACCTCAGGCTACGCCATGGCCCAGTTGGAGAAATCCTTGACGTTCATTTCCGCGGAACGGCGCGAGGCGCCCGTCCCGTCCCGCCTGGCCATCGCCTGCGGCCGCGAGACGCCGTTCGTCGACAAGGCCGGGCGGGAATGGGTCGTCCCGCAACCTTGGTTCGATGGTTTGATGCCCTGGGGCTGCGTCGGCGGCTCGCAAATCCAGCGCGGGGATATACCGATCGTCGGGGCTAAGGATCCGACGATCTATCAGAACGAGCAATATGGCATGCGCGGATACCGTTTCCGCGTCCCGGACGGGGATTATAACGTCCGCCTCCATTTCGCGGAGACGTGGCATGGCTTGGCGGGCTCGCGGCGTTTTGATGTCAGCGCGCAAGGCGAGACGGTCTTGAAAGACCTCGACGTGTTCGCGGAGGCGGGCGGCAAAGGCAAGCCGCTGGTGAAGGAATTCGTCGTCAAGGTGAAGGACGGAACCCTTGAGGTGGATTTCACCGCGGCCGCCATGGTGAATGGCGTCGAAGTGGAGAGGCTCTGAAGTGCGGACGCCCAAACGCCATCTGTATCAAATTGTCGTTGACGACATCCGCGAGAAGATACGTCGGCGGGATTACCTGCCGGGCGACCAGATCGACTCGTTGCGCCAGCTCCGCGAACGCTACGGCGTCAGCACGATCACCGCCGTCCGGGCGGTCGAAGAGCTCCAGACGGCCGGGTTGGCCGTTAAGCTCCAGGGGCGCGGCGTCTTTGTCCAGGGGGTTGACGCCCCGGAGGGGCTGGGGCGGCGGATCCGCAAAGTCGTCTGTGTCGCTAAGGCCAACGACTTGGAGGGCGACCAAGGCAATTTTTACACTCGGATGCTCAACGGCGTGGTCGAGCGGACCGCGGAGCTGGGGATTGGCTGTTCTTTCGAGGCGATCCCCCTCTGCGCCACCGCCGGAGGTGTGGTCAAGCTGCCTTTCGCCTTGAGCGAAGGGGAGGGGGCCGTGGTTTTCCAGCAGCAAAACGCCGCGCTGGTCGCGGGGTTGCTGGCGCTGTCCGCCCCTTGCGTCGCCGTCGACTGCTTCATCCAGGGGTTGCCCTGCGTCCTGACCGACAACCACGCGGGCGTCAAGGCGTTGCTGGAGCTGGCGTGGCGGGATGGGGTGCGGCGTCCGTTGTTCGTCCACGAGCTCTATGGCAACGAAATCAACGAGACCGAGCGTTTGGAGGGCTTCCGCCACCTCGCCCCCGCTTTGGGCATGGACGGCTCGGACACCACGGTGGACGGGCCGGGGGAACTGTTGGCCATGGCCGGTCGGGACGGGCATGATTGCGTCATGTTCTCCCGCGACATCCCGGCGCTGCGTTTCCGCGCCTTCGCCGCCGCCCAGGGGCGGAAGCTGGCCGTTACCGGCTTCGACAACGTTTCCGGCAGCATCGCCGGGCTCGACCAACTCAGCACGGTGGCCGTCGACTGCCACGCCATTGGCAGGGTGGCCGCGGACTTGTTGCTGGAGACGGCGGCGCGTCGCCGTGGTTTCTGCGTGGTGAGACGGGTGGCGGGGAGTCTCGCCGACCGCGGTTCCACCCAATTATCATAAATAAGAAGGACATCATGGTTAAATTCGCCTGGCATTTTGACTTCCATAGCCACAAGGACATCCGGATCAACCACGCGCCTGACGCCGCCGGCTTCGCCCGCGAGCTGAAGGCCAACGGTGTGGAGGAGATCATCTCTTTCGCCAAGTGCCACAACGGCTTCGCCTACTATCCCAGCAAGGTCGGTTATCCGCATCCCAAGATGGTCGGCGACGCGTTCGGCGACTTGGCCGAGGCTTGCGCCAAAGAGGGGTTGAGCGTTCTGGCCTACCTCAGCTTCGGCATTGACGGTGAGGCCGGCCGGCGGCATCACGACTGGGTTCAGGTGGGTGCCAACGGGCCGCGTCTGAGCGAGGACCATTTCATCAGCGTCTGCCCCTTCACCCCCTACACCGACGAGAACATGTTGCCCATGATCGACGAGATCTGCCAGGCATATCCCGTCGACGGCTTCTTCTTCGACACCATGGGGGCGATGGGCATTTGCCATTGCGAGCGCTGCCAACGGGATTTCCGCCAGGAGTGCGGCCTTGAGATCCCCAGCGGCGCCGACGGCCCCTGGGCCGTCTACGGGCAGTTCCGGCACCGGCGGGCCCTCCGGCTCGTCGACCGGATCAGCCAGTTCATCAAGGCCAGGAAGCCCAACGCCAAAATCGGCTTCAACCAGCTTGGCACCATCCCCTATCCCGAGCGGCTGCCCCGGAGCGTCAACTGCATCACCCTGGATTTTTGCACCGCCGGGCCGCAGTCGCTGCAAGCCTCGATGTCCGCGGCGTTCGGCTCCATGGCCGACGTGCCCAGCGACGTGATGAACACCATCTTCAACCAAGGCTGGGGAGACTGGTCGCCACGGCCGCTGGCCACGCTCGAGCAGTTCGCCGCCGCCGTCTGGGCGCGGGGCTGCCGCGCCTATTTCGGCGACCGCACCCATCCGGAGAACCACCTCGCCCCCGAAACCGTCGACGCCGTCAGGTTTGTCGGCTCGCTCGCCAAGCGGTTCGACAAGCTGGCCGCTCCGGACGCCGCCAGCTTGGAGCCGGACGTGTTGCTGCTACATGGCGTGGGCGTCTCTTACGGCCCCGACTTGGCGGATTTCGCCACCGGAAAGCGCAGGCTGGAGGCGCTCAAGGGCGCCCATGCGCTTTGTCTGGACGCCGGAGCCAACTTCGCCATCGTGGCGGAGGACTATCTGGAGGAGAGGATCGCCAAGGAGCGCCTGGTGGTCGTCCCGGAGATGGAATGGCTCGCCGAGTCCACCGTCGCCACGCTGCGGCGGCACGTGGAGGGCGGCGGCAAGCTGTTGCTGATTGGCGACGATCCCACCGGCCTGGCCGAGGTGGAAGCCGAGGCCGCTCCCTGGCAGGACCACATCTATTTCCCTGCCTGGGAGACGGAGGGGCGGCCGGTCCTGGTCCGGGGCGAGTTCCGCAAATTCAAGGCGGCCGGGGAGACGGTCGCCAACGCCATCGCCCCCTATGATTGTTCGTTCGGGATGCGGTTCGGCTGGGGCATGGGCCCGGCGTCCGATCAGCCCAGCGCCAACCCGCTGCTTGTCCGGCGCGCGCTGGGGGGAGGGGAGGTTTGGTATCTCGGGGCCAAGTTGTTCTCGGACTACAACTGGGGCGCCAACTGGACGCAGATCGCCTGGTTCCGCCAGTTGCTCGGACGTGTGCTTCGCCCCAGCGTCCAGCTTGTCTCCGAGGCCGGGTCGGTCGAGGTGGTCAAGCGCCGGCTGGGCTCCTCCACGTGGTACGTCCTGGTGAACCACGGTGGCGAGCGGGTCACGCCCGGACAGCTTTGGACGCGGACCTTCGGGCCGCCGCCCGCCTATCCGGTGACGCTCGTCCTGCGCGAGGCCGCCGCGCCGCCCAAGGCCGTGACCGTTAATGACGTGGCCATCAAATGGCGTCAGCTTCCGGACGGGACGGTGGCGCTGGACTTGGCCATGGACTCGTTCTGGAAAGTGCTCCGCGTCGACTGGTGACGTTGGAATTGTCGACTGGTGACGTTGGAATTGATGGCGCAAAGCTCTGGTATTTCGCATGGAACCATATATAATACCATGTTATCAGGGTTTTTCTGTGGTGATTAAGCGAAAGGATGCTGGCGAAATGTTCATCAGGTCGATGCTTGTGGGTTCGGCGATGTTGTCCGACGGGGCCTTGTCTTTTTTTGGTTCGACCGACCGGGCGGAGGCGGTCTACCGCATTGGCGAGACGATGGTTTTCAACATCCAGCTGCGTGACGGCTCCAAACCGGTCGGGGGCGTGAGGCTCAAGTGGTCTAGCCAGGGCGACGACGGTAAGACCGTCGTCGGCGAGGCGATGTCCGACGCCGCGAAACCGTTGGTCGTGGAGACGTCGCTGGCTTGTCCCGGCTTCGTTCATGTTATCGTCAACGCCCTCGGCGCGGACGGCCAGCCGCTCAAGGGCGCGGACGGCAACGACCTGATCTTCGAGGGCGGGGCGGGCGTCGCCCTGGAGGAGCTGCGGAGCGCTCCGGAGCCGCATGACTTCGACGCCTTCTGGGCGCGGCAGAAGGCCAAGCTGGCCGTCGTGCCGCCGAAGGCCACCTTGGTGGAGATCCCCTGCGCCGACCCGGCGTTCGAGGCGTTCGACGTGAAGGTCGACTGCGCCGGGGGGATGCCGGTTTCCGGCTATTTGCTGCGGCCGAAAGGCGCCGCGGCCAAATCGCTGAAGGCTTGCGTGGGCTTCATGGGCTACGGTGTCGACTCCGCGCGCCCCGAGCCGCGCCCTGGCGCCATTTCCTTCAACGTCAACGCCCATGGCATTGAGAACGGCAAGGACGCCGACTATTACGCCCAACTGAAGGTCGGCGGCTTGAGGCATTACACCCGCGAGGAGCCCCAGCCTGGCCGGCCCAAGGGGTATCGCTACGTCTTGAAGGCGGCCGAGAACTCCGACCCGGACGCTTGCTATCTCAATGGCATGTTGCTCCGGGCGCTGCGCGCCCTGGAGTTCGTCAAGTCCCGTCCCGAGTGGAACGGCGAGATCTTGGAGGTCGTGGGCGGCAGCCAGGGCGGCTTCCAGGCTCTGGCCGCGGCCGGGCTCGATCCCGACGTCACCTTCTGCCGCGCCGAGAAGCCGTGGAGTTGCGACCTCGGCGGCCCCGATTTGGGACGTTTGTGGAGCTCTTTCCGCTCCGAGCCCTCGGCCGCCCTCGGCTACTACGACCCGGCCAATCACGCCAAGCGTTTCGAGGGCGCGGCGGAGCTCACCTCCGGCCTGGGCGACTACATTTGCCCGCCCTCCGGGATCACGGTCGTCTACAACAACCTCAAGGGGGCCAAGCGCGTCGAATACATCCAGGGCTCCACGCACGGCTACACCATGCCGGACGCCCAGAAGTTTACGCTTGGCGCCCAGTGAGGGCGCAAGCGGTTCTGGAAGTCGAGTTTATAAACGCTCGGCGCGGCGCTGTTGCTTTTCTGGATCCATGTGCAGATTCATCACGCCTGAGACGATGATCTCGTCGCTGGCGTGATAGTACAGCACCGCATAGGGGAAGCGGCGCAAGAGACTTCTTCGATGGTTCCGGCTAACTTGTTTCCATGCCTCGGGACATTGGCATATTCTGCCTATGGTCGATTCGAATTCATCAAGGAAATCGGCTCCGAGCCCGGGGCTTTGCTGCTCATAATATTTCACGGCCTCTGCAAATCCACGGCGGCGAGCGAGGCTATGCGATATTTCATCCCAAACCCTTCCGCAGCGACTCGACAACAAGTTTGCCGTCAACCGCGTCTATTTTTCCGGAGAGAAACAAGCCGAGGCGGCGTTCCGCCTCATCCGCCCATGCTTTCATCACCCGGTTGTCCTCGCCACCCAACGTCTGGAGAAGATGGTCGGCAAGCACCGCCCTTTCCGCTAGGCTGAGGTTCAAGGCTTCTTTCTCGATCACCACGGCTTCCATTTTTCGTGTTACTTTGTCTTCGGACTTTTCAGAACGAGTTGTAGTGGGCGACGGCGCGGAAGATTTTTCCGGCGGCGTTGAGGAAGAAGACCTCCGCCGCCATCTTCCCCAGGATGGTCTCGTAGACCAGCGCCATGCTGTCCACCCCGGCGAGGACGCCTTTGAGCTTGAACTTGGCGTCGGGGTAGTTGACGAGCTGTTCCGTCCAGTATTGGCGGACCGCCTCCTTGCCCCGCAGGACTCCGGAGTTCTCGCCGTAGCTGTAGGCGATCAGTGGCGAGGTGAGCTCGAAGTCCTCGGTGTAATGGCTGAGAACCGCCTCCAAGTCGCGGTCGTTCCACGCCTTGATCCATTCCCGCGCGAAGTTGTTCGCTTGTTCCCTGGTGACCATAGGCTTCTCATCTTCCCTTTACGTTAAGTATAGCGCGGCTCCGGGATTATTCCAAGTTCCCGGCGGCCTAGCGGTCGATGGCGACCGGCGTGCTCCGCATGATGTCGATGAGGTTGGCTTGGAGCTCTTCGATGGCCTTGAGCCCCTCCGGCGGCGCGTCGGGGAGTTGGCGGAGCAAGTTCGCCATGTCTTTGTAGACCGCCAGGCGCAGGACGAGGTCGTCGGGGTTTTTCTCCAACAACGACTCGCATAGGCGGAGCGCTCCGACGGCGTCCCCTTGGAGGACGAGGAGGCGATGTTTCAGGCGGAGCACCCCCCCGTCGTCCGGGGCGAGCCGCGCCGCCAGTTCCAGACAACGCTGGTGTAGCGGCTCGCGTGGCTCCGTCTTTTGGCAAAGCAGTCCGAGGGTCAATAGCGCTCTGGGGATGTCGGCCCGCCGGAGTTTTAGTTCCCCGTTGCCCATGAACTGATCGGCCAAATCGCGGTTGGCTGCGAGCAACTCGGCGCGCAGGCAGTCGTGGCAAAGGTTGGCCTTGTGGGCGCGGGTGGAGGTGATTTGTTGGCCATGGCAGCGGTAGATGTAGCGGAACTCGTTCTCGAAGAGCAGCCCGCCGTGCGGGATCAGACGTAGCCACAGGAAGTAGTCCTCCCCGACGGAGTCGGCCCCGGCGCCGGTCTCCTGGTAGCCGCCGGCGCTGGCCACCGCGGCGCGCCGGAGCAAGGTGGCGCCATGGCAGACAGCGTTCGCCACCGGGAGGAAGAACGGGCTGAAGGAGGTTCCGATGACCCCTCCGGTGCCGTCGGGGTAAATCATCATCGCCTTGCCATAGACGCCAGCGGCCTCGGGGTGGGCTTCGAGGTTGGCGATTTGGCGGCCAATCCGCCCGGGCAGGAAGATGTCGTCGCCGTCGAAGGGGAGGATGTAGTCGGAGTCGGAGAGCTCGATCATCGCCGCCCGCGCCTTGGCGACGCCCAGGCGTTGGCTGACGCCCTCGACCCTGACGCGGCCGTCCATGGCGGCGATCCGCCGGGCGATATCCCCCGTGCCGTCGCTGGAGCCGTCGTCGAAGACCAAGACCTCGAAGTCGGGGAACGGGTCGTTCAAGACGCCCCTCAACGCCTCCTCGATGTAGGGCGCGTTGTTGTGGACGGTCATATGGACGCAAACCCGGTGTTTTTGCATGGCTTGGCTCCTTCTATGAGTTCCTTTGTCAAGCCTAAAACGTAAATTTCCCGATTTTCTTCCTTTCGGAGACACAGCATACGCTGTCATCGCCTACGATAACTTCTTCCGGATTCTTCATCTTAACCAGCTGTCT
>Ga0209467_1000950_pt1 | contig 29960 bp, 25 predicted proteins | sample Higcelwee11metaG_FD_187175 | JGI IMG/M metagenome (GOLD analysis project Ga0209467, IMG submission 187175) | Freshwater pond sediment microbial communities from the University of Edinburgh, under environmental carbon perturbations - High... | ecosystem: Environmental > Aquatic > Freshwater >... | reverse complement strand
GTAAAGTGCAATTGCCTGTTTCCACAAATCCTGGGGAATACGGCTTCCTTTGGTTTTGGTCTTCCGCCAGGCTTCAAATGCTGATTTTACCTTATTTAAGTCGGATGATACCCCTGTTATGTTTTTTGGGTCCATGTTGCCTCCTTTAGAAGATTAAAATTTGGAGGCAATTTTATCTATTTTAAAAATTTAATTCACGCATGCTTGCCGAAAGGACACGATTCACTCTCTGTACTCCCGCCTTGTTTTTACATGCGAAGTCCTTGGGTTTTAGGCTTGAAACTCTTTATAAATGGTGCTAAATGATGTCGCCCTGGTATGGCATTCAGGGTATAAACATACTCAATTTCAGGAGATAAGCATCATGCGGGTTGTTCTTGCCTTTCCACCCAGGGCCAGTGCTACCTATGTTCCCCTGGGCATTGCAACCCTGGCGCCCTATATCGAAGCCGCCGTTCCCGGCACGGCTGTCCGCCTTGCCGATTTGAACCTGGCAACCTGGATGTGGCTGACCGGTGCCCATCCGTCAGGTATGAACCTGGTAGCATTCCTTTCGGGAAATAAGGGGCAGTTTTTTAATGAAGAGCAGACTCTGGCACATAAACAGATCTGGGACCAGATTCGAAGAACTATGACGAATATGGAACATCAGGCCGAAGCTTTTCTGGCAGGAAGGGAAGCAGATGTGCTGTTTTTGAATCTTCTGGGCGCTCTGACAGGCCAGTTGCTGGATTTTGATCCGGAGTTGTTAGGTATTTCCGTTCTTTTTCCTGAGCAGGTGCCTTTTGCGGCTGCCCTGGCCAGGGCAGTCAGGCAGGTTTCCGCCTGTAGGATTATCTTGGGCGGAGCTATGATGTCAGCATTGAATGTCCGTGAACTGCTAAGGGGTGTGCCGGAAATTGACGGAGTCGTTGAAGGGGAGGGGGAAGCGGCCTGTGCAGCTCTTTGTGCCGGAAAAAGCCTGGAATCTGTGCCCGGCCTAATTTTCCGGGACCACGGTGAAATACGTGCCAATCCCAAAGCCAGATCCATTAGCTTGGATGGCCTGCCTGCCCCGGATTTTTCACGGTTGCCCCTGGATGCCTATTTTAACCCTGTGCCGGTACTGCCCGTGCTTTTTTCCCGGGGGTGCGCCTGGCGGCGCTGCCGTTTTTGCACCCATAACGTTTCCTTTGGCGGATACCGAAAAAAAGCCGTGGCGGCCTTTGTTTCCGAGATGGAACAAGCGTGCCGGCAATTCCATGTCCACCATTTCTATTCAGCCGATGAATTCATTACGGCAGAGGATATGGATGATATTGCCACCGTTATTCTTGAAAAAGGCATCTCCATCAACCTGCATATTTTAAGCAAACCTGTGGTCGGCTGTACCCGGGAACGAATGGCGCTGTGGGCTGCTGCGGGGTGCCGATGGATCGGATGGGGGGTGGAAAGCGGTTCCCAGCGGCTGCTTGATCTTATCAACAAAGGTACAAATGTCCGGGATATCCGGAAGGTCCTTGAGGATGCTGCAGCCGTAGGCATTGCCAGCACCGCACTCATGATTTTCGGACTGCCGACCTCAACGGATCAGGATCTGACCCGGACTTTGGATTTCCTCACTGAGGTTTACCCTTATGTCCACAGTTTCACGGCCAGTGCCTTTGCCCTTTTTGAGCGGACCCATTTTGCCCGATATGCAGATCGCTACGGACTTCATATTGACGGTATCCAGACCTTGTTTTCAAGCAGAGGCGTGGATGTAAAGAGCCGCCGTCTCAAGTTCCGGGAGATCGGATCTGACGGCAGCCTGCGTTCTGCCCGCGGCGCTCTCGAAGTGGCTGCCTGGATGCGTCACCGCCGCTGGCTGGGAGATCCTCCCTTGGAAGAGCAGTTGACCACGGAGCACTATCTGATCCATGTTTCTAAAGCCAATTCGATTTCCGGCATGCCGCACTCTTCCCCGGCAGATCCGGAATCAGCATAGGCTATCGTCCGTTTGATATTGAAAAAGAAACCATATCGACTTATTTTATAGGGAGTATGAAAATTATAGGGAGTATGAAAAACAACAGCGCTTTTTAGGAGTGGGTAGATTATGATTATAGACGACGAATTTAAAGAAATTTCATTTGACGCATTTGAACAATACCGTACTGCAAACAAGGAAGCCGATTTTATCGTGGTTGACGTCCGGCAGGAACGAGAATATGCGGCCGGACATGTTCCGGGGGCCAAACTGATCCCCTTAAATACCCTGGGCAACCATCTATCGGAACTTGCTCTGGACAAGGACCTGTTTTTTTACTGCCATAGCGGTGCCCGATCCGAAGTGGCCGGCATCATGGCGGCAGAAAGCGGCAGAGACGCACAGAAAACCTACAATATCACCGGCGGATTTCTCTCTTACCAGGGCCATTCCCTGGAAGGATTTCCCCGGCTGCAGGTGTTTGACTACCAAGAAAGCGATGACCGGCTGCTTTACCAGGCAATGGAACTGGAAAAAGCCGCAGAACGCTTTTATGAAAGCCTTCTCTCCTTTGCCCCGGATGAAAATTTTATAGCCCCGCTTGAACAACTGTCAAAGGCTGAAATTGCTCATGCCCGAACTATTTATTCGTACTGGAAAAAAAGCGTTGAAAACCCGGTACCCTTTGAAGAGCTTTATGGATCTCTGAAAGGGGACATCCTTGAAAATGGCCGTCCCCTTTCAGACGTCATGACCGATTTGTACGCCAATAAAAAAGTCACATGGACAGATGTCATAGAGATGGCGTTGAGCATTGAAATACAGGCCTATGATCTTTACCGCACCATGGCAGACCGTCGGGGTCAGGGTGAGGCACAGGACGCCTTTCTCTCCATTGCCCAGATGGAGAAATCACATATGAAGCTGGTGGCTAAAATGCTCGGGGATGATACAATTTGATTTACAGGGTGTTTAGTGTTAATTCATTAGCATTCATCTTATTGAATTGGAAGGTTTCTTATTGAAAGACAACCAAAACAGAGTTGACACCATTCTTTGTAAACTAAAAGATAAGGGTCACAAGATAACGCCCCAGCGGCTCGCCATTATAAAAATCCTGGCGAAAAGCGTGGATCACCCCAGTGCTGAAATGATACACGAACAACTTAAAGCAAATTTTCCAACCATGAGTCTTGCAACTGTGTACAGAAATATCTGCGTTATCAAATCCTTTGGTGAAGTTCTTGAACTTGGTTTTCCCGACGGGTCCAACCGGTATGACGGGAAGAAACCCTATCCGCATCCCCATATTATCTGTACCAAGTGTGGTAAAATTGTTGACCCGGATTTGGACAGCCTGGATGAGATGAAAAACGAGGTTGCCAGGGAGACCCGTTTTAAAATATTTAATCATCGACTGGATTTTTTCGGCATTTGCAGCGACTGCCAGGCCAAAGAAGAATAAGCTCAATTCCCTTACTGTTTTGCTGTAACCCGTACAAAAATTGGCATCTGACAGCAATATTTTTATTTTGAAGCGTTTATAAAAAGCCTGTTTAAAAATTTTTATTGGTTTTTTTTTATTTTTGGATTACAGTATCAAATGATAATCGTTATCATTTGATATGTTTTATCATTAAAGGTGTCCCCAAATAACGTACATTATTTAAAGGAGATCTGTTATGAATGAAAAAGGAAAATGCCCGGTTACCGGTAAAAGCGCAGGAGACTTCACAGCCAAGGGAAAGTCCAATCGCGACTGGTGGCCTAATCAATTAAATTTGAAAATACTTCACCAGCATGACCGGAAAAGCAATCCCATGGGGGATTCGTTTGACTATAAGGCCGCATTTAAAAGTCTTGATCTTTCAGCCGTGAAAAAGGACCTGATTGATTTAATGCGCGATTCCCAGGAGTGGTGGCCGGCAGATTACGGCCATTATGGCCCGTTGTTCATCCGGATGGCCTGGCACAGCGCCGGTACCTATCGTACCATGGATGGCCGGGGCGGCGCCGGCACGGGCAACCAGCGGCTTGCCCCGTTGAACTCCTGGCCGGATAACGTAAACCTTGATAAGGCGCGAAGACTTTTGTGGCCCGTGAAAAAGAAATACGGCAACAAAATTTCCTGGGCCGATCTCATGGTGCTGGCCGGAACCTGCGCCATTGAATCCATGGGGCTGAAACCCTTTGGATTTGCCGGCGGCCGTGAAGACGTATGGGAACCCGAGGAGGATATCTACTGGGGAGCGGAAGAGGAGTGGCTGGCGACCAGCGATAAACCCAAAAGCCGGTATTCCGGGGAACGTGATCTTGAGAATCCTTTGGCTGCCGTACAGATGGGCTTAATTTATGTAAATCCGGAAGGGCCGGACGGCAATCCGGACCCGGTTGCCTCCGGGATTGATGTGCGGGAAACCTTTGCCCGGATGGCCATGAACGACGAAGAGACCGTGGCCCTGGTGGCCGGGGGCCACACATTCGGCAAATGCCATGGCGCCGGCGATGCGGCGCTGTTGGGACCGGAACCCGAGTCGGCCCCCCTCGAAGAGATGGGGCTGGGATGGAAAAGCAGCCACGGTAGCGGCAAAGGCGGCGACACCATCGGCAGCGGTATCGAAGGCGCCTGGAAGCCCAATCCTACCCAATGGGACATGGGATATTTCAAGGTGCTGTTTAAATACGAATGGGAACTGGTCAAAAGTCCGGCCGGTGCCAACCAGTGGCTTGCAAAGGATGTTGAGGATGAAGATATGGTGGTAGATGCCCATGATCCATCCAAAAAGCATCGCCCCATGATGACCACCGCTGACCTCTCCCTGCGGTTTGATCCGATTTACGAACCCATTTCCAGGAATTTTCTTGCGAACCCGGAGGCGTTTGCCGATGCCTTTGCCCGGGCGTGGTTCAAGCTTACCCATCGCGATATGGGGCCCAAGGCCCGGTATCTTGGCCCTGATGTTCCCCAAGAGGATTTGATCTGGCAGGATCCGGTGCCCCAGGCAGACCATGAGCTTGTTGACGCCAGGGATATCGCCGAACTTAAACGAAAAATTTTGGGCACGGGACTGACTGTTTCCCAGCTGGTCTCCACGGCCTGGGCTTCTGCGTCAACCTTTCGCGGCTCGGACAAACGCGGCGGGGCGAATGGCGCACGTATCCGTTTAGCGCCCCAGAATGGATGGGCTGTGAATGAGCCGGATCAGCTTACTGCTGTACTTAATACCCTTGAAGGGGTTCAGCAGGCGTTTAACACCAGCCAGACCGGCGGGAAAAAAGTCTCCATGGCGGATCTGATTGTGCTGGGAGGATGCGCCGGTGTTGAAAAGGCAGCGGCTGATGCCGGATTTGAGGTCACGGTGCCCTTCTCCCCGGGGCGTACGGATGCCTCAGCAGCGCAGACCGATATTGACTCCTTTTCCGTACTCGAACCCGTGGCCGACGGGTTTCGCAACTATCTTAAAAAAAGATATGCGGTTCCGGCAGAGGAGTTGCTGGTGGACAAAGCCCAACTGCTGACATTGACTGCTCCGGAGATGACCGTTCTCATTGGAGGCCTGCGTGTCTTGGATACCAATTTCAAGCAGGTTCGGCACGGCATTTTAACCCAGCGTCCAGGCATTTTGACCAATGATTTTTTCGTCAATCTATTGGACATGGGGACGGTCTGGGCACCGGATACAAAAGACGATACGGTGTTTGAAGGCCGTGACCGGACAACCGGTGAACTGAAATGGACCGGTACCCGTGTGGATCTGGTGTTTGGTTCAAACTCCCAGTTGCGGGCGCTTTGTGAAGTGTATGCCGGCGCGGATGCCCAGGAAAAATTTGTAACTGATTTTATTGCGGCCTGGGATAAGGTCATGAATCTTGACCGGTTTGATCTTGCTTGACCCGTTTGATCTTGCCTGAGGCTGACAGGCAATTTTGAAACGGTGAAGACTATTCCCTCAAAAAAGGTGGTGTTTCAAGATCTCTTGGAACATCGCCTTTTTTTGTTTGATATATATATAAATTCTATATTTTTATGTAATAGTTCTATATACAGAAACAAAAAGGGTTGACAAAAATCTTATAACCATCGTAGGAGTCTGGTCCAATCAGGTTTTGTTCGGCATTTTTTAGTATATTTTTAAAAAGGAGAGAAAGATGAAAAAAACTATTGTAGTTTTGGCGGCACTTGCTCTAATGATGGGTTCTGCCTATGCAGCAGAGTGGAATTTTTATGGAAGTGCCCGTCTAGCTACCTTTTGGGATGATACTGACATCATTTCAGGCGATGACGGGAATACACAATATTCTGAATACCTTCAGGTGAACTCCCGTATCGGTGCAAACGTTAAAGTCTCCGACGAACTGACCGGACGTTTTGAATATGGGGCTTCCGGTGGAAACGCCAATATTCGTTTGCTTTATGGGCAATGGGACTTTGGTGCCGGTAAATTAACAGTGGGTCAGGACTACGCGCCGATGTCCTGGCTCTGGTCCAACCAGGTATATGGCAGTGATAATGATCTGCTGGCACAGGGTGCTCTCTATTCCCATCGCGCGGCTCAACTTCGTCTGGATTTCGATGGTTTTAAAATTGCTTTTCTTAACCCGGACACTACTGTAAACAACAACGGTGTAGGCTATGCCGGAGATGACCAAGTCATTATTCCTGCCATTGAAGTTGGTTATACCCTTGACCTTGATATGCTTGTTCTGGACTTTGGTGCCGGTTACAGTACCTTTGAGACCACTGTTGGTTCGGACGAGGAGGATGTTCATTCCTATGTTCTGGCTTTAGGCGCTCAGTTTAACACGGCGGGTTTCTTCATGAAAGGCGATGTCTACTATGGTCAAAACGCCGGTAACTTAATCTGGATTTCTGTTGACGGCGACACCGCCATAAATGACGGTTTTGCAGAAGTCTCCGGTGGAAAACTGATTGATAACGAATGCATTGGTTTGATGCTGGTTGCCGGTTATAAAATTAATGACACCTTTACCGTTGAAGCCGGTTACGGTTATAATCAAACCGACCTTGATGACAATGATGAAGATGAAGATGAATCCGCTACATATTATATTAACACCACCATCAATCTGGCCCCCGGGGTGTTCGTTGTTCCTGAAATTGGTTTCTTGGACGGTAGTGAAGACGGCGACACTGAGACTATTTACTACGGCATGAAATGGCAGATCAACTTCTAATGATCTAATGATTTAAACGGATACGACAAAACCTGAGGGTTTCCAGGCTTGCTGCCCATAAAAATATATGCTGGAATCTTGAGAAAAAGTATCATCTCCCAAAAGTTGCGAACCATTCCGGTGTTTTCAGCGAAGGCGGTTTTGGGAAGGAAGTGGGAAACCAGATTTCTTTAAGGACAGAGAGGAAGCGTCATCTTCAAGATATCAAGGTTAAAGCGGCCGTTGGCTGCACCACAATCTTGCTAACTAAAGAAGATGGCGCTTTTTTATTAACAATCTGTTGCGGGGCGTAATCAAACAATGTTGGTGTCAAAAAATTAGGCCGCCTGCGCGTTCTTTTGCCTTGACACCGGCAGGTACAGGTTTATATGTTTTCTGGTAGGTGTGAGTTCAGCCAACTGATATGTAATCAAGGAGCGTTTATATGGTGATTGAAAAATTTCTTGAACTTAAAGAGAACTTTGAACTGGAAAAGTATGTCAGAAATATGGATTTTGATAAAAAGAACTACTGCTCATTTTATGGATCACCCAAGAAACACCCATATGGAAAAGAGCGCGTGATTTTGGTGGCGGATCCATTTGGTGAGCACACCTTTTACTATGATTTTAAACTAAAAGATATTTTGTCAATAGAGGAGCAGGGCTGTATTACAAGTCCGGCAGGGGATTCGGTTGCCATGGTCCGGCTATGGGTAAAAAACGGCAGCGTCGGACTGCAGTGTACCCCGTTTGCCGTGGGACAAACCATTTGAGTTGATCAAGGACTTTTACCCTTTCTAATATAAAAATACTGCCGTTGACATTTGATACAAAGAACGGCAGTATGTAGGAAAACCTTTTGAATAAAGGATTTTTCTTGTCATGACGCCATCCATTCCCAATACCATGAAAGCCCTGGTAAAGGCCCAGCCCAAAGAAGGGCTGTGGCTGCAAGATATACCGGTTCCCGGCATCAGCCACAACGACGTGCTTATTAAAATTTTAAAGACAGCCATCTGCGGCACGGATGTGCATATTTACAACTGGGATAAATGGTCCCAAAAAAATGTGCCCGTTCCCATGCACATAGGGCACGAATTTGTGGGAAAAATTGTTGCCGTCGGTTCCCATGTAAAAGATTGTAGGCCTGGGGATCTGGTTTCCGGGGAAGGCCATATTATCTGCGGCCATTGCAGGAACTGTCTTGCCGGGCGTCGTCATCTGTGTCGGGACACAAAAGGCGTGGGCGTCAACCGGCCAGGTGCCTTTGCCCAATACCTGGCTATCCCGGTGACCAATGTGTGGTTTTGTGATGAAAAAATCCCCTTGGACATTCTTGCCTGTTTTGATCCTCTGGGTAATGCTGTTCATACCGCTTTAACCTTTGAAGTTCTCGGCGAAGATGTACTGATCACGGGTGCAGGGCCCATAGGATGCATGGCAGCGGCCATTGCAAAACATGCGGGCGCCAGAAATATTGTGGTAACGGACCCGAACCCTTTTCGTTTAGGTCTTGCCAAAAAGGCAGGGGCCACCCGGGTCGTGAATCCGGAAAAAGAAAACCTGGCCCAGGTTCAAAAGGAACTTGGTATGAGAGAAGGATTTGATGTGGCCATGGAAATGTCCGGGAGCCCTGCAGCACTCGACGCCATACTGGATAACATGTTCCACGGTGGAAAAATCGCTCTTTTAGGCATTCTGCCTGAAAAAATTCCCATGGACTGGAACAAGGTTATTTTTAATATGCTCACCATCAAAGGGATATATGGACGCCAGATGTTTGAAACCTGGTATAAAATGACCGCCATGGTTCAAAGCGGACTTGATATTTCCCCGTTGATTACCCACAGGTTCCATTACACGGAATTTCAAAAGGGATTTGATGTGATGCGGACAGGAAAATCAGGGAAAGTGATACTGGATTGGGACTAAACTACAAAGGGCCTTGATATGACAACAGAGAAATTGGACAAAAGTCTTCAAACCGAGTTGGCCGCCCTCGCTGCTGAAGGCAGGGCAAAAGCGCCAGAGAGAATTATTACGGAATATATCCCCCCAACAAACGATTCAGGTCCAAGATACCGGCTTGCAGGATCCAGCAGAGAATATATCCGCCTCAATTCAAACTCCTATCTGTCTTTATCCACCCATCCGGCGCTTGTTCAGGCGGCCGACAAAGCAACGCGTGAATTTGGTGTGGGCCCTGGTGCGGTGAGATTTATAGACGGAACATTTAGTTACCACGCTGCATTGGAAAAACGAATTGCCGAATTTGTCGGCATGCCTTGTGCAAAAATTTTTAACTCAGCCTATACCGCCAATTGTGGCCTGGCTTTGTCCATCTCCAGCTCAAAAACACACTGGATAGGGGACCAGCTCAATCACAATTCCATTATCAGGGCCATGCGTATTTCAAATATCCCTTCCGCGAACAAGGGTATTTTCAAACACAATGACATGGAAGATCTGAAGCGCTGCCTTAATGAGGTGCCCACGGACATCGAACGCGTCGTGGTCATTTTTGACGGTATTTTTTCCATGCGTGGCGATTTTGCCCCCATTGACGAAATCCTCAACGTCTGCAAACCCTATGACGACAAATTTAAGGACGGAGTTATAACCGTTGTGGACGACTCCCACGGCATCGGTGCCTATGGCGCAACAGGCCGGGGTACCAGCGAGCATACAGGCGTCCGGCCAGACGTCATTGTCGGCACTTTCGGCAAAGCCTTCGGGGTTAACGGCGGCTTCATCGCAGCAAGTGATACCATTATTGAAGCGGTTCGACAAAAGGCAGATACATATATCTATACCAACCCTTTAAGCGTTGCAGACTGTGCCGCGGCCCTGGCCGCCATTGATATTTGTGACAGTGACCAGGGTCTGGACCTGCTGGATCATTTAGGCACAATAACCACAGTTTTTCGAGACGGTCTTAGGAATATGGCCCTTGAATCAATTGACGGTCCTCATCCCGTGGTACCGCTCATGGTCAGGGATACCGCCAGAACCCATGATCTGGTAAATTTTCTTTACAAAAACGGTGTGCTCGTGGTGGGCTTGACCTTTCCGGTTGTTCCCAAAGGAGATGAAACCATACGGTTTCAGATCAACGCCTGCCATACCCATGCGGATATTGATTATGTCCTGGGGTTGATCAAGGTTTTCGTCAACAAGGTTATACCTCAAGTACCGCAAAATGTCCGGGTTACCCGTTCTTCATCGGCCGGAGCCTGGGCATAATCGGTAAACTTCGGCTGTTCAGTAAAAGGATTTTCATAAAGCGCTGTCAGCAGGTGTACCTGACTGAAATCATCTCTGGCTTCCGCATCCGCAATCGCCTTGTGAATCCGGTGATTTCTGGGAATGAAAAGGGGATTGATCCGGTTCATTTTTGCCTGAATGACGTCAGGACTATTTTCTTGAGCCAGGCGCTTCCGCCATGATTCAAGCCAGGCAGAAATAGCATCCGGCGCTTTGAAAAGTTTTTGAAATTGCGGCGTCATGGTTGAGCCGTCCGTGATTTGATCTGCCAGATAGCGAAACGTCAGGGTAAAATCGGTTTTTTGACTCTGCATGAGAGCAAGCAGTTCCCCAAGAAGGGAAAAATCCTGGTCCCCTGGTTTTTCTATTCCGATTTTTTTGAGCAAACCAACCTTTTGGGCGTGAAGAAATTCTTGTTCAAACGCAGTTAAGGCGGCATCAATCACATCCATTGCCTCTTCATCTGTTTTACCTAAAAGCGCTTGTAAAGAAATGCCAAGAGCGTGCAGATTCCACTTCATAATGGCGCCCTGGTTGGCATAACGGTATCTTCCCATGGTATCAATGGAACTGAAGACCATGTTCGGGTCATAATAATCCATAAAGGCACAAGGCCCATAATCAATGGTCTCTCCTGAAATTGAGGTGTTGTCCGTATTCATGACCCCGTGAATAAATCCAAGCTGCATCCATTTGGCCACAAGCCTGGCCTGCCTTGTGGCAACCGATGAAAAAAATTGCCTGTATCGGTCTTTTGTTTCCAAAATTTCAGGGTAATGGCGGGCAATCACGTAATCGGCAAGCTCGCCAATTGCCGCTTCATCTCCCCGGGCGGCAAAATACTCGAAACTGCCCACCCGGACAAAACCCGATGCGACCCTGGTCATAACGCCCCCCGGATGTATCCCATCCTCGCGCAGGATTTGTTCTCCTGTCGAGACGATTGCAAGGGCCCTGGTGGTGGGCACCCCTAACGCGTGCATGGCCTCACTGACAATGTACTCACGGATTACAGGCCCCAGAGGCGACTTGCCGTCTCCGCCCCGGGAAAACCGTGTTCTGCCGGAACCTTTGAGTTGAACATCAACGCGTTTACCGTCCGGGGTGATCTTTTCTCCGAGCAGAATGGCCCGGCCATCGCCAAGCTGGGGCACAAATCTTCCAAACTGATGCCCGGCATATGCCATGGCAACAGGTGTGGAATCTGCAAAAATAAGATTTCCTGCCAGACAATCTGTCAGTTCCGGCGTCTCTTGAGTAAAATTAAACCCCAGTTCACGGCCCAGTTTCCAGTTGTATTTTTGCAACACAGGGTCGTGTACGGTTTCGGGCGTAATGGGTTCATAAAATTTTTTCGGAAGCGTTGCAAAACTGTTTTTAAATCCCGCGTTAAGGGTTGACACTGCAGGTGCTTTTTCCATGTATGCGCTCCTTGTTTGCCTTTCATGCAATATTTCATTATTAATAAAGATAATGCATGAATATCAAGAAGTCATCATTCGTGTCCGTTTCTTTATGCAGCTTTTGCTCAAAGATATCCGCATTGTCGGATTTTTCAGACCCATTATCGACCCGACTCCCAAAGGCACCAGGGACCATGATATTGATCTGGTGCTTTCCAATTTTAACATTGGGTTGCAGTATGAGGAAACCTATGCCTATACCCTGGAAGAGGCCAAGCAGATGCTCAATTCCGGCCGCCAGACAGAGATGATGGAAACTATTTTGAACAAGTTTAAGGCCCTTGAGGAAAAAAGCAGTTTTGTCCTGTGCGAGGGCACTGATTTTGCTGCCGGTTCCGAGGCCTTTGAATTTGATATCAATGCCGGGATTATAGCAGACCTGGGCTGTCCGGCGCTGGTGATCTCCAATGGATATGAAAAGGATGCCGAACAGGTGATAACATCGTGTCAGCTGGCTGTGGAAAGTCTATGCCAAAAAGGGGTGGATCTGCTGACCGGCATGGATACCTATACGGCGATCAAGGCTGTTGACCAAATTTACGGCAGGATTTCCCCGGATGACCCCCAACGCATTGCCCTGGCGTTAGGTGTTTTTGAGGCAAATGTGGGTGCCGGCTCCTTAAGGCAGCGCCTGGCAGCCAGAAAGTCGGTACGCATCACCCCCCAGATGTTTGAATATAGCTTTATTGAAAAAGCCAAAAAGAACCGCCAGCATATTGTGCTGCCCGAAGGCAACAGCGACAGGGTGCTTAAAGCCGCTGACATTATTTTGCGGCACTCATTTTGCGATATCACCATTTTAGGCAGACATGAAGCGGTTGAACGCAGGGTCAAGGAGCTGGGGCTGAACCTGTCCCAGGCCCAAATTATCCAGCCCGATGCAAGCCCCTGGCTGGACGAGTATGCCCAGAGCTATTTTGAATTGCGCAAACACAAGGGCGTGACCCTGGACATGGCCAGGGACACCATGGCTGCTCCCTCGTATTTCGGCACCATGATGGTGCATAAAGGAAGTGTCGACGGCATGGTGTCAGGCTCGGTGAACACCACGGCCCACACCATTCTTCCGGCATTCCAGATCATCAAAACCTTGCCCGGATCCTCCATTGTGTCGTCTGTTCTCCTCATGTGCCTCAAGGATAGGGTCCTGGTTTTTGGCGACTGTGCCGTTAACCCCAAGCCCACGGCTTCCCAGCTGGCCGAAATTGCGGTGACTTCAGCCGGGACCGCTTCCATTTTCGGCATTGAACCCCGGGTGGCCATGCTCTCCTATTCCACCGGATCTTCAGGAACGGGTGCAGATGTAGAAAAGGTTATCCAGGCCATGGCCATGGCCAAGCTGCCCGACTCCCAGGTGGCCGGACGGGCCACTGTATTTATTTTTCCCGATTTGAACACCGGTAACAATACGTACAAGGCTGTCCAGCGGGCTTCGGAAAAGGCTGTGGCCATCGGCCCCATACTCCAGGGGATGAAACGGCCCATTAATGATTTAAGCAGGGGATGTACCATACCGGATATTGTGAATACCGTGGCGATTACAGCCATCCAGGCACAGGCCGGGAAAAATGAAATTTAAGAAAAAAGCATTATGAATATTGCCGGACTGCAGCGCATGTGATATTTCCCTGGGATTCAAACTAACTGATTTCCATGGAGGAAATGTAAATATGGAAGAATGTCCCTGCGGAAGCAACCTTGCTTATGCCGAATGCTGCGAACCCGTCATTACCGGAACAGAGTCTGCCCGGACTGCACAACAACTGATGCGCGCCCGTTATAGCGCCTATACAAAGGTTGATACGGATTTTATTTTTAACACCACCCATCCGGATCACCGGGAGGGGTACGATCATGCCAGCACAAAATCATGGGCGCAAAATTCCGAATGGCTGGGCCTTGAAATTGTTGCAACAGAAGCCGGCTGTTCCGAAGACCAGGAAGGCACGGTTGAATTTATAGCCACTTACCGGACAAACGGCACTGTTCAAAATCATCATGAGCTTGGCCGATTTTCAAAGCAGGACAATACATGGTTGTTCACCACCGGTGAGATGGTGAAACCCAAACCTGCTGTTTCCACCAAGGTGGGCCGGAATGAACCCTGTCCGTGCGGCAGTGGGCGCAAGTACAAGAAATGCTGCGGTAAATAAAAGACCTTTTTAAAGATACAAGTTCCGTAATCTGACATGGGCCCGGACCCGCTTTCCTGGAATCCGGGCTCATGTCGTTTTAAAACGTAATGATCTTGTATCCTTTTTCGATAAACGCGCCCATGGAAGGATGGTTGGCCATATCCCCAACCAGGGGAATACCTTCCTTTTCAATGGGAGCAAGGGCGTCAAGTTTGGTTGCACAGGCCTTGCAAGCCCCGTAGATAAGGCCGGCCTCTTTGGCTTTTTTGTAAAGGGGATTTAAAAAATGCCCGGATTCCGACATGGGCCCCGCAAGTTTGACAGATTCTCCCTCCAGAACAATGAGTCCTTCCTGGCCCCGCCGTTTTAGGTCAAGGGCATTGAGAAGCACGTGGACAAAGCATAAAGGGTCTCCCCGAAATGCAAACAATACGGTTTTTTCCATGATAAACCTCCTGATTTTGAATTTTTATAACAGCCATGGCCTGACCTGACATATCAACTGCCAGGCATAGCCCACAACAAAGCTTGAAAGATGTGAGTAGTGAGTAGTGAGTAGTGAGAAAACAGCTTGTTTTAAATCTCACTACTCACTACTCATAACTTTCATATATTCAAAGGAAAACACCCCTGTTCAGATGGGTTTGTCGGGAAAGTGGATTGTGACAATATATGGCGGCCCCCAAAAGCGCTATCGATCCCTGAAAATACTCGTATTCCGGCCACTTTCCTTGGCCTGGCAAAGGGTTATGTCCGCCTCTTGTAACAGGCTGCCCAGGGAATTGAATTCAGGATACTTACGTCCAATTCCAATGGAAATTGTACAGGAAACAGCACTGCCGTCCTTCAGGAGAATCTGGGTTTCGGCAACGGTTTTCAGGATATCCGAAACAATATCCATCGACAGTTCGTGGGTCTGTGCAGTGTACATGACCGAAAAATCTTCACCGCCCATGCGCCCGAATATTGCATCCGGTGGCAAGACATCTTTGATGACATTTGCCACTGTTTTTAAAACGATGTCGCCCACATCATGGCCATACTGATCATTGATCTTTTTAAGATAGTCAATATCAATCATCAGTACATATAATTCACTGCCTGACGCATTGAACAGGGGTTCTCCAAGTTCAAAAAATCTCTTTCGGTTCAACACACGGGTTAAAACGTCCCGGGTGGCCATCATATCAAGTTCCAGAATCATTTCCTGTACCTGGAGCTGAACTCTGACCCGGGCCAGCAGTTCTTTGGCCTTAAACGGTTGGGTTACATAGTCGGCCCCACCCAGGTCATATACCTTTTCAATACTTTTTTCGTCGGTTTCAGCAGTGATGAAAATAATAGGGATTTCCTGGGTGTTCGGGTACTGTTTAAGCTTTCTACAGAGAGTATATCCATCCATGTCAGGTATATGCGTGTTCAGCAGGATCAAATGAATCTGTTCGTCTCTGACCACTTTCAGGGCATCAGCCCCGGAGGTGCAGGGGATTACATCATAATCCTGGAGAATAGACCGGGCCATATCCAGATTGCGTTCTGTATCGTCTATGACCAGGATAGTTTTATTTTTGTTATCACCCATACATTTTTTCGCAAGGTGCCTGATGGCAGCTCTTTTTTCCGGAAAAACCATCCATGGTCTTTTCCGGTATTACTCTTTTTTCTTTTCCCAGAAATTACGGTTTTCCTGCAGAATGTCACTTATCTCGTCATCAACTACATTCTCGTCGTTTTCATTGTCGTCATCTTCCAGATTAATATCTGTAAATGCATCAATGTTTAAATCTTCTATATCATCCTCATCATCCTCTTGGGTTAAATCAATCAGTTCATCACCGTCATCTGCGTCAAGGATGTTGGAGCTCTCCTGATCAAATGCAGGTTTATCTTCAAGGTCTTCAATTTCCAGTCCGGGGTCAGCTCCCTGGATCTCATCAGACAGCTCTTCCGGTTCCGTATCCTCTGCCTTTACTTGGCCGGGCTCATCATCCGCGGCATCATCATAATCGGGAAAGTGAATAGACAGATTGTCATCCAGATCTGATACCGGGGCCGCATTTCCATCATTTTCATCCTGAGTGTCTTGTTTGGACGCCGTACTTTCACTATCTTCAATCAGGTTTCCGTGGCGGTCAAAAAGCAAGCTGCCGTTCAGATTGATTTCATAATCAAGCCTGAACGCCACGTCATTGTCATGTACCACAATCTGGCCGCCTTTGGGGGACAGCGCCTTTGCGGTCAGACGCTCCTTGAGCAGATCCCTGACTGCATCAAGATCCAGATCCTTTTGGACAGATGCAATGAGGTCTTTTTCTCCATTCAGTATGACTTGGGGATCTGTAATTCTCATGCATAACTCCTTAATTTATATATTGAATGCGATGTTGGCAAAGCTGGGGTCAATAAAGTTTTCAAGGTCAATAATTTTGCCGATCTCCATGACATCGTGCATGTATCTTTGAATTTTATCTAAATCTGATGCTTCCGGATAGAGTCCGTCCCAACGGATGGCCATGGGCTGGGAAAATACATTTTGAAGCACCTGGGGATTCAGCCCCATTTTACCTTCGGGGTCCAGGAATTTCACGGCAATGTCCGCAGCCCGGGCCTTGTCGTTTTCAATAAACTCGCCGGTATCCACCAGCAGAGAGACAAACTCCTGAACAGCTTCAGGGTGTTTCTGGATAAAGTCCTTTTGCATGGCCACAATGCAGCAGGGATGATTCTCCCAGCGTGTGGCTGAATAAAATTCCAGGTTGCCGATTCCCGCCTTGATGGCTTTGGTGGCAACCGGTTCGGCAACCATAAATCCACCCACATCTTCGTTTTCTTCCATAATACCGGGCATCTTAATGGGTGGAACCACCTCAAATCGCACATTAATCGCTTTTTTTCCCGGAACACCGGGTTTGAGCCCCAGTTCCTTCAAAAATTGATGTGCAAGCATGTGGTGAACCGACATTTTGTGAGGAATGTCCACAACCTTGTATTTGTAAAAGCTTTGCAAAGAGTCAAACCTGTAATCATAATGCCGGGAGCGCACAAATGTGGAACCGTTCTTGTGGGCAAACAGGACCAGCTGAATGGGGGCGTCATAGGCAAACAGGTCCATCGCAATGGGTGCCAGAACAAAGGCGCAGTCAATTTCACCGCTTTCAAGGCCTTCCTGTATCGGGTTCCATCCACCCATCAGGCTGGTGGACAGATCAAAGTGCTGGGGGGTTACATCCCCCTCGTTAATGCGGTGTTTCAGGGCGCCCAGAGCAAGGTGGTCGGTAATCTGAATGTGGGCGACATTGAGTTCAACGCGCCCTCCAATAATGCTTCGCTTTTTTGTTACCCGCTGTTTTTTCATCCCTCCGGAGAAGGCCGTTTCAATCGCCTTTGTTATTTCCTCCTCATTAAACGGCTTCGGGCAATGGGCATTCCCACCGGCTTCCAGGATGACTTTCTGCTGGCCCATGTCGGCCTGGGCCGTAGCCATGATGAAAGGCAGATCTTTAAATGCTTCAGAGGCTCTTAATTCTTTGAGAAATCCAAGGCCATCCAGCGTGGGCATGTTCCAGTCGGAGATCACAAGATCAGGTTTTTCAACTTTTACTTTTTCAAGGCCGTCTAGACCGTTCACCGCCATAACAAGGTTTGAAAATCCCGCTTTAGCCAGGATTTGTTTGAACATTATCCGCATGGTGCCTGAATCATCTGCCACAACAATTTTAATATTCGGGTCTACCGCCATAAAATACTCCTTATGTCCTGAAAAGGTAAAGTATGTAAAAAATTAAAAGTTTTATCTCTTAAACATCATCGGACCATGACCAGCTGAACCTGTGCTGCAATTTCTGGAAAACTCTGTCGAGTATAAATCCCAGCATGCCGATGGCAATGATTACGGCCATAAGTTTGTCATATTCCATGGTATCCCTGGCATCGTTAATCAGATAGCCTAGACCCGATGATACCCCTAAAAATTCTGCCGGGACCAAAACAATCCATGCAATCCCCAGCGCCAGTCTGATGCTGGTCATCATATGTGGGATGGAATATGGAATAACAATCGTTTGAATGAGTTGAACGTTATTGGCACCCTGGTTCAAAGCCATTTTTATCCACTGGGGGTTAATATCCATGACACCAATGGCTGTATTCAGTATTATAGGACAAATTGTCGCCATTACAATCAAAAAATGAACTGCGGATTCAAAGCTGGTAAATAAAAGCAATGCAATGGGCATCCATGACAAGGGGCTGATCATTCTTACGAATTGAATCGGCGAATAGGTCAGCTTGCGAAGACGAGTGAAAAAACCGATCAGTATGCCCAATGGGAGTCCGATGACTGCTGATATGGCTATGCCTACAACGATTCTACGCAGGCTTGCAAAAACCGACATCCAAAATCTGGAATTCTGAAAAGCGTCTGCCATGGCCGTTAGAGTCGGGCCGGGTAGAAAACCTTTAAAATGGGACAGTCCGGGCCTGGTGAAGATAAACTGTGTGATAACGGCCCAGGCACAGGCAAACAGGACAAGTCCGGCAAGTTCATATTTCCAGCCAGACCATATCCGGGTGAAAAATGATGATAAGCCGACCTGGACGGTGCTATCCTGGAAATTTTTTTCAATTGAGTTCAACGGTTTCTTCCCTGGAAAAGAGATCTTCTGTGTCGCCATGGCTGAACGTTTTCACTCCCCCCATGTCGTCAAGGGCTTTTCTGACAAAACGGTCGTCCACAAGCTGTGCAACGGCTGTGTTTACATCAAGGGTCGTCAGAAAATCCGTGTTGCCTTCAACCTTGGTTTTTTTCATCTGTTCCAGAATAAATCGGGTGGCTGTTGGAAAAGGAAAGGGCTGGAAACCGATTCTTTCTACATTCCACTGGGGGTGTATCAGTTCTTTTTCGGGGATGGCACCAAAAACCCTGTGAAGAATTGATTCCTTTACCGGCAAAAATCCTTCGCCGTCCCTGCTGAGCAGGTGAGCCGTTTCCTTTCGGTTTTGCAGGCACCACGCCTGGGCTCTTACAATGGCGTTTACCGCCTTTTGAATTACTATGGGGCTTTCTTGGATCAGATACTCATTGGCGACGACAACACAACAGGGATGATTTTTCCAGATATCTCCGGAATATCGCATAATTTTTGCCGAAAATTTTTCCTGGGCCAGGGCGTTGAACGGGTCCGCCACAATAAATGCGTCTATCTTATTTCCCAAAAGCGCCTGGGGCATATCAGGGGGCGGCAGAATAAAGAGGTTCACCTCGTGGGGGGCAAGCTTTGAGCCCGGTGGTCGGATGACAGGTTCAAGTCCCTGGACCTGAAGTCCTAACTGCATGACCAGATTGTGCATGGAGTACCATGAGGGCACGGCCACCTGCTTGCCGGCCAGATCCGCAAACCGGTTGATGCCGGCGTCTGCTTTAACAGTGACCGCACTGCCATTGGTGTGATTCCAGGCCAAAACCTTGACGGGTACGTTCTGCTTGAATCGCATCCATATGGGGATGGGAAAAAGCATGTGGGCCAGATCAAACTTACCCGTTAAAAAGGATTCGGAAAGTACTTTCCATGACCGCACCATCACCGGTGGTTCCACATCAAGTCCTTCGTGGGAAAAATAACCCAGAGTGTATGCAACGAGTAAAGGGGTGGCATCTGTAATGGGCAGATAACCTATTTTTAACGGTCTTTTTTTTGCCGCTGCCGAGCAAGGAAATACCATGGGGGCACAGGCGGCTATGCCTGCTGTCCCTATTGCTGTTTTTAAAAAACTTCGCCGTGAAATACTGTTGGGGTATACCGGCTTTACATGGTTAAATTTCATTTGTCAGGCTCCGTTTAACTAAATATGCGATTTTAAATCGTTCGAGAATATCGGTTCTCAACGCTTTGATTACAGGATCATGCTGTTTTCTGGGGTAGGGTACATTGATATCAAAAATATCGGAAATGCCCGCAGGGGAGCCTGCCAGAACAACAATTTTATTGCCAAGGCGTATGGCTTCATCAATATCATGGGTGACAAAGACCGAGGTAAAGCTTTCGGACATCCACAGGTTTACCAGTTCTTCCTGGATATGGGCCTGGGTAAAGGTGTCTAACGAGGCAAAGGGCTCGTCAAGCAGCAGGACCTGGGGACGTCCCACCAGCGCCCTGGCCAGGCAGACCCGCTGGGCCATACCTAAAGAGAGCTGACTGGGTTTTGCGTCAGATGCACCTATCAGTCCCATGATTTCCAGAAACTGGCTTACCCGGTATTCAAGATCCTGGGTATCTTTCCTGATTTTACAACCATAGGCCACATTCTCCTTAACGTTGAGCCATGGAATCAGCGCCGGTTGCTGGAACAGCATGGAGCGCGAGGGATGGACGCCGACAATAGGTTTGCCGTTCACCCGAATTTGACCGCAGGTCGGATTTTCAAGCCCAGCCAGCATGTTCAGCAGGGTGGTCTTTCCACAACCCGATTCACCCAGAATAATCACAAAATCCCCAGGATTTATGGAAAAGGAAATATCCTTGAGAATCTGATGTTTTTTTTTCCCCGGCCCGTCGTAGGATTTACATATTTTTTCAATATCTATTTTCAAGTACTATAATTCCGATAGAACAGTATCAATAAATTCGGGCCTGACAAATCCATTGAGGTCCGCTTCGATCGGCATGACCTTCATGGTTGTGCGCATATAATCAAGCACGATGTTTAAAATTTCCATATCCGGAGCCAGAAGTTTTGGGCAATAGGTGATCCCGGATGTGTTAAGTGCTCTTCGTATCTGCTCGGCAGAAAGGCCTAAAAAAGAGGCGGAGATGCGTTCAATGCTGTTTTCAGCGGTTTCCGGGGATGATGACATATACCGGTCAAGTTCCCGGGCGCTATAAATCAGACAGCTGACCATCAGGGCCAAATCCTGCTCTTTGGTCACAAGCAGATCCTGGTGTACCACGAATACGCTACCCGGATGCTCCTTCCACAGATCCCGGGAAAGGATCAGATGTCTGAATCCTTTTTTTTCAACCTCCGCGTCACCAAAGGGGGCAGGGCAGATAAAAGCTGCAATATCGCCGTCAAGATCCGAACAGGCCATTTCCGGCATCAAGGCAAACGGTACCGATTCAATTTCGACGCCTTCTCCTAATTTTCCTGAACCGACGATTTTTAAATCTCCTGCACTCAGCAGCCTGTGAACAAGCATATGTTGAATACTGAGCCTGTGCGGAATCAAAACACTTTTACCTTTAAGATCCGCCAATTTTTGAATTTGTTTGGCCATAATGACTCTGCTGCCTGCCCTGTGAGTGAACATGAGCATGGATATTTCCGAACCCTTGTTAAACAGATACATGGCCTGGGCAATATCCATGAACGCGGCATTAATATCCCCGGATGCAAACCCCCTCTCCACCTGTTCCCAGGAACGCATGGTAAAAGGTATAATATCAGAATCGGCACCAGACCCTTTGCGCTGGATGTAACGGGGTAAAGCAATCCCTAATATCAGATGATCAATACTAATAAAATGTCCGATTCGGATAGTCAGGGGCAGCCTCAAATCTTTTAGACTTATTGATTTTTATATGAAAGTTCAAATAAGTTGTTAAGTTACTTTTCATATTTTGTTGTGGGTTAAGTCTGGGTGTTGATAGACCAGGTCGGCCCATGGCCGTTATTGGGAAAAACTTTAACACAGCCCGGAATGCGTTGGCAAGTTTGTAGACGCAATTTATTTCATCTGCGGTACTTAAAGTCGCCCGCTGCGAATAATGGCCACCAATAGCCAGACACCAAGGAGAGCAGCAGCAATGAATCCGGCAATGCCGATGATGGAGACGCCGAGAATCATCGGCGGGATCCGGGAGTTGAGTACAATGGCCGAGCCCAGGATCAGGGCGGCAATGATAATGGCAAAGGAGATCCGATTGGATGTCTGGTCCTGGGTCATCATCAGCCGCTCCAGACCCTCAATGCTTACCGTGATCTTGATTTTTCCCTTTTTGATCTGGGTGATGATGCTGCTTGTATCCCCGGGCAGGGTCTGAAGCAGGGAAAAGAGATCCCTGGCGATGCCTAAAAAGTCCCGGGAGAGTCGGGGTAATGAATATTTTCTTAGGGTGGCGGACCTGATATAGGGCCGGGCATGGTTAAGGAGATCAAATTGAGGGTCTAGTGTGCGTGCCACCCCCTCAATACTGATAAATGCCTTCATCATTAAAAACAGGTCCGGAGGGATTCTCAACCCGTGCTGGGTGCAAAGCTCAAGAAACTGGTGAATCATGCGGCTGAGATTGATTTCTTCAAGCTTTCTGGACAAATATACCGCGCAAAATTGTGCGATATCCTTTTCCAGAGCCGCCATATTGACCGATGCGTCAGGCTGGGTCAGACGGCAAAGCAGACGGGCTGTATTCCTGGTATTTTTTGAGGCAAGCCCCTGGAGCAGATCAATGAATAACTCCTGGGTAGTTGAATCCACAAATCCGGTCATGCCGAAATCAATCATGCAGATGCGCTGGTCTTCCAGAATAAAAATATTGCCCGGATGGGGATCGGCATGGAAGAAGCCAAACTCAAATATCTGACGCATGACAAAATCGGCGCCAATGCGGGTGATTTTTTTTCTGTCAAGACCTGCCCGGTCAATGGCTTCAACATCATCGGCCTTGATCCCCCGGATATATTCCATACATAGCACCCGTTGTGTGGAATGGGACCAGTAAACTTGGGGAATGCGGATGTCCGGCTCTCTGGCGAACTGGTCAGCCATCTGTTCCATATTGGCCGCCTCCACCATGTAATCCAGCTCCTTTTCCAGGGATTGGGCAAATTCTTCAACAATTTTCACGGGTCGGAATATGGCCATATCTTCCAGGTTTTTTTCCATGACCTGGGCCAGATAGTGGATGATTTCCAGATCAACCTCGATTGTTTTACGGATGCCGGGGCGCTGAACTTTTACCGCCACCTGCTCCTTTGACGACAGTTCCGCCCGGTGAACCTGTCCGATGGAGGCCGAAGCAAAAGGAGCCTCCTCAAAGGAATAGAATACCTCACTGATGGGTCTGCCAAACTCTGAAAGAATAATTTGTCCGACCTGTTCAAACGAAAATGACGGCACCTTGTCCTGGAGTTTGGCAAGCTCCCGGGTCAAGTCCAGGGGGATCAGATCCGGCCGTGAGGATAATACCTGGCCCATTTTAATAAAGGTGGGCCCAAGCTCCTCCAACACCATCCTGATCCGTTGATTCCTGGACAGTTTCTCATGGGGTTTTGAGAACGGAATTTTATCAAGATAATGATCAATCCCCATGGCAGCAATAATATTTTCAAATCCGTACTTGAAAATAATGCCGATAATCTGTTGGTAACGAACCAGATGCCGGTATCGTTTCGTGACTCTGGAAATGGTCTTAAAACTGAGCATGGCCAGGGCAAGATGCCTGGATTTCAGGTGTCTTTTTCAATTTTTTTAGACAGCTCGTCAATCCGGGCATTGAGTTCATCAATATCCCCACGGGTGGGCAGATCCAGGCGTTTAAGTACCGACTCCACAACTGCTTCAACTTTTTTATCAAGGCTGGATTTTGCGTCGTCATACCGTTTTTTACACTCTTCCAGAAAGTCCTTTGCCTCTTTCTGGTTCATTTCAGACTGTTCGGCAAACTCCCTGGCAAAGGTTTCAATTTCTTTTTTGGAGCGCAACGCCATACCCACCCCGGTGAGCAGACTGTTTTTTAGGGTTTCAAGCATGTTCTTTTCCTCCCTTTTATTATTTTTATTTTGAGCCAAAGGAGACGTCCAATATATCCTCCACACAGCTATCCCCTTCAAGAATGGCATCCATCTTACCATAAGATCCAGGCAAAAGGGTATTGATAAAAAATCTGGCAGAGGCCATCACGCCGGCATAAAATGCGGCCTCTTTGTTTTTCCCAGCCTTGGCAGCCACCGCTTCAGGATCAAGAGAGCCTACTTTTTCAGCCAATTTAGGTGCGGCAACACAGGCTCGCCACAGATGCATCCAGGCAAAGGCGATATCCCCTGTAATCTCCAGGAATGGGTGAGCAAAGGCATAAGCGTTAAGCACCTTTTCAGATCTTGCCCTTGCACCGATCTCATAGGCAACAACATCATACCGGTCCAGAGCAAGTTCAACCTTTTCGAAAAGCACTTCAAGCCCTTCGATTTTTTGGGCTTCAATTATGGTTTTTCTGATCTGATCCAGGAAGTATATAAAACTTTGCCCATTGTTCGTGGAGAGCTTGCGGCCCAGAAGATCCATGGCCTGGATGCCGTTGGTGCCTTCGTAAATCATGAAGATTCTGGAATCGCGCATGAGCTGCTCTGCCGGAAATTCCTTGCAGTATCCATATCCGCCGTAAATCTGGACACCGTGGGAGCAGACCTCAAGGGCCTTATCCGTGATATAGCCTTTGACAATCGGGGTGAGCACCTCAATTAAAGCGGCGGTATTGGCCTTTAATGCCTCATCATCCGTGGTGTGAACAATGTCCTCGCATTTGGCATAGTAATAGTGCAGGGAGCGCATGCCTTCGGTGTACACCTTCATGTTTAACAGCTGGCGTTTAACATCCGGGTGGTTGATGATGGTTACGTTTTTGGCTGTGGCATCCTTGCCCGCTGTAAGATGTCGGCCCTGTACCCGGGTTCTGGCATAATCAAGGGCGTTCATATAAGCGGCGGACGCCACGGCAAAACCCTGGACACCCACAAATGCCCGGGATTCGTTCATCATTTGAAACATTGCGGGCATGCCCTTGTTTTCTTCGCCGAGAAGGGTGCCGATGCAAGGTCCTTTGTCTCCCAAAGCCAGGGTGCAGGTAGCATTACCGTGAATGCCCATCTTTTCTTCAAGACCGGTGCATACCACATTGTTGAATTCACCCAGGGAGCCGTCTTCATTAACCAGGTATTTGGGCACCAGGAACAGGGATATTCCCCGGGTGCCCGCAGGTGCCCCCTCAATACGGGCAAGGACCGGATGGATAATATTATCGCAAAGATCATGTTCACCCGCAGAGATGAAAATTTTTGTACCCTGGATGGTGTAGGTGCCGTCATCGTTCAAGGTGGCTAAGGTGGTCAACGCGCCCACGTCGGAACCGGCCTCGGGTTCGGTCAGGAGCATGGTGCCGCCCCACTGGCCTGCAAACATTTTTTTCATGTACAGTTTTTTCTGGGTTTCATTACCAAAAGCTTCCACCAGTTTGGCTGCGCCGTGGGTCATGCCGTAATAGAGCATAAAGGCGGAGTTGGCGCCTACCATATATTCCAGGGCTGCGCACCCCACGGTTTTGGGCATGCCCTGGCCGCCCACCTCCGGATCATCACACATGGCCAGCCATTCACCTTCGCAGAACAGCTTCCAGGCCCGTTTAAAAGAGTCGGGTGTGGTCACGTTACCGTTTTCAAGGGTGCAGCCGATCTCATCTCCGTCTTTAAATGTGGGCAGAATCTCCTTAATGGCAAGGTTCCTTGCTTCCGAGACAATCAGGTCAACGGTCTTTTTATTGAATTCCTCAAATAACTCATGGTCAACCGTTCCGATTTGTTCATGCAATACAAAGTCGACATCGCGCCTGTCTGCAATTGGCTGTGCCATATTATCATTCCCTTCTTAAAACTGTTCATGGTTGATATAGGCATGTGTTGCACGCAACAACATACCGACTAACGAAAAGCATGGTATATGTAGTATAAAAAATTTAATATTTCCAAATCTTTTTGAAAATTGTTTAGCTGAATTTCTAAAAATTTTTTTTATTCCCGCCTTTATTAATATAAGGAGGTTTAAATATGGTTATTTTTTTGCTAAATAGAGTTAATTATCGGCCCGGTTTCATATGAGTCTAAGATGTTAGTTCCGTAAAATAACTGTCTAACTGATGGATACAAAAGACGCATGCGAATAAAATGTTGGGGATCTAGAGGATCAATCTGTGTATCAGGGCAACAATATACCAAGTACGGCGGCGATACCACCTGTTTTGAGATCCAGGCGAATTCGGGTGAGGTTGTGATCATTGACGCCGGTACCGGCATCCGCAGGCTTGGAAAATCCATGGTTCAAAAAAAAATTAAGAGATGTTATCTGCTTTTGACCCATACCCACTGGGATCACATCATTGGTCTGCCCTTTTTTCATCCCCTGCTTGATGCGGATACCACAGTCCACATCCAGGACCGGACCTTTGCCGGACTGACAACGAAACAGGTCATTGACCGGGTCATGTGTATGCCTTTTTTTCCTGTCGGGTTAAAGGACTACAACGCAGATATCCGGTTTGATTCATCTCTGAACAACCGTTTTTCCATCGGCAGCCTGGATATTGAAACAATCCTCACCTCCCATTCCCAGGACAGCATTGGATACAGATTTACGGAAAATGGGAAAACATTTGTGTTTCTTACGGACAATGAACTGGGATATACGCATTCCCAGGGCAGAAGCGTTAAAGAATACATCGCCTTTTCAAAAGATGCGGATTTACTGTTCCATGACACCGAGTACACGGATGATGAATACCTGAATAGAAGCGGGTGGGGGCACTCCCGCCTGTCCGATGTTTTGGATTTAAGCGTTAAGGCGTCAGTGGGGCAGCTTGGCCTGATTCATATCAACCAGGACAGAACCGATGACCAGGTGGATGCCATGGTTGACCAGTGTCGCCAATTTTTCAATAATAATCACCTCTCCACCTCCTGTTACGCCGTTGCTGCGGATTTTGAAATTTTTCTATAACCCTTCAAAAGCCTGGGAGGCTGCCAAGAATTTTTCCCACCCCAGGGTGGTCGCCATGCTCTTTTTCGGGTTCAGCGCAGGGCTGCCCATTCTGCTGATTTTTTCATCTCTGTCACTTTGGCTTCGTGAGGCAGGTATCCAGCGTTCGGCTGTCACCTTTTTCTCCTGGGCAGCCTTAGGGTATTCCTTTAAATTTATTTGGGCGCCGTTGGTTGATCAAATGCCTATTCCTGTAATGACCCGAAGGCTTGGCCGGCGGAGGGCCTGGATACTTCTGGCCCAGATCTGCATTGCCGCGGCCATTTTTGCGATGTCCATGATTGATCCGGCAAAGGCAGAGAACTGTTTATCCTTGATGGCTCTGGCTGCCGTGGCCTTAGGCTTTTCTTCGGCCACCCAGGACATTGCCATTGATGCCTACCGCATTGAATCGGCAGGCGAAGAACTACAGGCCTTGATGGCTTCGGTGTATATTGCCGGATACCGGATCGGGATGCTGGCCGCAGGTGCAGGTGCCTTGTTTATAGCCCAGATCCAAGGCTCAACCCCGGGCGCTTATGATTACACGGCCTGGCGCACGGCATACCAGATCATGGCCGGGCTGATGGCCATTGGGATGATCACGGTATTTGTAATTAAAGAACCTGCAATAACGGAAAAAGAAGCAACTTGCGCCCGGAACAGGGATCATGCCCGATTTTTTATTCTTTTTTTAATTTCTGCGGCTGCCTTTGTGGGGTGGTTTTATTTTTCATCCGGGATAGCATCCACATTAAAAGAACAGGTGGCCCTTGTTGTGAAAAATCATTCTGCCGCCGGATTTATAGTTGAAACCGCACGACTTGCCGCAGGGCTTTGTTCAGCACTTCTGGCGGCAAGGGTGATGGTGGCCCTGAAAGTGGCGAACATGGAGATGATCCGGTCCGCCTATGTTGAACCGGTTTCGGATTTTTTTTTGCGGTACGGCGCAGGCCTGGCCTGGCTGCTTCTTGCGCTTATCGGCCTGTACCGGATTTCGGATATTGTTCTAGGTGTTATTTCCAATGTCTTTTACCAGGACATGGGTTTTTCAAAAATTCATATCGCAAGCATCGTAAAAACCTTCGGACTGTTCATGACCATTGCCGGCGGTTTTCTGGGGGGCACCCTGTCCATTCAGTTCGGGGTGATGCGCATTCTTTTTGCCGGGGCATTGCTGTCAGCGCTGACAAACCTGCTGTTTGTTCTCATGGCCTGGACCGGTCCGGCCCTGCCCATGCTCTACCTTGTGATCTCCGCGGACAACCTTGCCGGCGGCCTTGCCGGCGCTGCATTTGTGGCCTTTTTATCCAGTCTGACCAATGTCAGGTTCACCGCCGTTCAATATGCCGTATTTTCGTCATTAATGACTCTTGTGCCAAAGGTATTTTCTGGATATTCCGGGGCCATGGTGGACCAACTGGGATACCCTGTGTTTTTTACCATAACCGCCGTGATGGGTATCCCGGTTCTTATTTTAATCCTGATCTGCGGGGTTAAACTGCAAATTAAGGACCGCAGATGAAATTCAGCAATTCTAAATTTAATAAAGTATAATCCTCTCTCAGTCAAAGACAGGGGGCGCCCAAGATATTGTGCCCGTCCCCATTACAGGAAAAAGTGTGTATTTATATGCATAGTCCATACTAACCCCAAGATCACTGGTGAAATTCGGTGCATTCTAATTGTTGAAATATAAGGGTAAAAATCAAGGTTTGACCCCATGACACGCAGGTGATATATATTGCGGCCTACATTATGTTATCGTTTGACATCAAATTATTGGATAAAAAAACTTGAGCATCGAGTAACAGATAAAATTTTTTGCAACCTATTCTGGATGGTGATAAACACTCTGTGTTTGGATTTTTTGTGATACTTCCATATGTTCAATTTTGTAAGGAAAATGAAATGAAAAAAATGATTTTTTTTATATCTATATTGTTTATATTTATAACATCAAATCAAGCTGTTGCGTTTCCACAAGGCTTGCAACCAAGCACTGAGAAAACGTTAATTGGTTCGTGGGAAGTATCTGTATATATTTCGCCTGCTGAGATAGCACAGATGCTTGGTGAATCTCTTCCACAAAATTTAAGTATAGCACTAACAGGCTCTGGTTCTCACACTTATCATGTTGGAGGGAAATGCAATACTGATGGGCAAGTTACATTAAGGTTGAATCTGGAAGGTCAAGAGTTACCTCTCAATTTTTTAGTACGACATGCAGGGACATGGGAGATACACGACAACATAATAGTCGAAACTAATATTAATTCGGTTGTAATCCCTAATGACCCAATTACTATGAACGTAGTGAACGTATCACCGGAATATCAATCAATGTTTACGCCTGGTTCGGGAGACTCCACGTCTATGAAAATAATTCACATTTCAGAAAAAATAGCAGAATTGAAGATGATGGAACCACCATACCGCAGTTTTACATTAAGAAAAAAGATTGGAAAATAGATTCCCGACTCGGTAGAACTCTGGAGAACATAAAGACTGCTGAGTAACCAGCTCTTTAACTATGCAACCTATTTGCTTTTTTATCCATCTTATCTTTCATGTTCACTTATCTGACGGGGTCTCATTCGAATAGTAAGAATAACCAGATCTGCATGAATATTTAAAATATGAATGACGAAATCATTCAACATAATTTGGAAAGGCTTGCAAATTTTTTCTTCAATTTGCCACATAATGAACCACGTACTCTTATGGTATCAAGAGTGGCCAACCCTAAACCCCAGGCGGAAAGGAATAACGAAAGTAGTCAACGCCTTTATTGACAATGGCTTCGATCCGAAATTGTAGACATATCTGTCGCTCATCATCCAAATCAAAATCCGGAAAAACAAGTAATCTGAAAGTGTTGACTATTAATAATAGTCCGGACCTCTGAATCCGACCTTGTGAGGGTTTCGTTTTTGACATAGTCCTCGTGAAAAATATTAAAGATACCGGTGCAACGTGTCCTTTCGGCAAGCATGCGTGAATTAAATTTTTAAAATAGATAAAATTGCCTCCAAATTTTAATCTTCTAAAGGAGGCAACATGGACCTAAAAAACATAACAGGGGTATCATCCGACTTAAATAAGGTAAAATCAGCATTTGAAGCCTGGCGGAAGACCAAAACCAAAGGAAGCCGTATTCCCCAGGATTTGTGGAAACAGGCAATTGCACTTTAC
>Ga0209467_1000949_pt1 | contig 29982 bp, 27 predicted proteins | sample Higcelwee11metaG_FD_187175 | JGI IMG/M metagenome (GOLD analysis project Ga0209467, IMG submission 187175) | Freshwater pond sediment microbial communities from the University of Edinburgh, under environmental carbon perturbations - High... | ecosystem: Environmental > Aquatic > Freshwater >... | reverse complement strand
AATCGTTTCATCCATACCTCCCAGCTCATCCACAAGCCCAACCTTGAGCGCTTGCGCACCGGTAAACACGCGGCCCTTGGCGACATTCGGCATCTTATTCATTGGGATTTTCCGCGCAGCGGACACATTGCTCACAAAGGTTTGATAGGTTTCATCCAGCATGGCGTTCATGCGCTCTTGCTCTTTCGGGCCAAAGGTATGGCGCGAGGTCCAAAGCATCGCATTGTCATGTGTGGTCAGGCTGTCCCATTTGATGTTGAGCTTGTCGTACAGGCCGCCCAACACAAACTTGCCGCCTACCACGCCAATGGAGCCGGTGAGCGTTGCGGGATCGGCCACGATGTGGTTGGCGTCCATCGCGATCCAATAGCCACCTGAAGCCGCGACCTGACCCATGGAAACAAAAATGGGTTTGCCGCTTTCTTTTGCGCGGATCATGGCGCGGCGGATGGTTTCGGAAGCTGTCGGCGAACCGCCGGGGCTGTTGATGCGGAACAAAACGGCCTTGACCTTTGGATTCTTGGTGACGGCATTAAAGGCCTCAACCAGCGCATCGGTGTCGATCACGGCCTGATCGGCTAAGCGCGAGGGGCCGCTTTGCGGGGCATCAGAGATCATACCTTCGGCAAAGATCAAAGCGACTTGCGGCTTTTCTTTATCATCGTGCGGTGCAAACGGTAGATAGGTAGCTGGGCTAACAGCAACGCTTTTTGCGCCCGCTTTGGCTTCGACCTCTTTTTGCATTTCATCGTCATAGCCGATGCGCGTGATAAGCTTGGCCTTCAACGCTTCACCAGCCGTATAGGGTCCGGCGGCAATCAGGCTTTCGGCTTGCGCAGGCGTGATTTTGAGGCTTTGGGCGAGGCCGCTCGCGATCTGGTTTTGTAAATCGTCGATCATGCTTTGCATGTTGGCGCGTACAGCGGGGGAAAAGGCATCGCGGCCCACATTTTCCATGACGGATTTATATTCTTCGCGCTGCATAAAGTTCGCTTGCACGCCGATGGTTTGCAACGCGCTTTTCAAAAACGGCGCTTCAAGGCCCAGACCTGTCAGGCCGACGGAGCCAACAGGTTGCAGCCACCGTTCCTCAAACTGGCTGGCCAGAAAATAAAGCGAGCTGCCTTTGGCAAAGGAGCCGTAGCTGGACGCAAAGCTCATGGTGAACTTGCCGCTGGCGCGGAAATGCTGCAAGGCGGTGGTGATTTCCTGCGCTTGCGATAAGGCCGGCGTTTCGACGCTGTTGAATCGCGCAACAAGGCCCTTCACGCGCGGATCGTCTTTGGCCAATTCAATGGCGCGAACGATGGCGAGTAGGGGCGTTTCTTTTTCTTCTTGAAGAAGGGCCGGAAGTGAAAACGTAAAGTCGCTGGGGCGATCCGTAATCGGCTGTGTGAAATCAAGCGAGAGCACCATGGTCTCAGGCGCTTTCGGTTCTTTTTCTGGCGCAAAATAATGCCGCACATAAAGGCCGCAAACCAAAAGCAGTAAAAGGCCAAGCACACCGATCAACGCAAACAGGCGCAAGAGGAACACTTTAACGTCAGAAGAAAGCGGCGGAAGCTTGATCACGGCATACATCCTTATGAATAAATGGCTCGTCCGGTTTAGCCGATTGGGCTCCTGAAGTCACGCCTTTGCATTTTAAGGGCGGTGGGGCATGCTGGAGGTTATGGACACCCCGATTACGCTTCTTTGGTTGCGGCAAGATTTACGGTTGGCCGACCATCCGGCGCTGCGTTTTGCGGCGGCGCGGGGTCGTGTGGTGCCGGTTTATATCCGCGATCCGGCGGAGGTCTGGCCGCCCGGTGCGGCCTCGCGGTGGGCCTTGCATCACGCCTTGCGGTCTTTGGCGCAAAGCTTGTCCACGCCGCTTGTGTTGCGCAGTGGTGATCCGCTTGCCGTGCTTCGGGCGCTGATTAAGGAAACAGGCGCAACGGCTTTGGCGATGAGCCGCCTGATCGAACCCTATGCCCGCACGCGTGATGGGCAAATTGAAGCGGCGCTTCAGGGGGATGGGTTTGAGGTTCGCACCTTTAACGCCTCGCTGTTGTTCGAGCCGCGCGACATTCGCACCAAGAGCGGTGGGCCGTTTAAGGTCTATACGCCGTTTTATAAAGCTTGCCGCGCCGCGCCTGCGCCAGACAAACCATTGCCAGCGCCGCCCAAGCTGAGCGGCCTTGAAGGGGTGGCGAGCGAGTCCTTAAAAGACTGGGCGCTTGTGCCCACGCGGCCCGATTGGGCCAAGGGGTTTGCCAAGCTGTGGCCGATGACAGAACAAGCGGCGCATAAACGCCTGCACACTTTTATCGACACGAAGCTTGTCTATTATAAAGAGGCGCGGGACAGACCCGATCATGAAGGGACTTCGTGCCTTTCGCCTTATCTGCATTGGGGTGTGTTGAGCCCACGCCAAGTTTGGGCGGCGCTTCATCATGCGATGGCGCAGCGGCCTGCCTTGACGCGCAGCGGCGAGGTGTTTGGCAAGGAGCTGCTCTGGCGCGAGTTTTCCGCGCATCTCCTTTATGAAAGGCCTGAGCTACCGGAGACACCTTTACAGCCTGCCTTTGCCGCGATGCCGTGGCGGCGCGATCCTGCTGGGCTTAAGGCTTGGCAAAATGGGCAAACTGGATTCCCCATCGTTGATGCTGGGATGCGCCAGCTTTGGCAAACCGGCTGGATGCACAATCGCGTGCGCATGATTGTCGCCTCATTCTTGGTTAAAGACCTCCTTTTGCCATGGACAGCCGGAGAATCGTGGTTTTGGGAGACACTTATCGACGCCGACTTGGCTTCGAATGCGGCCAGTTGGCAGTGGGTCGCGGGCTGTGGGGCCGATGCTGCGCCATTCTTCCGCATCTTCAATCCCGTGCTTCAGGGACGGCGTTTTGACCCCGATGGGGCCTATGTGCGACGCTATGTGCCTGAACTTAATGGAATAAAAGGAATTCAGTGCCACGCGCCGTGGCTTTTGGACGCGGCAATTCTCCGTGAGGCGGGAGTCGTTTTGGGGAAAACCTATCCAAAACCCCTTACCGATCATGCTCTTGCGAGGGCGCGTGCGCTTTCTGCGCTGAAAAACTGCAAGAAACCTTGACAAAGGCCTCGCTTTTCGGGACATTGCGCCCCTCGCGCTTGCTCTGAACTGAAGGGCCGGCGATGGTGTGTTTGCGACCCTTATCGGCGCGTTTTGAAATAGGTACGTACAATGGCAAAAACAAAAAATGACATTAAGCTCGTCAGCTCCGCTGGCACGGGCGTTTTCTATGTCACGAAAAAGAATCCGAAGAACAACACCAAAAAGCTTGAGCTGAAAAAGTACGATCCGCGCGTGCGCAAGCATGTTGTCTTCAAAGAAGGCAAGATCAAAGAAGGCAAGAAGTCGTAATCTCGCTTCTTTAAGCAAAGAGCTTGAGGGTTTCTTGTCGCAGCTTTATGCGAAGAAACCCGTCATGCCCTCAGGTGTGGCATGACGAAGACGAGGAGAGGTATAATGTCTCAGCTTGAGACGGAAGACTTTGAAAACGACGGCATCGTCATCCCCGCTTATCTCGAAAAAGTTTATTGGTGGGCTTATGTGCGCCCGTGGGCCGTTCGCCTTTTTGAACGCGAATGGCTTGTGAATCTCATCTTGTGGGGATTCTATCGGCCTTTACGCGACCTGACGCTTGGGGCCATGGGGGCGCGCATCGCCGGGCGCACACTGAAAATCTCCTGTTGCTACGGACGGCTTGAGCCGATGCTCGCCGCGCGCGTTAAGGCAGGCGGCGGCACGCTCGATCTTATCGACGTTGCACCTGAACAACTCAAAAACGCGAAACGCAAATTAGCCCCCTTTATCGCCGAGGGCGTGGTGCGCTTGCATCACCGCAACGCGGTTGATCTGGGCTTTGCCGACGGCACGTTTGACCGCGCCCTGATTTTCTTTTTGCCGCATGAACAACCGGAAGATGTGCGCCGCCAAACGTTTGCCGAAGCGTTCCGCGTGGTGAAGCCGGGCGGCACGATTTATGTCGTCGAGTTTGGTAAGCCGCGTTGGTGGCATCCGCTGAAATACATTTGGCATACGCCACTTTATGTGTTGGAGCCGTTTGCGCCGTCTTCATGGAACACGCCGCTCGCCACCTTCCTCCCGCGAGCCGGATTGGATTGCGATATTCAAATCAAAAATGTCTTCGGTGATTTCTACCAGCTCGTGACGATCACGACGCCGGGCGCGTAAACGCCGCCGCAAGGAGCGTTTGCGTGTAGGATTCCTTTGGGGCGGCGAAGAGGGTTGCGGCGGGGGCTTGTTCGACGACACGGCCATTTTTCATGACAACGACGTAGTTCGATAACGCTTTGATGACGCGCAGATCGTGGCTGATGAAGATATAGGCGAGGCCATGTTTGCGTTGCAGGTCGCGGAGCAGATCGACGATTTGCGCCTGCACTGACATGTCGAGCGCAGAGGTTGGCTCATCTAAAATCACAAGCTTCGGTTTTAAGATCATTGCGCGGGCAATGGCGATGCGCTGACGTTGGCCACCGGAAAACTCGTGCGGGAAACGCTGGCTCATCGCAGGATCAAGGCCGACTTCGCTCAAAATGGCGGCGATTTTTTCGGCGCGTTCGGGTTTGGCGCCCGCAAGGCCGTGCAGATCAAGCCCTTCGGCCACGATGTCGCCGATGGTCAGGCGCGGGCTGAGGCTGCCGTAGGGATCTTGAAACACAATCTGCATTTCGCGGCGCAGCGGGCGCATTTCACTGCGCGAGAAGCTTTCGATGGCTTGATCCTGATAGGCGATTTTTCCCTTGGAATCGAGCAGGCGCAGCAAGGCGAGGCCGAGCGTTGTTTTGCCTGAGCCAGATTCGCCGACAATGCCAACCGTCTCGCCCGCATGCACGGCTAAGCTCACACCATCGACGGCGCGAATATAGTCCGTTGTGCGTTTGAGAAAGCCTTTGTGGATCGGGAAATGAACGCGCACATTTTCAGCCGTGAGCACCAGCGGCGCGTTTGGCGGTAGAGGCGTGGCTTCACCTTTCGGCTCAGAGGCCAAAAGCATTTGCGTATAGGGATGCTGCGGGTTTGTGAAAAGCGCGTGCGCTTCGCCCGTTTCGACAATGGCGCCGTGCTTCATGACGCACACGCGGTCGGCCATGTGGCGCACGATGCCAAGATCATGCGTGATCAAAAGCATCGCCATGCCGAGCTTGGCTTGCAGCTCTTTCAAAAGCGCGAGGATCTGCGCTTGAATGGTCACATCGAGCGCTGTCGTCGGTTCATCCGCAATGAGAAGGTCGGGATCGTTGGCCAAAGCCATGGCGATCATCACGCGTTGGCGCTGGCCACCGGAAAGTTCATGCGGATAGGCGGCGATGCGTTTTTCAGGCTCAGGCAGACCGACAAGCGTGAGCAGTTCAAGCGTCCGCGCCCGCGCTTCGATTTTCGATAGGCCCTTATGCAGGAAAAGGACTTCGTTGATTTGTTTTTCAATGGTGTGGAGCGGATTGAGCGAAGTCATCGGCTCTTGAAACACCATCGCGATCCGGTGGCCACGAATTTGCCGGACATTGGCCTGCGTGATCGGCGCATCCTTAAACGTAATCTGGCCCGTGGGATGGCTGGCTTGCGGATAGGGCAGGAGGCGCATGATGGAAAGCGCCGTGACCGACTTGCCAGAGCCTGACTCGCCAACGAGCGCGAGCGTTTCGCCTTTCTCGATTGAGAGCGAGACGCCGTGAACGACCGTGGTTGAGCCGAAAGCGACGCTCAAGTTTGTAATGGACAGAAGGCTCATCCTTGCCTCCTTGGGATATAAGGAAAAGAGTTAGGCTTGCGCTGGTGGGCATCCAGAGGAGCGAGAACAGAAGACAGCTCTTTGTGACCCTGGACCCCCGCCTGCGCGGGGGTGACGGGGAAGGAGGAAAGGCTCATCCTTGCCTCCTTGGGATATAAGGAAAAGGGTTAGGCTTGCGCTGGGGGGCATCCAGAGGAGCGAGAACAGAAGACAGCTCTTTGTGACCCTGGACCCCCGCCTGCGCGGGGGTGACGGGGAAGGAGGAAAGGCTCATCCTCGCCTCCTTGGGATATAAGGAAAAGAGTTAGGCTTGCGCTGGTGGGCATCCAGAGGAGCGAGAACAGAAGACAGCTCTTTGTGACCCTGGACCCCCGCCTGCGCGGGGGTGACGGGGAAGGAGGAAAGGCTCATCCTTGCCTCCGGCCAAAGATTTTGCGGGGATCGAAGCCATCGCGCACGGCCTCGCCGATAAAGATCAAAAGCGTGAGCATCAACGCCAAAATGCCGAAGGCGCTCAGCCCCAACCACGGCGCTTGCAAATTGTTTTTGCCTTGGTTCAAAAGCTCGCCGAGCGAAGGCGAGCCCGGCGGCAGCCCAAAGCCGAGGAAGTCCAGCGCGGTGAGCGTCGTGATCGAATGGTTGAGCACAAACGGCAAATAGGTGAGCGTGGCGACCATCGCGTTAGGGAGAACGTGGCGGAACATCACGATGCGGTCCGGCGCGCCCAAAGCTTTGGCTGCGCGGACGTAATCAAGATTGCGCGCGCGGAGAAACTCAGCGCGGACAACGGCCACAAGCGACATCCACGAAAAGAGCAGCATCAAGATCAGCAACCACCAAAAATTCGGCTGCACGAGCGAGGCCATGATGATGAGCAAGTACAAAACCGGCATGCCGCCCCAGATCTCCATAAAACGCTGCATGACGAGATCGAGCTTGCCGCCGAAATAACCCTGCACCGCGCCCGCGCTCACACCAACAATGGTCGAAAAGAACGTTAGCGTCAGGCCAAAGAGAACCGAAATACGGAAGCCATAAATCATACGCGCCAAAACGTCGCGGCCTTGATCGTCGGTGCCGAGCCAATTATCGCAGGAAGGGGGCGCAGGTGCGGGCTGGTTCAAATCGTAATTGATCGTGTTGTAGGAATAGGGAATAAGCGGCCAAATTGCATGCCCGCCTTGGGATGCGATGAGTTCTTTGAGATAAGGATCGCGGTAGCGCGCCTCGGTTTCAAACTCACCGCCAAAAGCTGTTTCAGGATAGCTCACCAAAATCGGAAAGTAAGTGTGGCCGTTCATGAAAATCACGAGCGGCTTATCGTTGGCAATAAACTCGGCGCTCAGCGTGAAGAAAAAGAGGAACAGGAAAAGCCATGTCGCGACAAAGCCGCGCTTATTGGCCTTGAAATTAGCCCAGCGGCGTTGCGCGATTGGCGATCTTAGGATGGGAAAAAGCTTCATGTTTGACGGGACTCAAAATCAATGCGGGGATCGACGGCGACATACATAAGATCGCCGATCAGATTCAAAATCAAGCCGAGCAAGGTGAAGAAATAAAGCGTGCCGAACATCACCGGATAATCGCGGTTGATCGCAGCTTCAAAGCCTAAAAGCCCCATGCCGTCGAGCGAAAAGATCACTTCGATGAGCAGCGAGCCAGTGAAGAGCACATGGATAAACGCTGCCGGAAAGCCAGCGATCACAATCAACATGGCGTTGCGAAACACATGGCCGTAAAGCACGCGGTTTTCCGTCAGGCCTTTGGCCCGTGCGGTCAGCACATATTGCTTGCTGATCTCATCGAGGAACGAGTTTTTGGTAAGCATGGTCAGGCTGGCAAACCCACCGATGACCATAGCCGTGATCGGCAAAACCATATGCCAAAGATAATCGCCGATCCGCGCAGGCCAGCTGAGATCAAGCCAATTGTCGGAAGTCAGCCCGCGTAGCGGAAACCAATCCAAATAGCGCCCACCCGCAAAGACGACAATAAGCAAAACGGCGAAAAGGAACGAAGGGATCGCATAACCCGCAATGATCGCCGCGCTCGTCCAAATATCGAAGGCTGAGCCATCTTTCACGGCCTTGCGAATGCCGAGCGGGATGGAAACGAGATAGACGATAAAGGTCGTCCACAGGCCAAGCGAAATGGAAACGGGCATTTTGCTCACTACAAGATCGACGACCTTTTCATCGCGGAAATAGGATTTGCCGAAATCAAAGCGCAGGTAATTGCCGATCATTTTCGCAAAGCGAATGGGCAGCGGTTGATCGAAGCCGAATTGTTTTTCAAGCTCAAGGATCAGCTCAGGATCGATACCTTGTGCGCCTTTGTAGCGCGAGGTGACGGCGCTCATCGCGGCGCTGGTTTCATGCAGGTTTTGGCCGGGGCCAGAAGCTTCGCTGCCCGCATTGCCCGAAACGCGGGCTGTGGCTTCGACGGCGTTGCCTTGTAGCTTGGCGACGATTTGCTCAATCGGCCCGCCGGGCGCGGCTTGAACGATCATAAAGTTCAAAACCATAATGCCGAGGAGCGTCGGAATGATCAAAAGCAGGCGGCGAAGGATATAATTCAGCATGCAAAGGCCGGTGGTGGTTTGTCCAAAAAAAGCTCGCGTGTAGATCCTATAGCTGATTCCAGATAAAAGGATTTAAACAAATGGGATGCCCGCCTCCGCGGGCATGACGGGATTAGATTTGACTTCAAGTCCCGACTGTCACCCCCGCGTAGGCGGGGGTCCCATTTAGTTCCCTTTTGGCGATCAATTTAGTGGTGATCAGCTCTCTTTATCTGCTCTGTTATCTTTGTCATGCTTGCGAAAGCGGCATGAAGAGTCAAACAGAACGTTTCTTCAAGTCTTGTGACTCTGGATTCCCGCCTTAGCGGGAATGACGAAGGTCTTTGTCTGTGCCCTTGGTCTTAACAGGCCAAGGTTTCATTCCGTCTCCTGCGTTCACAAAGGCCAAAACCCGGGGCGCTTGTCAATTTGCACCAATTATCTTAAGAAGGAAACAGTCTTTCTTGTGGAAAATCCGCTGGTTTGAACGTCCTTTTCCGTAAAGGCCTGCTCTTTTTATGCCCTTTCTTCTTGCCATCGGCGGTCATACCGGAACCGGGAAAAGTACGCTGGCGCATGCGCTGCGCGGCGCGTGCCATGTGCTAAGCGAAGCTTTGATCATCGATATGGATCAAGCGCGGCGCGAGATGCTGGGTTATGATCTCAAAACCATGATGAAGCCTGAAGATTATGCGGACGAGGTGACGGTTCGCGTGCGGGCCTTTATGGACGGCCTGATCGAATCCGCGCTGCGCGAGGGGCGCAATGTGATCGATGCTTCAGGCTTTTTCTCTGAAGAGGGGCGTGGCGCGATCGAATCCTTGGCCGTGCGGTGCGGCGTGCCGTTTGTCGGCCTGTGGCTTTTGGTGTCGCGCAAAGAGCAGGAACGCCGGATTCTCGCGCGTCGCGCTGAGCGGATCGGAGGGCTTACGCCGCTCGCTTTGGCTAAAGGTCATGCCTCAGATGCGGACCTCGGCGTGATTGCTAAATTCGGCGATCTTGATCTGCCTCAATCAAAAGCTTGGGTATCGCTTGATGCCGATGGCACGGCGGATGAGGTTTTGCACAAGGTGCTGCTCTTTATCCCGCCTATCCCGCCTGAGCCTCGCCCGGCGGCGATTCCTGTTCATACCGATATCCAAACGAATGACTGGCTCGACCGCTTTCTTCCGGCGGGCGTGCGGCCTTATGCGCGGCTCATGCGGCTTGATCGTCCTATCGGCACATGGCTTCTGTTTTGGCCCTGCGTGTGGGGGATGCTCTTGGCGGCCTCGGGGTCTTGGCCGAGCCTGTGGTCTTTGTCCTTGTTTGCCGTGGGGGCTGTGATCATGCGCGGGGCGGGGTGCGCTCTGAATGATCTTTACGACCGCGAAATAGATCGCAAGGTCGAGCGAACCCTTACGCGACCCTTGGCGAGCGGGGCACTTTCTGTGCGGCAGGCCTTGGTTTTTCTGGCCGGATTGCTGAGTATTGGGCTTGTCATCTTACTTCAATTCAATGCACTAACTATCGGAATTGGTTGTGCTTCGCTTGTGATTGTGGCGGTCTATCCGCTTGCGAAACGCGTGACCTATTGGCCGCAGCTGGTCTTGGGGCTGGCCTTTAATTGGGGTGCGCTTTTGGGCTGGACAGCGGTGCGGGCTGAGCTTGGTGTGGCTCCGATCCTTCTTTACGCGGCGGGCATTTTCTGGACGCTCGGCTATGACACGATCTATGCGCATCAGGATAAAAAGGATGATGTACTGGCTGGTGTGAAATCTCTGGCGCTCTATTTGGGGCCTCATTCACGCTTTGCTATTGGGGGCTTTTATGGGGCCTGTTTGGTGCTGCTGGCGCTGGCTGGCGCTTCGGCTGGGTTGGGTTTGGCGTTTTACGGCGCGTTGCTCCTGCCTGCGGGGCAGGCCATCTGGCAGCTTCGGACGTGGCAGCCTGACGATCCGGCCAATTGTTTGATCCGGTTTCGAAGCAATCGTGATTTTGGATTCTGGGTCGCTGTGGCCCTCGGCATAGGACAGATTTTGTGACCGTATCGCTTGAAGCCTTTATCACCGCGCAAACCAAGCTTCAGGTGTTGCCATTTCTTCCTGAGCTTCAGCTGCATTTAGCCGCGCAGGCCGACCCCGTGTGGCGAGCTGTGGCCGAGCTTCAGCAAGAAGAGGACCCGCCGTTTCCGTTCTGGGCTTTTGCGTGGGCGGGAGGCATGGGGCTATCGCGCTATATTCTGGACCATCCCGAGATGGTGCGCGGCAAACGGGTTTTGGATTTTGCGGCGGGTTCTGGTCTTGGCGCGATTGCCGCCATGAAGGCCGGGGCTAAGAAGGTGAGTGCCGCTGATTGCGATCCTTTGGCCGTTTGCGCCACACAGATGAACGCACAAGCGAATAACGTGAACGTGACGTGTTTAGGCGCGATGAATCTTGAAAAGCCGCCCAAAGGCTTTGATGTGATGATCGTTGGCGACGTGTGCTACGAACAGCCGATGGGGTTTCGGATTATGCGCTGGTTGCGGCTCTGCGCGGAATCGGGGCTTGCCGTGCTGATGGCCGATCCCGGCAGGGCCTATGTCCCGGAAGAGGGGCTAGAGCGGTTGGCGAGCCTAATTGTTCCCACCTTGCGTGAGCTGGAAGATAAAGAAGAGCGCGAAGTCACAATCTGGCGCGTGGTGTAAGGGCTTGCTTTCGTCAATGACGGTGTTTTTTGGCAAGCGCCGTTCGCTTTCCTTCAAGACCCGAACGGGCCCCGCCCGCTTTGGCGAGCGAAGCCCGGCGGCTGAGGGTTTAGCTTATCAATGATCCGCGCGTTCGCGATATTCTTGGATGCGCGTGGCACGCAGCCCATGAACGCCATGATGATCGAGGAGCTTGGCCCAAGATTGGAATTCTTCCTCCGACAGGCGATAGCGTTCGCAGGCATCGGTCAGAGACAAAACGCCATCACGGACAGCCGTGACAACCTGAGCCTTGCGGCGCATGACCCAACGACGGGTTTTGGGGGAGGGAAGCTTATCCAGCTCACGTTGGCGGTCAGTCATACGGATAATCTTGACCTGATCGCCTGATGTCGAAAATGAGGCTTGAGACTGCGTCATGGTATAACTCCGATCTAAAATAGGTTTCCTTCTAACTCATGCAGAATACATGAAATCCCTTTAAAAACGCCTAATGTTAAGATTAATACGCTCGCATCTGCAATATGAAAATTACTTTCATGCCCAACATGTTGCCGCAACTGCACAGTTAAGATTGCTTCAAAAGCAAGGTAAAAAGGAAAGAAAAACGGCCCTTTGCGGCAATTATGCTTAAAAAGAAAGCCGCCGTTTTTTTCAGAAAAAAAATCAAACGGGAGGCTCGTGAAAGATAGGGGTCAGGGGTCAGGATTCAGGGGTCAGGGAAGATTTTTTCACTGACGGAAAAAACCAAATGGGATGCCCGCCGTTGCGGGCATGACGGTAAGGACGATGACACAAAAAGCCCCGTCACCCCGGCGAAGGCCGGGGTCCAGGGTCACAAGAAATAACGCTCATTTGGATGACCTTGGATTGCCACGCATGCAAGCCTGTTCCTCCCCCCTTGCGGGGGAGGTTAGGTGAGGGGTTCGGGACGTAATAACAAAATTCGGTATTGCGGAGACAACCCCGCCCCCAGCCCCTCCCGCAAGGGGAGGGGAGTAGCGCGGCGCTGTTTTCAACAAGGTATATTTTTGGCATGTGAAAAAATAACAAAAACAAAATGGGGTGCCCGCCGTCACGGGCATGAGGGTAAGGGCGGTGACACAAAAAGCCCCGTCACCCCGGCGACCTGTCGCGCCGAAGCCCCGTAGGGGCGTAGGGGGAAGGCCGGGGGCCAGAGTCACAAGAAATAACGTTCATTTGGATGGCCTTGGATTGCCACACATGCAAGCCTGTTCCTCCCCCCTTGCGGGGGAGGTTAGGTGAGGGGTTCGGGACGTAATAACAAATTCGGTATTGCGGAGACAACCCCGCCCCCAGCCCCTCCCACAAGGGGAGGGGAGGGTAGCGCGGCGCTGTTTTCAACAAGATATATTTTTGGCATGTGAGGAAATAACAAAAATCAAACGGGAGGCACGCCTTTGCGGGCGAGTTCGTCCACGCGTTCATTTTCGGCGTGGCCGTCGTGGCCCCGCACCCAATGCAGTTTAACTTGGTGCGGTTTCATCGCGGCCAGAAGGCGTTGCCAGAGATCGACGTTTTTTACGGGTTTATTATCAGCTGTTTTCCAACCGCGTTTGATCCAGTTGAAGCTCCATTTCTCAAGCCCGTCTTTCACGTATTTGCTATCGGTCGTAAGGGCGACGCTCATCGGGCGTTTGAGGGATTCCAGAGCCATAATCGCGGCCATCAGCTCCATGCGATTATTTGTTGTTTCCGGTTCGCCGCCGAAAAGCTCCTTTTCAGCGCCTTTATAGCGCAATAAGGCTCCCCAGCCGCCGGGGCCGGGATTGCCTGAGCATGCGCCGTCGGTAAAAATCTCTACGGGCTCTAGTTCTTTTGTCATTGGTTTCATTTTCGCGTTAGACTGCCGATTCTAAAGGCATCCTATAGAAAAACATCTCAGACGGGAATCCACCTTGCGCATTTTATTTATCACGGCCACGCGGATCGGCGACGCCGTTATGACGACCGGACTTCTTAAGCATCTTCTTGAAACCTATCCTCAGGCCAAGGTCACGATAGCCTGCGGCCCGTTGGCGGCCGATTTGTTCCGCGCCGTGCCAAATCTTGAGCGGCTGATCCTCATTAAAAAACGCACCTACAATCGGCATTGGATTGAGCTGTGGAGGGCTTGCATCGGCACGCGCTGGGACTTGATTATCGATTTGCGCAATAGCGCGATCACGCGTCTTTTGCGGGCCAAAGAACGGCATTGTAAAACCAAGTCGAATACAGGCGAGGCCAAGATTGCCGAATATGCGCAGCTGCTTCATTTGAAAAAGCCGCCCTTGCCGTTTTTATGGACGGATGAAACGGCCAAGCAAAACGCAAAAGAAGCGATGCCGGGGCAGGGGCCTGTTCTCGCGCTTGGCCCCTCAGCCAACTGGCCGCCGAAGCAATGGCCCGCCGAGCGTTTTGCGGCTTTGGCGCAAGGCTTAACTGCGCCGGGCGCACCGTTGGCTGGGGCCAAGATCATGATTATTGCCGCGCCGCATGAGCTCGATCAACTCAAGCCGCTATTTGCCGCCTTGCCAGCCGAGCAGGTGCTCACGCTTGTGGGGCATGATTTGCTCACCGTGGCGGCGTGTTTGGCGCGGGCGACGCTGTTTATCGGCAATGATTCCGGCTTGTCGCATATGGCGGCGGCGATGCAAACACCGACGCTTGCGCTCTTTGGCCCCGGCTTTGAAAAGATTTATGCGCCAAGCGGTTCGCATGCGGCGGTTTTACGTTCGCCCATCGCGACGTCTGCGCTTTTGGCTCGTTTGCCTTATCCCGGCGCGCGTGAGCCAAATCTTATGGAAGAAATTACGGTGGATGCGGCGCTCAAAGCGGCTAAGCGCTTGCTGAAAGCTTGATCTTTACCTCAAGCGCGAGGCGTTGTACGACTAAGGGGCCCCATCCTGCCACCATCTGACGCGCGGTAAGCCATGACCCAGATGTCTTTTACAAAACTGATGCTTGTCTGTCTTTTGACGTTGAGCGTGAGCGCCTGCGCGATGCAACGGGCGAAAGACGCGGAAGCGGCGCAAAAACAAATGGCGGGCATGAGCAAAGAACAAATCTTTGCCTGCATGGGAATCCCTACGCGTAAAGCGACGGAAGGCGGCACGGAAATATGGCTTTATAAATCGGGCAATGATCGCTCAGAAAAAAGCAAAGCCAAAAGCACGCTTTCAGGGACCAACGATACTTCGCTTTTTCAGGATTTGACGACTTCACTTACGCTTGAAGATGAAGTGCGGGAAAAGCGTTATTGCACCATCCAAATTGTGCTTAAAGCCGACCATGTCAGCGCGGTGCATTACACGGGCCCCACAGGCGGATTCCTCACGGAAGATGAACAATGCGCCTATGCAATCCGTAATTGTTTGCCTGCCGAGCAGTAAGGGTTGTTTGTTATCAGCGCGCGCACGCTTGTGCGCGTGGCGATTTTGAGCCCTAAAAATGAGCATTGCCCCCTGTGACTCTGGGCCCCGGATAAACCCTTTGGGTTTTCCGGGGTGACAAAAGGGGAAGGGCAGACCCCTAACCTTCACCCTTACTGGCTAATCCTCAAATTGGAGAGCGAGTCCGCAATGGTGTTGAAGACGTTCTTCAATTCGGTCGCGCTTGGTGATTCAAAATAATAATTTGAAGAGGAAGCGCAGCCCTTCAGCAACGTGCGCGTTGAAGTGCTGATGTCGCTCGAGCTGCCGAGTGCAATGGTATAAATATAAATCCCTTTGTTCTTCATGGCTGTGCAAACGGTTGAGAGTTTTTTATCAAGCGTCGTTTTAGCCGTCGAGGTGTTGGTCGTTGTGCCAAGCCGTCCGTCGCTGAGATAGCCATAGGCCGTATAAATTTGCTGGCTCATGGTGTTTTCGCCGTCGGTCAGGAGAATGACGGCTTTATTCATGTGCTCGGTGCCGTAATCGAGGGGCAGACTGTTTGTATCCATCTCGCCGCCCCACTGGCCGCGCCAATTTGGCGAAAGCATGTTCCAAGCCCAAATCGCGCCAAGATTGATATGCGTATTGCCATTTGCCGTCAGCGCATTGATTCCCGAGAGGATGGTCGCCTTGCTTGCTGTCATGGGTGTCAGTTCCGTCATACAATAAGCGTTCGGGCCAAGCGTGGTGCCGAGATTTGAAGCATATTGGATCGGGTTTCCGTAATAATCGCGCTTCGTCACCCACTTGTTGACGGATGTATAAGTATAGCTGTTGTAAGGATAGGCGCGATTATCTGTGCTGGGCGCATGATAGGCTTTGTATTTCTGTGCGGCAGGCGTCATGTCGGTCGTGTCGCCGCTGCTGTCGTCTCGCGCGTCAACGCAACCAGCCCAGCTGGTGGTGGCCCAATCCAAGGTCGCAAAATTGGTTTGATCGATCCAGCTGGTGCGCGTTTTGCCAATATTGACGGCTTGAGAAAAGGGCACAAGGCCAACCCACAATTTATCGACCGTGGTTTTGCTGCCATAGAGAATATCGATAAGCGAGGTTGCCGCGCTTTTCAGTGCGGAAAGTTTACCGCTGCTATTCATCGAGCCGGTGATGTCGAGCGCCATCACAAGTTCAAGCCCCGTGGATTCGCGCGTGATCTCGGACGTTGCCGTTAAAGACAGGGACGTGATGCCAAACAGACTCATAAACGTCGTTGGCACAGAGGTCGAGGCCGTGAGCGAGATGACAAGATTATCATCGCTGACGACGGAGGAAACTGTAGGGGTATGCGCGCCCATGTATCCGTCTTGGAAATTAGCCTTCATGTATTTGGCCAGTTCGGTATCAAGATCGGTTGTGTTCATGGTCGAGCCTGCGGCAAGGCCTGCGGCATCGAGCGCGAAAGACAGACGTGATTGCACAAGCTGATAGCGCGCCGTATCGATAGCTGTGCCAACAAAGCCCATCAAAACCATAAAGGTCAGGCCCAGCATCGGAATCGTCATGCCGCTTTGATCGCGTGCAAAGGACACAAGCGGCGTGAAGCGTGAGCGAGCATGGGGCATTTGATTTGACATAGGTATTCTCCAAAAACGGGCGCTTAGGTCGGCGGCGTGATGAGAGGGCTAAGGCGCGGCTTGTACACGGCCAGCCGGTACAAATCTCTTGCGCTGATAATTTTGGCACCGACAAACATCGGCTCGAACGCATAATACACTTCGGTGATGATGACATTGTCGCTGTCATTGAGTGTTAGGCCGCTGGGTAAGGCGGGGGTTGAGCCGACTTGGCCAATTTGACTTGTTCGCGGCAACGTGCCGCCGCCTATGTATTGCCAGCTGATTTCCGTGGCCTTGCCTGTCGGCTTATAAAGCGAAGTGACGATCACAACGCCCTCATCGCCAAAGGTAAAGGGCTTCATGAGCTCGCCTGCGGCAAGCAGGATGTTATAGAGATCCGTTTTGGTTACGACTTTGGATTGCGTGACGATATCGGTGACGGAATAGGCGACGCGATCCACGCGTTGCGAAACCAGAAGCAGATAGGCAACATCTGAAGTGCCGAGCAGAATAATAATCCAAATGGGCAGCGTTAGCGCAAACTCAATGGCTGCCGTGCCAAGGCTGCGACATGTGGGGCGGAGGCGGCGTAGGCCGCAAAAATTAGTAAGGTTCATTGCGCACCACAATTCGTGAAGAGAGCGTAATTGTCCGGTTCGTGCCACCAACGATATTGCCAATCAGCGGCGTGAACAAAGTCCAAGGATAAGACACGGTATAAACGACAACCTGCTGCGCTGTACCGTAACTGTCCGTTTCGCCTTGGTCAGGTTGGCCAATCGCGCTCAAATCGGCATAGGCGACAGAGGTCATGGTCAGCTTATCTGTATCAAGCAACGCGCCAAGACCGCTGAGGCGTTCGGTCAGCTCGGCCATCACGGTTTGCGCTTGGGTCTTGCCTTCTGCGGTATAACCTGTTTTGGCCAAGCGTGAGGCGTTGTAGGTCGCGTTTTCCATAAGATGCTGTGTGAGGAGAATGAGCGATAGCTCCATCGTGCCCATTAAAAACAACATAAGCGCAGGCGCGATAAGGGCGAACTCAATGGCCGTCACACCGCGCTCGGCGTGTCGCCGTAAAAGGGCTTTCTGGTTCAGTAACTTGAACATCCGTTTTTCCCGATCTATGCAGACAAGGCTTAGCGCGCGAACCGTTAAGATACCTTTGCCACCGTATAACCTATTGTGACACAAGGATTTTGAGGCTTGATTAAGGTCGTGTTGGATTTAGCGAAACTGCAAGAATTTCGAAAATCAAATCAAAAGAAAGGCATCGTCAGATTTCACCTTTCTTGCAAGGGGATGGCGAAAAAAAGACATAAACTACATCGAATATCGAAAGACTAGGCCTCAAGATAAAGACTCGGCGCGTGACAAAAGAACGCCCAAGCCTTATGAAAGGCCGTCTGAAACATTATTGCATAAGGGCCTCCCATGACCGATCTGCACCGCTTTGATCCCGTAATTCTCCGCGAATATGACGTGCGTGGCACGGTCGGCCAAAATCTGCACGAAGCCGATGCGCTGGCGCTCGGTCGGGCGTTCGGCACCATGATCGTGCGGGCTGGCGGCAAGAAAATCGTCGTCGGCTATGATGGCCGCACGCATTCACCGATGCTGGAAGCGGCTGTGGTCGAGGGGCTTTTGTCCACGGGCCTTCAGGTTTTGCGCATTGGCCTTGGCCCCACGCCGATGCTGTATTTTGCCACGCACCATGAGCTGGCCGATGCCGGGTTGATGGTGACGGGTTCGCACAATCCGCCGGATCAAAACGGCTTTAAAATGCTGATGGCTCCGCGTTTGAGCGGCGGCGGGCCAATATATGGCGAAAAAATTCAAGCGCTGGCTGTTCTGGCTGCCAAGGGCGATTTTGTGCAAGGCAAGGGTGAGGTCAAAAAGATCGACGTCAGCGAGCCGTACATCATCCGTCTTTTGCAAGATTATCATGGCGCAAAGGGCTTGCGCGTTGTTTGGGATAACGGCAATGGCAGTGCGGGTGATGTTTTGGCGCGCCTTGTGAAGCGTTTGCCGGGTGAACACAAGATCCTCTTCGGTGAGATCGATGGGCATTTCCCGAACCATCATCCCGATCCGACGGTGCATAAAAACCTCGTCGATTTGCAAAAGGAAGTTGTGAGTGGCGGTTATGATATGGGTATCGCGTTTGACGGCGATGCCGATCGTATTGGCGCGGTGGATGGCAAGGGCCGCATTTTGGCGGGCGATCAGCTGGTCGCGATTTACGCGCATGAAGTGCTCAAGAACATTCCGGGCTCGACGATCATCGCCGATGTTAAAGCTTCGCAAGTGCTTTTCGATTCCATCGCGAAAGACGGCGGCAAGCCGCTGATGTGGAAAACGGGCCATTCGCTGATCAAGGTCAAGATGGCCGAAACCAAATCGCCGCTCGCTGGCGAGATGAGCGGGCATATTTTCTTTGCCGATAAATATTATGGCTATGACGACGCGATTTATTGCGGCGTGCGACTGATGTCGCTTGTGGAGACGTTCGGCCAATCGCTTTGCGCGTTGCGCGATGCGTTGCCTGTGATGGTCAACACGCCCGAAATTCGTTTTGATGTCGATGAGGCCCGGAAATTTGGCGTTGTCGAACAAGTCAAAGCCGAGCTGCTCCAAGCGGGCGCGGATGTGGATGACACAGACGGTGTGCGCGTTTCAACGCCGGATGGTTGGTGGCTTTTGCGCGCTTCAAATACGCAAGCTGTTCTGGTTGCCCGGTGTGAGGCCAAGGATCAAGCCGGTCTTGATCGCCTGAAGGCGCAGCTCAGCGGCGCTTTGAAAGCGGCAGGGATTAATCCGCCAGCGTTCTAAGGAAAAGCACGGGAGGGGCAGGGCGCGTTCATCGCGCTTTGCTCTGTCTTGTGTGTTAAAAGGAAAGTGGAAGGCCCCGCCTTGGTCGGTGGCATGCTCTCCTCCGCGACCTGCTTGATAAGCAGGTGGGCGCCATATGTCCGAAGCCACGGCTCCGGTCAGGGACAGCTCCCTAGAGGTTCATTATCGGCCCCGGGGATTATACAGCCTGTCGAGCCACGCAGTTGCCTTCCACCTCGTATTATACGCGTGTCCAAGGCCGAAAGGGAGTCTCATTTTTGTTAACAACGTGACGCTTGTATATAAAAAGACAAAAAAGAGACCCTTTCTTTAAAGGGTTTTCTGTCTTTTGCGCCGCGCTTACGCCTGAGCAAGCTGTTCGGTGATGCCTAGAACGCGTCCGCGCAAGTGATCCACTGCTGCGACGAGTAAGTCCTCATCGATTTTGCGAATGTCTTTGACGGCTTTACGCGTTTCAATCAGCTCATCGGCTAAAAGCAAGCAGGTCAACATGAACAAGCGCGTTTCCGTCGCATTCACGCTGCTGTTGGCCAGCGTCGTTAACTTGGCGTCGACCAGCTTAACAATATCGCCTAATTTTTTTTCATCGCCTGCATCGCACGCAACAATATATTCACGGCCATGCAAGGTTACGGCCATGCGTGAGGTCGGCTTGGGTTGGGCTTCGGCCGGTTTGGCTACGCGGGGCGGGGGGGAAGATGGTTTGCTCATTGGCGATAATCTCCCTAGTTTTTCAAAATGGTTTCGACATGCTCAATCGTTTGATCGAGCCTAAGGGCGACTTTTTGCGTCACAGCCATCAAGCTGGCTTCCCGCGCGTGGGCCTGCTTAATCAACTCAGCTTGCTTCTTTTGGTTTTGGGTGCGCACCCCTGCATCGAGGCCCACTTTGTCCTCAAGATCTGAAATTGTTTCGTCTAATCTTTCAAGCGCCGCTTTTAAGCGTTCCATGGCCATCCCTTTTCGAATCGTCACGCGAGCCGTTTCAAAGGGGAAGGATAGGCCGCAACGGCAAGCCCGTCAATCAGGAGCCGCCGGGGGTGGCCGAACTTTAACAGGTTGCGTTCAAAGGGTTTTTGGGGCATTTTTCAGCGACCCTCTTTCGTCCTTTTCTTACCGCGAGTCTCTCATGACCATTCAAGCTGCCGATGCGCTTCACAAACCCATGGCGAACGCCATTCGTGCTCTTGCCATGGATGCGGTTCAAAAAGCCAATTCCGGTCATCCCGGCATGCCGATGGGCATGGCTGATGTCGCGACGGTGCTTTTCCGTCATTTCCTGCGTTTTGATCCGTCCGCGCCCACGTGGCCCGACCGGGATCGTTTTATTCTTTCCGCTGGTCATGGCTCGATGCTGCTTTATGCGCTCGGCTATTTGACGGGCTATCCGAAAATGACGATGGCGGAGATCAAGGCCTTCCGTCAGTTGGGGAGCCTAACTCCAGGCCATCCCGAACATGACCCCGAACTTGGCATCGAGATGACCACCGGCCCCTTAGGGCAGGGCATTTCAAGCAGCGTTGGCTTTGCTTTGGCTGAACGTATTTTGGCGGCGCGGTTTGGCGGCGATTTGGTTGACCACCGCACTTTTGTCATCGCTTCGGATGGCGATTTGATGGAAGGCATCAGCCATGAATCTTGCTCGCTGGCCGGGCATCTGAAGCTGGGTCGCTTGGTTGTGTTTTACGACGACAATAAAATCTCGATCGACGGGCCGACCTCGCTTTCCTTTACTGAAAATGTTCCGGCGCGTTTTGAAGCCTATGGCTGGCATGTGCAAACTGTCGATGGGCATGATCCTGCCGCTATCGCCGCCGCAACTGAAGCCGCGCTGGCCGTGACGGATAAGCCTTCGCTTATCGCGTGCCGCACGATGATCGGCTTTGGCGCGCCGCACAAGCAAAACACGTCAGGCTGCCACGGCTCGCCGCTTGGCCCCGAAGAAATTCAAGCGACGCGTGAGGCTTTGGGCTGGACAGCCCCGGCCTTTGAAATCCCCGCTGAACTTTTGAAGGCGTGGCGCGACGTTGGTAAACGTAGCGCGCCTACGCGCAGCGCTTGGGAATCGCGGCTGAGCAAAGCGCCAGCGCGTGAAGCGGTTGAGCGTGAAATGAGCGCGGCGCTGCCTGAGACGCTTGATGCGGCGTTGATGAGCTTTAAACAAAAGCTCGCAGACGAAAAGCCGAATGTTGCCACGCGGCAGTCATCGGGCGCGGTGCTGAGTGTCTTGCGGCCCCTTATGCCTGAGCTGATTGGCGGTTCTGCGGATTTGACCCCGTCGAACAACACGCAGGTTAAAGGCGATCAATCCATCATGCCGCCGTCTTACGAAGGCAGCTATATTCATTACGGCGTGCGCGAACATGGTATGGCTGCGATCATGAACGGCATGGCGTTGCATGGCGGGATTGTGCCTTACGGTGGCACCTTTATGCAGTTTACGGATTATTGCCGTCCGTCTATTCGTTTGGCCGCTTTGATGAAGCAACGCGTTGTCTTCATCATGACGCATGACAGCATTGGACTTGGTGAAGATGGCCCCACGCATCAGCCCGTCGAGCATTTGGCGGCGCTGCGCGTTATTCCTAACCTTTTGGTTTTCCGCCCCTGCGATGGGATTGAAACGGCAGAGTGCTGGGATGTTGCCTTGAAGAGCGTAAATGCGCCGAGTCTTATGGCCTTGTCGCGTCAGAATCTACCGACCTTGCGCGATGCATCGAAGGAAAATAAATGCGCACGCGGTGGCTATATCTTGGCTGAGGCGAAAGGCGAACGAGCCGTGACGCTTTTGGCCACAGGCTCAGAAGTTATGCTCGCCATGCAAGCGCGTGATCTTTTGAAGGCGAAGGGCATTGAAGCTGCTGTCGTCTCTATGCCGTGCTTCCAGCTTTTTGATAAGCAGGACGAAGCCTATCGTCTCAAGGTGCTCGGCCATGCGCCGCGCGTTGCGGTTGAAGCGGGGCTCGTGACGGGTTGGAACAGGTATATCGGCGAACATGGCGCGTTTATCGGTATGCATGGATTCGGGGCTTCGGCACCGGCGGAGCAGCTTTACAAACATTTTGGCATCACGGTGGAAGCCGTGGTCGAAGCCGCTCGCAAGATCGTTCAGTAAAACCAAAGGGAGAAAAAGCATGATCACACGTGTTGCGATTAACGGTTTTGGACGTATCGGTCGCCTTGTTTTGCGCGCCGCGTTAGAATCGGGCCGTACGGACATCGAGTTTGTTGCGCTCAACGATTTGGCGGATGCGGCAACCAACGCGCATTTGCTTAAATATGATTCCGTGCATGGCCGCTTTAACGGCAGCGTCGAAGTCGATGGACAAGATTTGATCGTCAATGGCCAACGCATCAAGGGTCTGCAAGGCCCCGACCCCGCCAAACTCGGATGGGGCGCTTTGGGCATTGATGTTGTGATGGAATGCTCGGGCCGCTTCACCAAGCGCGGCGACGCCGCCAAGCATTTGGAAGCGGGCGCGAAGAAGGTTTTGATTTCGGCCCCCGCGACGGATGAAGATTTGACCGTTGTTTATGGTGTGAACCACACCGAGCTGAAGCCTGCGCACACCATCGTCTCGAACGCGTCGTGCACCACGAACTGCCTAGCCCCTGTGGCCTATGTGCTCGACAATACGGTCGGCATTTCGCACGGCTTTATGACGACGATCCATTCTTATACCGGCGATCAACGTCTTGTGGACACGGCGCATAAAGACCTGCACCGCGCCCGCGCCGCAGCGATGAGCATGATCCCCACCTCAACGGGCGCAGCCAAAGCCGTTGGCAAAGTTTTGCCAGCGTTGAAAGGCAAGCTGGATGGCACGGCCATTCGCGTGCCGACGCCGAACGTTTCGGTCGTCGATTTCAAATTTGTGGCTAAACGCGCCACGACGGTCGAAGAAATCCAAGCTGCCATGGCGCAAGCCGCGCATGGCCCGCTCAAAGGCATTTTGGATGTCTATAGCGAACCGTTGGTTTCGATGGACTTCAACCACGATTCCCATTCGTCCATTTTTGCGCTGAACGAAACGAAAGTCATCGAAGGTACTTTCGTTCGCGTTCTAAGCTGGTATGACAATGAATGGGGCTTCTCAAGCCGCATGAGCGATACGGCGCTTGCGATGAGCGCTGCGAAATAAGAGGCGGGGCGGGCGGGAAAGCATTTTTCCGCTCGCCTTTGCTAGCCTTGGAAAACCGCTTTTTGACAAGGCCCTGATTCTTAACCTATTCTACCGCCTGATCCTTAATCCTTAGCAGAAGGTTGTGAGCCGTGAACCACGTCTATTACGATGCTACCTTTCTGATTGAGCGGCTGCACCGCCAGTATCTTGAGGTCGTGCAAGTCGAATTGGATCGCCATGGCGTGCAGGATATTAACAACGTTCAGGCCTTGATCCTTTATAATCTGGCGCATGACGAGATGACGGTCGGCGAGTTGACCGCGCGTGGGTATTATCTCGGCTCTAACGTGTCCTATAATCTGAAGAAAATGTTCGAAGCGGGTTATTTGTTGCAAGAACGCTCGCCGCATGATCGGCGTTCGGTGCGTGTGAAGCTTTCGGACAAGGGGCTCGCGTTACACAAAATGCTTGGCGCTTATTTCGAAAAACAGGTGTCTCTGCTGCCGCAAGCCGACATTGCCACGGATGAGATCATGAAGGCCATCGACACGCTACGCAAGTTCGAGCGCTTCTGGAGTGGGATTGTTAATTATAACCATGCTGGTTAATGCGTCGTTTTCTTGCGTTTAAAGCCGTTTTATTAATCTTTTGATTTCTTTTTTCTTGATCTTGCTATGCGGCGCTCCCTATTCTTGTCCTATTCTTTAAGGGGGGCGTTTCATGTTTGCGATTGAAAAAGACAGCGGTCTTTATCCTGAACTGAAAGACAAGCTTGAGCGCCTTGCGCACGGCGAATCTTCACTGACATGCCATGAAGCGCGTAAATTCGGTTATGAAAAGGAAGGAAAACTTCTTGCTCATAATCGTTTTGCTAGCGATGTCCTCGAATGGCTTTTGCCACAATGGGCGGCTAACGCGGTCCCCGAAGACAAACAAGCCTTGCTTCTTCTGGCGTTTATCGCTGATACCGTAACCGATTTTTCTATTGGCCATGCCCTTTTGACACCGGGGGCGGATGGCCATGCGCCTTTGGCGCGGATGATCGCGCATATGAGGCATGAAAATAGTTTTGCAACATCGTGCTTATGCCTATTTGCTGCGGCGACAGAGAATGCCCCTGCCTTTCCTGAAGGCTTTTCCTTTCCGGCAGATTCCCAGACGGTGTTTGAAAATCTTAAGATCGCAGCCTTCGCCATGTCAATTCTCGAAAGCCAAAGGTCGGTGGATCCGTGTTTTGATGTCGCCTTTGAGCGAAAGGGAAATAAGAAAGATTTGTTGTGGAATGTTTGGTTTCCAGAGCCTCATGATATGGTAGGCCCCTTTGTCATGAAGTCTGCCGGCCCCGGTTTATGCGAAGTTTTGGGTGAAGAAGAGAAGCCCATGCGCGCTTTGGCCGAAGCCCTTGTGCGCCAGCGCGTCGAAACAAAAGCCTCGCCATTTGAGGAAATGAAGACAGCAGCACCCTCTAACGGCTCTTCACTTGCGACGCCACTTCCGTTTGATCCTGTGATGGTTGGCGCGCCGATTGACTCGTTCTTCGCCTTGTTTGATGGAGCGGAAGCGGTCAAACAGAGATTGAAGGAACAAGTGTTCGGCGAGGCGCTGAAAAATCTTGGGCCGCAGCTTGGGGTGAAAGGGGTCAGCGTTTTCCCGAATATTATTCTCTCCGGCATTCCCGGCGTCGGCAAGACGAGTTTTGCTAAAGCTGCCGCGCAAGCCTTCAAAGGCGTTGCTTCTTTGGAGCCGAAAGCCAAGATTGGTCTGATCTCGTGCTCGGGCCTTGTCGGCGAGGCGATCGGCGTTACGGAAAAGAAAATCATCGAAACGATGAACGAACATAAGGGCGGCGTTCTGATTTTGGATGAGGTCGATAGTTGGCTGGCGGTTGCCCAATTTGGTAAAAACGCGCTCAATACGCTCAATGGGCATTTGGGCTCTATGGCTGCGCCGCCCATCGTTATTGTCACGTTGTACTCAGAAAATCTGGATTTGTTCAAGCTGTCGAATAAAGGTTTGAGCCGTAGATTCTCGAACGTCATTGCAATTGAGCCTTACGACCATGCGACGTTGATGAAAATCTTCGCGGGTAAAATTGCACGGGCTGGATTGACTGTCTCAAGCGACGTGACGGCGAAAGCTTCCGATTATCTGGAACGAGAACACCGGGCGCGTGGCACAGCGTTTGCCAATGCGGGCGCTGTTGATACGCTCGTTTCCGAGATGTGGCGCAAAATGGCTGGCCGTATGGTCGAACGCTATCCAGAATTATTGAGCGGCAACGTCAAGCTGGCCAAGCTCGACACTTTCAGCGCGATTAAGGCTGATGCGGCTGGCTTTGTCGTAAGCGATGTGCCCGAATTTACGTCGGGATGGCATAACCCTATCGTGAAGGAAGCTGCTGCTGTCCCTCAGCGGTTTGAAGGCCAAACGGAGGAGAAGAGCAATCTGCTTCGCTTTCCGCTTCCGTCGCGGGAACCGGCCTAAGCTTTACGCATCCAATTCGTAATTGCCGAAGACGTTTTGCACGTCGTCGTCGTCTTCCAGAATGTCGATGAGGCGCGTGAGCGTTTCGGCGGCATCACCTGTGACGGCGACGCTCATATTGGGCTCCCACACAAGCTTGGCGCTTGATGGTTCACCGAACTTGGCTTCAAGCGCGGCGCGCACGGGGCCGAAATCTTCGGTGCTAGTCGTGACATAGTGGCCGTCTTCATCGGATTCCACATCATTGCCACCGGCTTCGATGACGGCTTCGAACATGGCGTCGGCTGAAATTTTGCCGACCGGAAACACAATCTCCCCCACGCGCGTGAACATAAAACTGACCGCGCCTGTTTCTGCAAGGTTCCCACCGTTTTTGGAAAGGGCTGTGCGGACTTCGGCGGCTGTGCGGTTGCGATTGTCCGTCAGCGCTTCGATGATTAAAGCCGAGCCGCCGGGGCCATAGGCTTCATAGCGAATCTCTTCGTATGTTGTTTTATCGTTTTGGCCGCCCGGTTGACCGGACTTGACTGCGCGTTCAATGCGGTCGCGTGTCATATTATTCACACGCGCTTCGGCGATAGCGGCGCGTAGGCGCGAATTGCTGGCCGGGTCTGTGGAGCCAAGCTTAGCGGCCACGGTGATTTCACGGGCGAGCTTGTTAAAGATTTTTCCTTTTTTCGCATCCGAAGAGCTCTTCTGATGCATAATATTCTTGGCGTGTGAATGACCTGACATGGGCGTCTCTTTTTAAGGTTTAGACGTTGAACTTAAAGTGGAAAATATCACCATCGGTGACAATATAGTCTTTGCCTTCTTGGCGCAACTTGCCCGCTTCGCGTGCACCCGTTTCGCCATTGAAAGCAATAAAGCTATTGTAATCAATGGTTTCTGCCTTGATGAATCCGCGTTGGAAATCCGTGTGGATGACCCCGGCGGCTTCCGGCGCGCTAGAGCCGCGGCGGAGCGTCCACGCCCGCGCTTCTTTGGGGCCGACGGTGAAAAAGGTGATGAGTTCGAGCATTTCATAGCCCGCCCGGATCACGCGGTTCAACCCCGGTTCAACAAGGCCGAGCGAATCCAGATATTCTTTTTGATCTTCGGGCGCGAGGAGGGCGACTTCGGATTCAATCGCCGCCGCGATGATCACGCACTTCGTGCCTTCGGTTTTGGCGCGTTCTTCGACGCGTTTTGTAAAGGCGTTGCCCGTTGCGGCATCGGCCTCAGAGACATTGGCGACGTACAGCACGGGCTTGGCCGTGACGAGCTGGAGTTGCTTGAGAATTTGCGCTTGCTCTGGCGTGAGTGTGGGCAAAAGGCTGCGGGCTGGTTTGCCGTCTTGCAACGCCTTGAGCGCAGGCTCCATAACGGCCAGCTGTTCTTTGGCTTCGCTATCGCCGCCTTTGGCCTTTTTCTGCGCGTTATAAACGCGTTTATCGAGGCTTTCCATATCGGCGAGCATCAATTCCGTTTCAACCGTTTCGGCGTCGCGGATCGGATCGATCGAGCCTTCGACATGCGTGATGTCGCCATCTTCGAAACAACGCAGGACGTAAAGCACAGCATCAACTTCGCGGATGTGCGCAAGGAACTTATTGCCAAGACCTTCGCCGCTGGCCGCACCGCGCACAAGGCCTGCGATGTCCACGAACTCAAGTTGCGTCGGGATGATTTTTGCGGAACTGGCGACGGCGGCGAGCTTATCAAGCCGCTCATCGGGCACGCTCACGCGGCCAACATTTGGCTCGATGGTGCAAAACGGATAATTCGCCGCTTGCGCCGCAGCCGTAGCCGTCAGCGCGTTAAAAAGGGTCGATTTCCCCACATTCGGCAAACCGACAATCCCGCAATTGAAACCCATGTGTTTTCCTGCTCTATTGATCGTGAAAGAGGGGTTTATAGGACATGAAAGCCGCGCAAGCTATTCTTTTTGATCTGGATGGGACGTTAACGAACTCAGCGCCCGGAATTATTAACTCTCTCATTTACGCGATTGAGCAGATAGGTAAAACGCCGCCGCCGCGTGAAGGCATGATGCGCTATATCGGGCCGCCTATGCGGGAAACGCTGGCCGCGCTGATCGGGCCGGAGCGAGTCGAAGAGGCGTTTGCCCATTATATTGACCGCTATACGCGCAGGCAGATTGGCGTTTTCGAAAACAGCGTTTATGACGGGGTATTTCCGATGCTGGAGGCCTTGGCTGCCAAGGGGACGCCTTTGTTTGTCGCGACGTCTAAGCATGTGAAGCCCGCGCGGATGATTGCAGACCATTTCGGGCTGACCCGCTATTTCCGCACCGTTCATGGCAGCCAAGATAAAGGGCATCTTGCCAATAAAGCTGAGCTGATTGCGATGATCCTTAAGGAAGAGGGGCTTGACCCCGCCACAACGCTTATGGTCGGTGATCGCAGCCATGATGTGCTCGGCGCAAAAAAGAACGGCGTAGCATGTCTTGGGGCGCTGTGGGGCTATGGGTCCGCAAAGGAACTGGAAGAGGCTGGCGCTTCGCAATTATTCGAAACGCCAGCGGCCTTGGCCGAAGCTTTGGTTGGTTAAAGTTTTAACTGTCCCCAAGCGGTGTGGAACGGACCTTTGTCGTCGTCAATTCGCTTATAGGTATGTGCGCCGAAATAATCACGCTGCGCCTGAATCATATTCGCGGGCAGGTTCGCTTGGCGATAGCTGTCGAAATAATCCAGCGAGGCGCTAAAGGCCGGAGCGGGAAGACCGCGCAAAGCGCACAGGCTGACGACGTTGCGCCAGTTCTTTTGCGTTTTGGCCAAAGCGTCGCGGAAATACGGTGCGACAAGCAAATTCGGTAAGGCCGGATTGGCGGTGAAGGCTTCCTTAATGTCGTCGAGGAATTGCGCGCGAATGATGCAGCCGCCGCGCCACAGCAAAGCGATGTCGCCGTAATTCAGGGCCCAGCCATATTCTTCGGAGGCGGCTTTCATCAAAGCAAAGCCTTGTGCATAGGAACAGATTTTTGAAGCGAAGAGCGCATCGTGAACGGCATCAATCAGCTCTTCACGGTTGCCATCAAAAGCCTTCGTTTCGCTCGGCGCTAAAAGCGCGGAAGCCGCGACGCGTTCCTCCTTGTACGCCGACAGACAGCGCGCAAAGACAGCGGCCGTAATCGTCGGCACGGGCACGCCGAGATCAAGGGCGCTTTGCGAGGTCCATTTCCCTGTGCCTTTTTGCCCGGCCTTGTCCAAAATGACCTCAAGCAAGGGGCCGCCTGTGCGTGGATCTTTTTCCAAAAAGATGTCGCGGGTGATTTCGATGAGGTACGAGTTCAAAACGCCGTTGTTCCAACGGGCAAAAACGTCATGCAGCTCTTGCGGCTTTAAACCCAAAACGTTCTTCAAAATAAAATAGGCTTCGCTGATCAGCTGCATGTCGCCATATTCAATGCCGTTATGAACCATTTTCACATAATGGCCCGCGCCGCCCGCGCCGACATAAGCGCAGCACGCGCCGCCATTCGTTTGGGCTGCGATCTTTGTGAAAAGGGGTGCGATTTCGTCGTACGCTGATTTGTCGCCGCCGGGCATCAGGCTGGGGCCGTGGCGCGCGCCTTCTTCACCGCCGGAAACGCCCATGCCGACAAAGCGAATGCCTTTGGTCTTGCAGGATTCAAAGCGGCGCTGCGAGTCCGCAAAGAATGAATTGCCGCCGTCGATCACGATGTCGCCCGGCGCTAGATGCGGCAGTAATTCCTCGATCATAGCATCAACGGCTGCGCCTGCTTTGACCATCAGCATAATTTTGCGGGGGTTGGAAAGCATGCCAATCAGTTCGGAAACTGAATGCGCACCGCCGAGCGAAGGCTTGTTTGCCCGCGCCAGAAAATCATCGACCTTCGCCGTCGTGCGATTATAAACCGCGACGGACAGGCCGTGATCCAGCATATTCAAAACAAGATTTTCCCCCATAACGGCAAGGCCGATCAGTGCGATGTCATAGGTCTGGGGCATGGTCTTTCTCCTGTGCTTGGGGCTGTTATTTCTGTGTGAGGTCTTTGGCCGCTTCGGCATCAAGCAGCCAAAGCAGCTTGCCATTCGTCGGCGTGATGTCTTGGGCTGGATAAGGCAAGTCGGGGTTTGTTTTTTCGATCACTTGTTTGAGCGTTGCCGCTTTATCCGCACCGGTCACGAGAAAACAGATTTGTGCGGCATTGTTAATCACGGGATAGGTCAATGTCACGCGTTCAGCGCCGCCAGCCAAAGGCTGTGAGGCGCAGACCCATTTTTCCGTTTCGTGAAGCGCGGCGCAGCCCGGAAAGAGCGAGGCTGTATGGCCATCCGCGCCCATACCCAGAAAACACAAATCAAAACGGGGCAAGTCATGAAAGAAATCGCGCAGCATGGTTTCGTAAAGCTGCGCAGATTGAGCAGCCGTTTCCGCAAAGGGAACGGGAAAAACGTGCGCCGCCGGAACAGCATCCAAAAGCGCTTCGCGCGTCATGCGATAGTTACTTTGTGGGTCGTCCTGCGGCACATGCCGTTCATCGCCCCAAAACAGGAAAAT
>Ga0209467_1000948_pt1 | contig 29996 bp, 22 predicted proteins | sample Higcelwee11metaG_FD_187175 | JGI IMG/M metagenome (GOLD analysis project Ga0209467, IMG submission 187175) | Freshwater pond sediment microbial communities from the University of Edinburgh, under environmental carbon perturbations - High... | ecosystem: Environmental > Aquatic > Freshwater >... | reverse complement strand
GGTTTCTGCGGGCAAGAATAATCGATTTAAGCATCCAAGCAAAGAAATCGTGGAACGGTTAAAGAATCATCATATCCCCATGCTCAACACCGCGAATGTAGGGAGTATCACCTTCCAATTTGAAAAACATTCTTTATTTTTCCCAAAAGGCACAGATACAAATAGTATTGCCTCTACACTCGAAAAGCCAAGAATGACTCACGAGATATTCAAATAACCGATGAACTAAAAAAGATATTTGTTGGTCTCTGAATAACTGTTTTAAACACAACAGAAGAAAGCTATTGCAAGTCATGGTGAATAGAACTCAAATTTTTATTCAAATACAGAAAGCACTTCAGAATGAAGAAGCCCATTGGTTGCGACCCCAGTAAATCCTTCATAAATAGAGGCGGTAGGGCGTCCATCACTATCAAAGAGGGCCTTCTCCCCACGAAGCGTCGAAAAGGAACCACCAGCCTCTTCAAAAATACAAGGCATCGCGGCCACATCCCATAAAGAAACCACAGGATCGACCATCACTTCCGCCCGACCTGTAGCCACGAGATAATAGCCGTAACAATCGCCCCATCCCCGATATAATTTTGCCGAATGACGCAGTTTTGTAAAGGACTCACTGTACCCTTTATCTTCCATGGTGTTTAGAGTTCCCGAAAGTACCAGGGAATTTTTCAATTCATTTTCTTGAGAACAATGAACACGTACCCCATCCACAAACGCACCGTCCCCACGAGAAGCCCACAAGCAACTTTTCAAAGCCGGGAGACGAATAATGCCCACCAGTGGCGTCTCTTGATGATAAAGGCCGATCAAAGTACCAAATAGAGGAACGCCATGAATAAATGATTTGGTGCCATCAATAGGATCCACAATCCATTGGTATTCTGCCTCTGGATTTTCCACGCCGAATTCTTCACCGATCATACCAAAATCGGGGGTTTCTCTAGCAAAAAAATTTCGGATAGCCTCTTCGGATGCTTTATCAGCAATAGTCACAGGCGTATTATCTTTTTTCCATTCCACATGGATATTTTGTTGGTAATGGGAGAGAATAATTTTTTCTGCAACCTCTGAGGCCCCCAATGCAATTTTAAGCAAGTCCTGAGTTTCAGCCACGGAGACCTCCCCACTGAGCAATCCGTTGCAAGAAAAATTCATTTTCCTCGGGAAGACCGATGGTCACACGAATCCATTCGGGCATCCCAAAACTGGTTAAGCCACGCACAATAACACCACCTTGCTCCAAAAATTCGACCAAAGCTTTTGCCTCGGGGCCTATTTTCACACAAATGAAATTCGCTTGGCTCGGTAACACGAGGAATCCTAATTTTTCCATAGCGGCACTCAATTTAGCCATGCCCTGAACATTCCCATCCAGCGTCCGTTGGAAGTGATCTTCATCGCCTAAAGCTGCAAGAGCCGCAGCCTGAGCCGCACGATTTACATCAAAGGGGGGCTTTATTTTCCAAAGTTCCTTAATCACTTTAGGATTGGCAAAACCATAACCCACACGAAGCCCAGCCAAGCCATAAATTTTGCTGAATGTCCTATTGATAAACAAATTTGGAAACACATCCAAAGATTGATTCAATTTGGGGTAGTCCTCTGCAGTCGCAAATTCCGCATAAGCCTCATCCACAAAGACCAAAACGGACTTCGGCACCTTAGCCAAAAAGTCGCGAATTTCTTTATCTGTAAAATACCAACCCGTAGGGTTATTCGGATTGCAAATAAATACCACACGAGTCTTGGAGTCTATTAAGTGAAGGAGTTTATCCAATGAGGGTTTTTCAGCACCTGTTTGCAACGCTTCAAAAAAGCCCCCCACAGACAAAGTCGAAAATCGATACATGGAAAAAGTCGGTTCCATCCCAAGACAACGATCGCTAGGACGGATAAACGCTTTTGCAATGAGATCAATAATTTCATCCGAACCGTTACCAATCACGACATAATCTTTTGACAATCCCGCTTTCTTTGCAAGAGCAGCAATTAATTCCGGAGCATCACCGCGAGGATACATGTGCAAAGTCGAGGCCGTCTCTTGGTAGGCCATTAAAGCCCTCGGAGAAGCTCCTAAGGGATTTTCGTTAGAAGCAAGCTTCACAACCTTCTTCAAACCGTAATGAGCACTGATTTCCTCAATGGATTTTCCTGGGACATAATCAGCTAATTTTTCAAGTTCTGGACGTGGTTCAATCATAATAACCTCTCAACTAGCCAAAATTTAAGTACTTTTGAAGCCTATGGTTCGAGTGATCCTTCTAGTCCTCATGCTTTTAGCAGTCTACGCCTCCGCACTAGATCGCCTTTGGGATACCCGTTATACTTTTGGTCCTGAATTCATGGTGCAAGATCGGTTCACTGTCGGAGCGGGCTTTTATACCGCTTATATTGAAGATGGCACACTCCCCATTAATGCTCAAGTGGCCATTAACGATTACTGGGAGTTTGGTGGTAAAATTTTTTCCACGACGAACGATAAACTGGAAACCATTAATACTTTTGCAGACATAGGAGCTAAATACCGCATCCGTGAATATGGGACTCTGGAAGCAGACTTTCTACTGGGGCTCAACAACAGCGAAGGCGGGGGCCTAGTAATTTCCTATGCCCAACTTCAAAAATTATCGAAGAATTTTTCCAACCTCATTGAAGGGCGTATTGGATTCTTTGATGCGGTGACAGGTAAAGACGGTTACGCCAAATTAGGGATTGGCCTTACTCCAGAATTACGATTAGGAAATTCTGTGCGGGCGATGATGGGCGTTGAAGGCTCCGGTAGCTTCGGTAACCTCACGGACGATTTTATGATTGATCTCGTGCCACGTATTGAAGTGGGATTGCTTCCCAACTTACGTGTTTTGGGCGAACTCGCCATTGGCATTATGCAAGAGAAAAACAACAACAACGTTCGCACTGGTTTCTATATCACTTGCGATCTTTAACTCTCTCTTAATTTTTTTTCTCAAAAAAAAGCGTCCCCAATGGAACGCTTTTTAGTTTATATGGAATATCTTTATTCGATAATAAAAATATCGTTTTTATAGTCCATTTTTGTAGGCACATCCGGTTTCATGCTCCCCGAAAGAATTGCATGCGAAAGCACCCTTTCCACTTCCTTCTGCAAGAAACGTTCGATCGGGCGAGCACCAAACTGCGGGTCGTAAGACTTGTCACAAATCGCCTGAATAGCCTCTGGCGTCGCCGTTACCAAATAACCCTGCCGCGCCGCACGGTTCGCAAGATTTTTGAACTTGAGCCCTGCGATCTTTAGCATTTGTTTCTTATCCAAACTGCTAAATACGATAGTCTCATCCAAGCGGTTCAAAAATTCCGGCCTAAAGAACTGACGCAATTCTGGCGTCACATCCGCTAAAGTCACTGGCTTTTTCGAATCCTGAAACAGACGCGATCCAATATTGGAAGTCATCAGAATCAAGGCATTCTTAAAGCTCACCGTTCGGCCCTTGCCATCCGTCAAACGTCCATCATCAAGCACTTGTAACAAAGCATTGAACACATCCGGGTGCGCCTTTTCCACTTCATCCAGCAACACCACACAATAGGGCCGCGTGCGCACCGCTTCAGTCAACTGGCCACCTTCATCATAACCCACATATCCCGGAGGCGCGCCAATCAATCGCGATACGGTATGTTTTTCCATGTACTCGCTCATATCGATACGCACCATCGCCGATTCGCTATCAAAAAGTTCCATAGCAAGCGCTTTCGCAAGTTCCGTTTTGCCCACACCGGTAGGTCCTAAGAAAAGGAAACTCCCCACTGGCGCATTGTCTCTCGAAAGCCCGCTTCGATTGCGGAGAATAGCCTCCGAAACCGCTTCCACAGCCACATCCTGACCAATGACACGCTCATGCAAACGTTCATCCAGATGTAACAATTTTTCTTTTTCACTTTCACGCAAGCGGGTCACCGGAATACCCGTCCAGCGGCTCACCACCAGAGAAATAGTCTCTTCCGTCACCTCTTGCGTAAGTTCTCCATTTTCCGCAGTCTTACTCGCCAGTAATTCCAATTCATGCACTTTCTTTTCCAGTCCAACAATGATATTGTATTTGAGTTCGGCCGCTTTATTCAAATCGTAATGTGCCTCGGCCTGCTCCATCTGTTCCTTTGCCGTATGGAGTTCCGCTTTGGCGTCTTTCAATTGCGAAAACTTAACTCGCTGATCCTGCCACCGTGCCTGCATTTCAGAGACCGCCGCACTCGTCGTCTTCAATTCTTCGCGCAGCTCTGCCAAACGTTTTTCACTCTTCGGATCCGTCTCACGGGAAAGCGCCTGCTCTTCAATTTTCATCTGAAGTTCACGACGCTGCAAATTATCCAAAGCCTCCGGCACTGTATCCAATTGGGTTTTGAGCATACTCGCCGCTTCATCAATGAGGTCGATGGCTTTATCCGGCAAAAAGCGATCCGCGATATAGCGATTAGAAAGTTTCACCGCAGCGACAAGGGCGTTATCGTGCATACGCACGCCGTGATGGGTTTCAAAACCTTCTTTAATGCCACGCAAAATAGAAATGGCTTCCTCTTCGCTCGGCTCAAAAACCATCACCGGCTGAAAACGACGTTCCAGCGCAGGATCCTTTTCAAAATTTTTCCGGTATTCCTGAGTGGTGGTAGCACCAATACAATGGAGCTCACCGCGAGCTAGTTTCGGTTTGAGCATATTCCCCAAATCCATGCTACCTTCCGTTTTCCCTGCGCCCACAATCGTATGAATTTCATCAATGAACAACAGCGTATTGCCATCGTCTTCCAACGCTTGCAAAACGGCTTTGAGGCGTTCTTCAAAATCGCCGCGATACTTGGCCCCCGCCATCATGGAAGCCAAATCTAGCGAGAACACCTTTTTTCCTTTCAGGGCATCCGGCACATCACCGCGATGAATACGTATGGCAAGGCCTTCCACAATGGCTGTTTTTCCAACGCCTGGTTCGCCCACAAGTACCGGGTTATTTTTGGTTTTGCGCGCTAAAATTAAGATGACACGACGAATTTCATCTTCACGCCCGATCACGGGATCTAACTTTCCCTCTTCCGCAAGTGAAACCAGCTCCCTACCATAAAGCTTGAGTGGGGACTGCTCTTCCGCAGCGGCAGCGGCACTCATGGGATCACCGAGCCATGTTTCCACGACTTCCGCAGAGCCCAAGGCATCTTCAAAAATTTTCACCACACGGCGTTCTGCAGCAAATTTCATCATCGCAAGGAGTAAATCCCCAGGGGTTGCCGCTCTAGATGTCTGACGCCCCGCCTGAACCGCCGCACGCAACACACGCGATAAGTCATCATCCGGCCTTGAGGCATCCGGGTTCACCTCCATGAGTTTTGGAACGGAATTTAAAAAGGGTTCTAGTTTTCCCTGAATCTCTTTTAGTTTCGCTTTTTTCGCCCGATACAAATTTTTCAATCGAGCGTCAGGAGCCTCCAAAAGTCCATACGCCAAGTGAATCACTCCCAAATAAGAATGAGACTTGCGATCCATCAAATCCTGAGCTTTAGCAAGCACCTTTTCACTTTCACTCGTAAATTCAGACATAATACCTCCGCCCAATAAGGGCTTTTTCATTTCGACCCAAGAAAAGCAAAGACTGTGCCACCCTAAATAATGCCTTTTTTATCTGATTTAGGGCACTATTTTCAAATAGAACAAAAAATGTTTAATTTTGAAACGTTTTATTCTCATACAAGAAAAGCTCCCATGCTATAGAATTCCTACACAGGCCAACCCCATTCACAAATTAACTCGTTATAAAAGAATATACAAAAACCCCGCTGAATTCTCAGCGGGGTTTGAAAGTATTCTATAAATTAAACTTAACCAATAAAGAACATGTCCGCATAGCTCGGGAACGGCCACTGATCTGCTGGCACAATTTCTTCGAGAGCGTCAGCCTGAACACGGACTTCAGCCATAGTTTTGATCTTTTCCTTGGTGCTGTCCTTCTTCACGGCGTCTTCCAGTGCGTCAATGGAAACAATCAAAGCTTCCACGGCATCAGAAGCTTTCTTCGCAAGCTTTTCTACACCAGCATGTTTGAATTCAGCCATAGACTCGACCGAATCCGCAAGTTCTGCAGCATAGGAAATCGCTGTAGGAAGAATAAAGGTCTTCGCCATGGAAAGAGCGCACTCTGCTTCCAACGCAATCACCAAGAAATAATTTTCCTTGTCAATCGCATAACGGCTCTTGAGTTCAATTTCACTCAAAACGTTGTACTTTTTGAACAACTCAATGACAGCAGGGTCACGGTAGGTCTCAATGGCTTCCAAAGTGGTTACAAGATTCGGAAGTCCGCGTTTTTCAGCCTCTTTCTTCCAAGTTTCAGCATAACCGTTGCCATCGAACAAGATGCGTTTGTGAGCCTTGATTTCTTTTTGTAACACAGCCTGAAGAGCCACATGGAGGTCCGTTCCCTTGGCAATATCAGATTCCACAACAGAGAGCATTTCATCCAAAGCAGAAGCGACAATCAAGTTCAACGCCGTATTTGCATTGGAGCAACTCTGATCAGAGCCCACTGCGCGGAATTCAAACTTGTTGCCAGTGAAGGCCATAGGACTCGTGCGGTTACGGTCTGTAGCATCCTTCGGGAGCTTAGGCAAAGAAGACACACCGATTTCCAGAACACCACCCACTTTGGAGGACTTGGCACCGCCATTTTCTAACTGGCCGATAATGTCAGTCAGTTGTTCCCCAAGGAAGATAGAGATGATGGACGGAGGAGCTTCGTTTGCACCCAGACGGTGATCATTGCCAGCGGAAGCGACAGAAGCACGGAGCAACGGACTATAAGTGTCCACTGCCTTGATAATAGAGACAAGCACCAAAAGGAACTTGGCATTCTCATGGGGCGTTTTCCCTGGAGTGAGCCAGTTTTTACCATCAGGGCCTGTAATAGACCAGTTGTTATGCTTGCCCGAACCATTCACGCCTGCAAATGGTTTTTCGTGCATAAGACAAACAAGACCATATTTCTCCGCTACGTTCTGGAGAACTTCCATGGTAAGCATGTTATGGTCTGAAGCCAAGTTCTGTTCTTCAAAGACTGGTGCAAGTTCAAATTGAGCAGGGCTCACTTCGTTGTGACGAGTCTTTGCAGGAATTCCTAACAACCAAAGTTCACGATCCACTTCGGCCATGAAAGAAAGAACGCGGTTCCTGATCTTTCCAAAATAATGATCTTCCATCTGCTGATGACGCGCCGGACGAACACCGAACAACGTGCGACCTGTTTGAATCAAGTCAGGACGTTCTTTGTAGAGATCAGCATCAATCAAAAAGTATTCTTGTTCTGGGCCCAATGTGGCATACGGACGAGTCGTGGCAGGCACATTAAAAAGTGTAGCGACACGATTGATTTGTTTCACAAGGGCGGTCTGAGCGCGGAGCAATGGGGTTTTCTTGTCGAGTGCTTCACCATGATAACCGCAGAAAACGGTAGGAATGCAAAGAACAGCGACGCCGTCTATGCTCTTTTTAATAAAAGCGGGGCTTGTAGGATCCCAAGCGGTATAGCCGCGAGCTTCAAATGTGGCGCGCAATCCACCGGAAGGGAAACTGGAAGCATCGGGCTCACCCTGAGTGAGTTCTTTGCCCGAAAAAGAGGCAACGACGCCCCCTTCATAGTCAGGATTCAGGAAAGAATCATGCTTTTCGGCGGTGGTTCCCGTGAGAGGCTGGAACCAATGAGTAAAATGGGTAGCACCATGATCAAGGGCCCAATTTTTCATTCCTTCAGCAACATCGTTAGCGATCGAAGGGTCAAGGGCAGATCCGTTCTGCATCGTGGCAAGCAAACTCTGATAAATTTTGCTCGAAAGATACTTGCTCATCGTTTTTGAGCTGAACACGAGACTGCCGAATTCTTCTTGGATACTCACTTTGTACTCCTTATGGTTTTTAGTTTTTCCTAATGCAAAAGCCGTGCCAAATGAATCTAGCTTAAAAAAGCAAATTTAAGCCATCAAGATTTCAAACACTACTTTTTTGTAAACACAGATTCAAAATCATTACATTTATGTAATGATTTAATAAATCCCATCTATACAAAAACAGCAATTTAAGGAGGTATGGAACACAGAAAAAAGGAATAGAAATCAGAAAAATACCGCCATAAATACTTGTATACAAAGGTAACCAAAAAGCATCAAAAATTACCAATTATTACATGAATATTCAGCGTTCTTCTTGTATCTTAACCTCGGTATCCGTTGAGATTTAAAATTAAGGAAAGAATATGAGATTAAAATTTTTGGCAATGCTGGCTCTCGCCGCAGTCTTTTCCTACGCAGGGCCCGTCAATTATTATGGCAAACTGACGGCAAAAGACGGTTCCCTTTATGGGGCAAAGACGGGTACCACTAAAGTACAGCTCAAGGGAATGAGTATGTTCTGGGATACTTGGGATGCCGGCTACAATTTCTATAAGCATAATGTGGTCGATTCTTTAGTCAGTAACTGGAAAATTGAAGTGATCCGCATGGCCCACGGCACAGGAAGCAACCTGAACGGCAACTGGCAAACTTATGACGATGCAGTCATCCAGGCTGCCATTGATAATAACATTTACGTCATTATTGACTATCACTCTCACACGGCAAATAACGAAGTCAGCGAAGCGACCTCTTTTTTCACTTATATGGCAAATAAATGGGGTAGCTACCCCAATGTCATTTTTGAAGTTTTTAACGAGCCTGCCTCCGCAGGTATGTGGGGTACTGTCAAAAGTTATGCCAACACCATTATCCCTGTCATTCGCAACTACAGTTCTAATTTGATCCTCGTCGGCAACAGTGAATATTCCGCTCACCCCGAAGAAGCCATCAGTAACGAAGTGACCGATTCCGGCAACAATGTTGGCTATACCTTCCATTTTTATGCAGCTTCCCACTTTTTGGATGGTGGCGACTACAGTGGTTACGTTACCTTCCGCAACCGTATCCGCAATGCGATACAAGCAGGGCTCACCGTATTCGTTACCGAATGGGGAACCACCGTTTCCGATGGCAATGGCGCAGTCAACACCTCCAGTTCCGATACTTGGCTTGCATTCTTGGACACCTATAAAATTTCGTGGTGCAACTGGTCTGTGAGCAACAAAAGCGAATCTTCTGCGGCCTTCTACGGCCAATCAGCTTACACCAATCCTGCGAACTGGTCCTACAGTGGCTACTCTGCCTCCGGTCAGTATGTGTACACCAAACTCCAAGCTCATGCCTCCTCGGCCGCTTGGAGAACTGCGTCCTCCAGTTCCTCAACCGCAAGTTCTTCTTCAGTCACCTCTTCGAGTTCCACGGCCAGCACGACCACTGATTATATTGATGACTTTGAGGATGGCAATAAGTACGCCTATACGGGGGGCGTTTGGTATGCCTACACAGACAAAGGGGATTCGGGTACGTCCACAATTACCAATTCACTGGACAATGAAAATAACTATGTCGTAGTTCAAGCTGCAGGGACAGGGAATTCTACAAAGTATATGACAGGGATCAATGGAATCATCCTTTCTCAAGGCAAAAATAAGAACGACCCCTATGTGGCTCTTGGTATTAATCTGAACGAAGATGAAAGTGATTACGATCTGTCCAAGTGCACCACCATCTCCTATAAATATAAGGGAGCGGCACACAATTTTAAAGCTCAGGTATCCACGATAACGAACTATAACTACCACAAAACCACATTTGTGGCAAAGAGTAGCTGGTACACCGCAACCATCAACTGGGCAGACCTTTCCCAAGCAGACTGGGGCGACACCGATACCCATATTGATATTACTGCCAACAAGAAAAAAATCAACAAATTTGCGTGGGAAGTGAAGGAAGTTGCGGGCACCCAGCCCGCTTACAATTACCTCTGGATCGACGATGTAAAATGTGATGGTATTGCCATTAAACCAGTGGTCGTTTCTTCCAGCAGCAGTACAGCAAAATCAAGTTCGTCCATTGCCTCTTCCAGTAGTGTGATGGTTTCCAGTTCCTCGAGTAGTCTTGCTATATCGAGTTCTTCCGCAAAATCGTCTTCGAGTAGTGCAGCCGTTTCAAGTTCTTCTGCAAAATTATCTTCCAGTAGTGTAACGCTTTCGAGTTCCTCCATAATAATCTCTTCGAGTAGCATTGGAGTTTCCAGTTCATCGGCTCTGATTTTGTCTTCGAGTAGTGAGGTTATGGTTTCGAGTTCCTCTGTAACCCCTATAGACCCCTCAGGGGAATGGGTTTCTACGAGCACTAATCTTTCTGATAATACATCTACTGGCGTTACCTTTGGTCAATCTAACGATTATAATAGCGATCGAGTTATTACCAAAACACTGACGTCACTTACCGCCGGAACCACTTATATTGTCACCTTGGATGTTCGACTGAATCAAAGTGGAAGTATTACCCTCGCCACAACCATTGATGGCCTTTGCAATGAAACTACCGCTTTGACAACTACAGACCAGACAGTGACTTGCACATTCACTGCAACTTCTAGCACAGCGATTTTGACCCTCACCGTTCCAGGGGGCAACTGGCAAACAGTGTATGTCACTCATTTGACGGTAACCCCAGAAGGCATAACCGTCCTTGCTGACAAGACGCAAGTCCATACGTTGAATCTTGTACAGACACGCAGTGGCATTGCGTTTACACTCACCAATGCAACAAGAGTTCAGGTACAGGTGTTCGATATGCTTGGCCATGTGGTGGATCGTAGCACAATGAACCTTGGTGTAGGGATTCATGAGACGACCTTTGAAAAGCTAAACCAGGGCAATTACATTGTCCGTGTAAAAGCGGGTAGTAATAGCGAATCCGTCCGTTTACAAGTGCGTTAATCCTATTTTTGAGAGAGAAAAACCCTCCTGATATTCGGGAGGGCTTTTTTTATTTTCAAAATTCGTCTACAAAAATGGATGTAATGTAAGCATACAGTTTTCACAGATATGCCAATCCGCTTTTGAAAGATGTCCTTCGGTGGCAGAAACGCGCCAAGCATCGTAAGCGGTCCCCAAACCGAGAGACTGGAGCATATCAGGGATTAAACCCGCGGAATAGGGATTAAAACCTTTTTGAACCGCTTGCGCCATTGATTTGGTAAGAACCATTTTATGGTCCCCTAAATGACCACATATATCACAATTGACCACAGTATTCCTCCTGGATATTTTTCTGTCCTTTTGCGGAATACCCCCACAGCCATTACAGTATACAAAAAAGAAAGAGTTCGTGGCTAATTAAAACACTTAATTTGAAACGGAAACGTCAGAGACTGCTAATGCCGGCACTTTGATGGAAGAATAGTGATCATTGTATTCGCTCCCCACAGCCATCAAATTCTGCAAAAGATCAAAGAAGTTTGTGCTCAAAGTAAGGCCATCCACAGGGTGGATCACCACTCCATTCTCGCACCAGAAACCTTGAGCCCCAATGCTTAACTCACCACTCACGGCACTACAACCGGAACCCCCTTCGAGCTTTACAATGTAGAGACACTTGGGGAAAATTTTGAGAAGTTCTTGAGTATTTTGTTTTCCGGGAGCCACAATTAAGTTGGAAAATGAAGTGCCGACTTTGCCCGAATAACGGCGAGAGGCCGCACCATTGCTTTTTTTATTTTCGTGAGCCGCCGTTTCCAAATTGTAGAGGAAATCCTTAAGCACACCTTCTTTTACCAGTGGTACCTGCTGAGTGGCGACCCCTTCCCCATCAAATGCGGAAGCCCCAGGGAGATCATCGCGAAAGGGGTCATTCACTAAAGTAAAACAATGAGAGGCAATCGTTTTTCCAAGGCAACCTTCTAAACGAGATTGACCTTTCTGTACTTGTTCCGCAAAGAAAGAAGAGGCATACATAGAGACGATGCTACCTGCCACTCGTTCCGAAAAGATAACAGGAATGTGTCCACTGACAATGGAAGAGGCTCCCAAAAGTTCACAAGCATATTCCACCGCTTTTTGGGCAATTTCCTTCGCCTGAATAGCATTCCAATCCAATCCGCCCTTGTTGTACACACCCATTTTTTTAACGTCATTGCGAATGGCCACAGCACCAATACCCGCAGAAATGGCATTACTTTTTTCTTCGTAGTGAACGCCCTTACTGTTGGCTACAATCATCGAACTTTCGCTGCGTTCTGCACCGAGATAAGGCACGTTTTCGATTTCTTTAGAGGCGGCAAAGACTTCTTTCTCGATGTCTAGACAAAGAGAGGTCATCTCTGAAAGTTCAATTTTAGCAAGATCTGAGTTGTAGGAAGATTTCAATTTGCGGAGTACTTGCGGACAAGGAAGATCAATGCGCAATTCTTTGGTAAACTCACAGTGAGAAATAGCATCACGAAGCGTTTGCGCGATGGCCTCTTTGGTGAGGCGCTCGGTGTGAGCATAACCGGGATGATTATCTTTGAAAACACGAATACCGATGCCGACAGATTCTGCAAGTTCTGTATTTTGTACCTTACCCTGAAAAACAGACACGCCTTCCGAGCGAGAATGACCCGCTACAATATCAAAAGCATCTGTTGCTTTGCTTGCGGAGTCACTTAAAAAAGAAACGGCTTCGTTGATATTCATAAAATCTATATCCTTACTTTTTTAAACGCTTGAGCTGCTTTCTCGATAACTTCCGAAAGAATCGCATCCGTGTGCATGGTCGAAAGAAAACAGGATTCATATTGAGAGGGGGGAAAATAAACACCGGAATCTAACAATGCATGGAAAAACGTGGCAAATTGATTTGCATGAGAGGCGAGCGCCGAATCCGTATCCGTGACCGGATTTTCCGAAAAGAATACGGTGAACATAGAGCCCACCTGATTCACCTGCACGGGTACACCCGCCACCAACGCCCCTTGTAAAAGGCCTTCGCGGAGGAAAGCTCCTGTTTTCTCCAAGGCATCCCAAGGTTTAATTTTGTCTAAAAGTTGCAAATGAGCAATGCCCGCAGCAACGGCGAGCGGATTCCCCGAAAGGGTGCCCGCCTGGTATACGCCACCCAGAGGACTCACGACCGACATGATTGCTTTTGTCCCAGCGTAGGCGGCAAGGGGCATTCCCCCACCCACAATTTTACCCAAAGTAATCATATCGGGTTGCACACCAAAACGTTCCGCACAACCACCCCGAGCCTCTCGGAATCCGGTCATGACTTCATCAAAAATAAGCACCGCATCATACTTGGTACAAAGCGCACGTAAGCCCTCTAAAAAGCCATCTCTCGGGGGCACAACACCCATATTACCGGCGACAGGTTCCACAATAACTGCGGCAATTTCATCCCCATAATGTTCAAAAAGTTCTTCCACTGCTTCAAGGTGGTTGTAATCGGCGATAAGCGTATCCTGCGCCACTCCTGGGGGGACTCCCAAAGAACTCGGCGTGCCGTGCGTTAACGCCCCGGAACCTGCCTGAATAAGGAAAGAATCGCCGTGTCCGTGATAACAGCCTCGGAATTTGACAATCTTGTTGCGCCCAGTATAACCGCGGGCGATGCGGATAGAAGTCATCGTGGCTTCCGTGCCGGAATTGACAAGACGCACCATGTCCATGCCGGGAATCATCTTCAGAATCAGACGGGCGAGTTCCACTTCGGCCCTAGTGCATGCCCCAAAACTCATGCCCCGCGTCAATTGATCGTGTAACGCCTCCAGGACGTCTTCAGGATTGTGACCCAGAATCCAGGGTCCCCAGGACAAGACAAAATCAACGTAGGACTTTCCGGCTTCATCATAGAGGTAAGCACCCCTACTGCTTTTCATGAAAACGGGAATACCGCCTACGCCGCCAAAAGCACGCACGGGAGAATTCACACCCCCAGGAATACATTCACACGCTAATTGCCACAGAGATTTTTCGCTCATAAAGACCTCCGATATTTTGATTCCAACATCGTCCAAAAAGCCTTGGGGCTACCTGTAACGGATTCCAAACGCTCGGCCAAATCAGGAGTAATGAGCTCTCCCCCAGCGATCAATCGCTCCAGAAAATCTTCGGAGACCTCTATGCGGCGGGCAAAATCAGCTGGAGGCATATTCAAAAAATGAATGCTTTCAGCAATGGTCGTCCCTGGAGGAGTCGCTTGCCGAGGTGATTTCGAAAGTGTCATGTTACTTCATCTCTATTTGTTTCCAGCCATCAGCACCAAAACGGAAATCCCGTTCTACAAATTCCCAAATGACCAGTTTTTTATTTTTCAGTATGCTACTCTTTCGCGCAAGTTTTTCACGCACAAGGGTGCTCGCCCCGCCATCGCTTACGATTGAAGCCACAGACGTTTTCATTTCTTTTGCAAAATGGGCAATCCAACCCGCATTCATCGGAGCGTCTGTCTGATAAATGCGCGAGAAACTATCGCCGAGAATGAGAATCTGCGCTTTGCGGTAATCGTCCCTGAAAGGAGTACCTGACGAATCCCTCACCACAGCCGCCGTTACCTTTTGTGTGCCAAAAATATTCAGTCCACTCATGGTCGCAACGTCACCGGTACGCGCCACTTCTACCACCGAATCCACATATTCGTGAACTGGGAAATTCGATGCAAAATCATAACTGCGCACACGTGCTGCAATAGTTTTTGCCGCGAGTTCCGCACCGCGCGGCGTCCAATGGGTATCTTTATTCAAATAGAGATAATCCCCTTGCTTATCCTGCTTTTTTGCCTTCGCAAAAACAGAAAATAAATTGACACAATCTACACCTGATTTTTGAAGCGTATCCAATAACTGAATGGAATGCGAAAAATCTTTTCCTGTAAGTGGCACCATAGATTTTTCGACTTGTTCAGGATAAATGGATGGTTTTCCTGGAACCACAACGACTAAAAGAGCAATTCCCCTTTCTTGAAGCTGGCGTTTAAAATCCAAGATGGCATTGAGCGGATTGTCCAGTGCATGAGTGCGCGGGTCCAGGGGCGCGGGCCGCGTTAAAAATTCCACATCCTGACGATAGAATAACCATTCATTTTCCCCCAATACCACTTTTTCACCCGGATCTTTGAAAACGTTCCAGACAAACGTCTGATAAGGGGGACGCATCGCTTTAACCATGGCATTTTCTTCTTCTAGACGATGCTCGTACGCACGCAAATAGCGACTCGTCCAAAATCCATTTTTGCGGTACCGCTGCACAAGGCGGGACACGGAAAACGAGGAATATTCTTCATACAAAGTCCTTACCAAGGAATCCGCTTTTTTGAGAGTCGTTTCATTTTCTCCCAACGCGCCCAGCATAGAATCCAAACGAGAAAAGACCCGCATCTCATTGCTCATCGTGTCCAAAGAGGTATAGGAATTCACTTGCAGGACCGCTCCCTTAAAAGAAGCAAGAAGGTCATAAGTTTTTTCAAGAGTTTCCTCATCATAAACACCTTGTTTACGAACAGAGTTCCACTCATTTTGAAGTGAATCCGCATAATGTGCAATTGTTTTTTCACGCACAAAAGGCTGCACCACAATATCAGTCAATAAATCTATCGGCTGGAAACGATCCCCGGAACGGATGCAATGCACCCCTTCCCAGGTTGCAGGCAATAGTAGCATTAAAAGAAAAATGACTGTAAAAACAATGAGAGATCGACGCATACGACAAAAATAGAAAAAGAAAGGCCGCACATAGTGCGGCCCTTAATACCCCCACCGCGAGTCGAACGCAGGTTTCACCCTTAGGAGGGGCGCGCTCTATCCAACTGAGCTATGAGGGCATTTTTCTTTGATTCCACTTCAGGTTTCAAACTTAGTTTTTTCAACATGAAATGGCATCTTTGACAACAAAATAGAGTTTTTTCCACACACTCATCGGCACGAATTTGGGGTTACCTACACTTCAAATAGGACAACAACCCAATCGGTTCAATGTGGCCCAAATGTAGTATTTATAAGGAAATTTTGTAGTCAAAAGTCTTCGCATAGAGGGTTCATTTTTTGCTCACATCCATTATAAAGCAAAGTATTTGAATAAGGGGCAACCAAGTGTTCAATGGATCAAATATTGATGAGAGTGCATTGCACTATTCTCCCATCATCCACAACAAATTTTTAATAAAAAAGGTTCCTATTTCAAAGCAATAGTGTCAATAATGAACCCCATCCGCATCAAGAACCATATACGCACGGATTTGCAGAGAAGCAAGGACGATAAATCCGACTCGTTCGCAATCGCTAAATTCAGGGCGGAAAAGAATCCGCGCCCATGGATTCCTGTAACCGAAGAAGCCATCAAAATCCAACAGATGGCGGGGCTCATCGACCTCTATGGCAAAGAGATCATTCAGCAGTCCAACCAGATTCATGCGTATTCCCAAGTCGAATATGTATCCACTGTGGTCATCAAATCGCTACAGAAATCCATAAAATTCATACAGGCTGAAAAAGTAAGAACAGAAAAAAAGTTCATGGCCCTTGTAAAGAAGTCGTTCAGCCGTGAACTGGAAATCATAGAGTCCATTCCAGGTATTGGCGAAAACACGGCGACAAGATTGATTGCTTCCATTGCCTATTTTGGACTATCCCCAACTAAAAAGCAGTCCGGATCAAGCCTAAACAAGCGAGGGCCCATTTCAAGAATGGGCGAGTGCAAAATGCGGAGTTTCCTTTCTGACAATTTTCACCGTATGTTGTACAGCAATATTTTTAGCCCCAGTTTACTTTCATTTATTTTGATTCATAGTCAATGGATACGCCGATTGGCCCCCTAACCCAGATGACTATCCCTTTTGGATGCGAAGCCATCGTTCGGAACTACACCCCCTATTTTGGTAATCAAAGGCGTTATTAGATACGAAAAGAATTTGAATAAAATCCGGGCTGTATTTCCAGATTCAAACTCCGAAACGATCTTCATTTTCTTCAACCCCTCTTATTTTTTAAACCGCCCTTTCACCCCTCAGTATTGAGATTGCCGTCGCAACGTTGAGTTCGATCTTCGCTAATCCTCAACGCATCTAAGCGAGAACCCAAACGCCTTATTTGCTTTGTTCGCGGTCATCTGGGACAAGTTGTCATAGAGAACCCGGCGGTAGGCTTCCGTATCACTATACTCCGTAGCCGACCACCAATAGCCGAGGCCGAGGGCTTCGAAGAAGTCAGACTCGTTGTTGTTGTAATAACCACCAGGCAAGGCGTAAAATCCATAGGTATCTTTTCCGCTATTCGTAATCCATAAATTGCTATTTGCCTTTAATGTCGTCCCAGCCACATCAATACCCCCTACGTTGTCCATAAGGGTCTGCCATTCTGCATTGTTAGGCACATGCCAACCGGAAGGACAGATTCCCTGAACTCCACTGGGCGACGACGCATTGGATGCAGAACCATTCATTGCCGCAGTCCAGTTATACAGCACACCGTAGTTTGAATAAAATGAACTCGCCTTAGCAGAGGAAACATCCGTTTGGTCATAGTTGTACACATAAAACTTTGCAACAGTGGTAGAATAATCACTCTTGGTATTAACACTAGGCAAATACGCGAGATTCTCCGCCATCCAAACCAGATCTCCGATCTTCGTCCATTTATAGGTTGTATTATCTCTATCATCGACAAAAATGCCACAGTTGCCATAAGTCGCACACCAGCCACTTGTACCCTGCACGACAGTCAAACCATTGCTGGAACTGGAGACTACACTGGAAGAGGATGCGATACTGCTACTGGAGACCAATACACTTGATGATGAGACAGTTGCACTGCTGGAGACCGAAACACTCGATGATGAAGCGGTAACACTGCTACTGGATTCAATGGAGAGACTTGATGAACTTTGATTGGAATCAGCGGATGTCCCTGAATCATCACATGAAACTAAACTCAGCATGACAACCAAACAGAAAAGAATAAGACTCTTTTTGAAATTCATAAGATCCTCTCAAACAAAGAAACTAAAAAGTAAAGATACTTTTCATATTCATTTTTTCAAGATCGCATGAGTTATTTCATTCCACTTACAGCGCCTTACAGTACAGATCAATATTAAGACAATTCACTTATTAGCAAATCGTTTCATTATGCTGTTCCTATCCGTTTGAATAATTGGACTATGTCAGTAATGCTCTATTTTATTGGGAGAAACGTCAACGCTTTCGCTGACCGAGAAGATTGTAGCGTTTCACGATGTTGTTCGAGATCGAATTCTGTTTGCGAGATTTTTCTGGAATAGCGGAAGTACTGCCAAGAAGGATGGTCCCTACGCTGTCCAGGAGCCAATGTTTCTCCTGATAGTAGTCTGCAGAAAGATCCCAGAGAATGGAGCCTGCATAACCATTGTCGCGAACCCAGCGGGCGGCAATAGCAAGCGACGCCCCATCATTCCATGTCACATAATTCCCGGAAGCGTTCGTTGCCCACGGTACCTCAGCTTCTTCATCCCAGTGAAGCGTCCATGCCGCTAGTTGAGGAACCACCTCCCGGTAATCAATATACGTGACGTTGCCAAAGCCCGAAGCTCCTGGAGTCGCCACCTTTTCAAAGACATAGCCGTAGAATGGGTGCCCTGCGAGGAGTTTTTCTTTGGGGATACCACGCGTCTCTGACCAGTATTTCATGGATTGTGATAAAGAAAGATCCGGTGCCACGGTGGAAGGATACAATGGAGAATTGTAGGTCGCGGAAGAAGCCCAGGAACCTGTCATGTCATAGGTCATGACACCGAGCCAGTCCATGTCTTCAATAAAACGTTCCGCCCGGAACCACTGGGCCCAGTAATTGGAACAGGGAACCGCCGCAGAAATGGAGTACGTTGTTCCCAGTGTATCCCGCATTTCCTCGACCAGTAAACGGATGGATGCCGAATCCGCTTGCAGGACAAATTCCCAGTCAATATCCACGCCATCCAAGGAACGCGCAATCAAAAATGCTTTCAGATCCTTAAGAAACTGCCGCCGCACGGTTTCATCAGCAGCCATGGTGGAAAAAGCAGAGCCACTGCCCGATCCCCCCAGGGAAAGAATAACTTTGACGCTGGCCCCATGCGCGGCCGCCACTAACGCATCCATTTTGATTCTTTTAGTTTCGGAAAAGGTATTTAAGGCCGCCGATGAGGGATCTACAAAGCTCCAGGCCACATGGGTCACCTGAGTATAATCCACTTCCGAAGCGCCGAACCAATCCCACCAATCTGGAAAATAGCCCACAACTTTGCTTTGCTGCCCCCACAGGGCAACCACAGCCGCGAAAACCACGACTAATCCAATTCTCTTGTTTCCCATACCCACCTCAAAAAAAAGACCCCTGAAAACGACGGAATATCACTTTCAGGAGGCCCCTGTTTTGAAGTTATTTAATTTATACAAAAAGAGGTACGGCAATTTTCACAATGACAAATCCCCGTTATGGGGATCACTTACATAAAAATTTTAGTCGAAATAACCCCAAAAACCATCTACAGGAACCGTTCCTTCAGAAGCAGGAGTCAAATCATAAGTGTCTATGTCTGCATCATAAGTATCCTCCGCAGCATCAGAAAGGCTCAAGATGAGATGACTCCCAGAAAAACGGTAGTCAATCACAACACTATCTGAGTCATATTCTATCTCCCAATCATCGTTCGCTATACCTTCTGTAATGGTGATGGCCATCTGCATCTCTACTTCATCAGCACTCCAAGTCCCCCGCTCCACAACATAAAGGTCATCATCTGGATAAGCAAATCGCATCTCCACCGTATTGTCTGCATTAAAGTCAAATACAGAAACTACCGTATCATCATCGCTGATCCAGGTGCCCACAATCCAGGCAGAGCTTCCTTCCCCACTTGGAGAGGATGTCCCCTCAGTACCACAAGCCATGAACAGAAACGTTGTGCATAGTATCAGGAATAAGCCCACTCTGGATAATTGTTTCATAATCGCAACCATTTTTTCTTTTTGTATCCATAAAAATAATAAAAAGCCTCACAATAACAAATTGATCATTGAAAATAAAAGAGAACATGCTACTGGTCATTCTTCTTCCCAGAGAAGCACCGGATAGCCATCGTTGCTGTCGGCGTTCCAGGCCCAGCCTTCGCCGAGAAGATCTGCAAAATCTGAGGTTCGCATGGCATCACTCGTTTTTCCCGTGGCAAAACCGCCGCTGTTATTGAGCCCGAAAGATTCGCCCGCATTGCTTTCGAGATAATAATAATCCGCCATGGTGGTATTGTAGTTGTAACCGATGACGAGCCCTGCGAGAGAATCCCCCGCCACACGACCCGTGCTGTAAACACTTGAAGTAACGCCTTCCTGATTGTAGCCGATGATACCACCCACATTTTTGGTCCCCTCAATATCACCCCGATTGTAAAGGGATGTGAGCGTTGCAGAAATGGTTTTCCCGAAAAGACCGCCCGTGTAATCCGTGCCAGTCACTGTGGCTTTGTTGTAGGCGAGAGATGTGGTGCCTTTACATTGAAAGCCCGTCAACCCGCCTGTATACTGGGTTCCGCTGACAGCAGCATTATTTCCTGCCTCTGTCACTGTACCACAAATAGACCAAGAAGAGGAACAATAATCATATCCACAAATGCCGAACACACCACCCGTATATTCCTTGCCCGCCACAATTCCAAAATTCAAGAGACCCTTAGCTGTAATATTGCCATTAGTTCCACTCCCTACAATACCACCCGTATATTTCGTTCCTTCCACAGAACCGTAGTTAGAAGCGGTATCAATTGTGGTCCTAAACGCCCCGCCGGCAACGCCACCCACCGCCGTGCCCCCGGTAATCACGCCCCGATTCGTCACATTAGTCAGAATAGAATTATTGCCCCCTTCCGAACTTCCCACGATACCGCCAGTACAATCGCCAACGCCCGTCACCGCCGCCTCATTGGTCGCATTCGACACCGTCCCAGAATTATACCCCACAATCCCCGCCGTATACTTACCGCCCTGAATCCAGGAATTCACGAGTGTAACATGCGCAATGGTACCGGCATTGTTGCCAAAGAGCCCATTGTGAGTGCTGGTCGTATTGATGAAAAGGCCGCTGATTGTGTGATCCTGACCATCAAAGTGACCCGCAAAAGCCACCTTGCTGTTGCCAATGGGAGTCCACTTGATCAATGCGGTCGAGTCTGTCACCAAAGCACCTGAGGTATTGATCAGCGTTTTATCGTGCAGAAGAATGTCCGCAGAAAGCTCGTAGTACTTACTCACATAATCCGAATCGTTCGACCCCACGAGAAAGGAAAAACGGGCGAGCTGCTCCGCGGTCGCAATCAGATAAGGACTCAGTTTGGTACCCGCGCCGCCCGCAAAAGCCTTGGCGGTGGTACCATCCCAGGCGGTACCGGTAATCGCGGAAGAGGAGCTGAAGGTTCCTGACGAGGAGGATATAATGCTGGAAGAGGAAGAACCGGAAGAAGAACTGCTCAGAATATCGTGAGAAGACGAGGATGATTTTCCCTTTGACGAAGATGAAAGTATAGCAGAAGATTTTCCCGTCGAAGAGGAATTCTCCCCGTCCTCATCGGAAGCCACCGTATTAGAACATCCCCAGAAAAAAGAAATCATCAGGAGAAACGCGATATATTTCATGGAAAATCCCTCACTATTCCCTGAAAATAGTCTTTTTTAGATAAAAGAGGCGGATTATAATTTCATAAAGACTGAGATTAGAGCCGTCGTAAAACAAAGCAATATTTTTGTGAATGAATCTATGCACTCATCACCATTACCGGAAGCTATGCAAACATCGACAAGATCGTCTTCAGCGATGGGCTTATTTTTTATAAATAACACAATTTTCTTATGGATAAATTATCAATAAAGATTTGTTTACATCTCTATTTTCATTTTTTCTGCAGAATAAATTTAAGCCCGTGGGTTTTTCATCGTTGGTCACGATAAGGAATTGTTATGCGTAAAAAATTTTTGTCCCTAATTGTCCTTTCTGGAGCGATGCTCGCAGGGCTTGCTAATGCAGCGCCACTGGCCGATGGAGCTTCGAAATTTCTTGGTAACATTTCAACAGATAATAATGGCCCACGTAGTGATTTCGGTACCTACTGGAATCAGATTACCGCTGAAAATGAATGCAAATGGGCCTCCATTGAGGGCACTACGCAAGGGGTTCGTAATTTTACAGGTTGCGATAAGTCTTACAATTGGGCAAAGAATAATGGTGGACATTTTAAGTTCCATGCCCTCGTCTGGGGTTCCCAATATCCAAACTGGCTTAAAAGCTTAAGCGCTGACGATACAAAAAAAGCCATCACTAATTGGTTTGATGCTGTAGCAAAACAGTATCCAGATCTGGAAATGATTGATGTGGTGAACGAAGCCATCCGCACGAATTCAGGATATCACTCCGGTTACACAGACACAAAAATTATCGAGGCCTTGGGCGGTGATAATAACGGCGATTATAAATTTGTGATAACCGCCTTTCAAATGGCGCGAGAACGCTGGCCTGATGCCGTTCTCATTTACAACGATTACAACACCTTCACATGGCAGATTGACGAAGGCATCGCCCTTGTCAATAAAATCAAGGCCGCAGGCTCCAATTTAATAGACGCCTACGGACAACAAGCCCATGATTTGACTACTGATAATGGTACCGCGTGTATGAATCTTGCCAATTTCAAGGCGGCTCTAAAAAAGATCCACGATCAAACAGATCTTCCTTTGTTCATCTCAGAATACGATATCGGGATCTATGATGATCAAGTCCAGAAACAGTGCTATTCGGAGCAGATTCCGGAATTCTGGAATGCAGAATATGTCGCTGGCATTACCCTATGGGGCTACATCTATGGCAAGACTTGGATCACACCAGACGGCCAATCCGGCATTATCAAGGACGGCAATGACCGCCCGGCAATGACTTGGCTCAAAGAATATATGGCGGCGAACAAGGGCGTGAACACTACTGGCCTTCTCGGCTCCACAGGAACCATTGACACAGTACCGCAAGCTCCATACAAGGATACCATTGCCATTCCGGGCACTGTCGAAGCAGAAAACTACGATGTGGGCGGTCAAAGTAAATCTTACTATGATGCAGATGCCACTAATCAAGGCGCCGTTTATCGCGAAGACCGTGTAGATCTTACAGCTCTCACAGGCGGATATGCCATCGGCTACACAAACGCCGGAGAATGGCTCGAATATACAGTAAAAGTTGCAAAAGAAGGTGTTTACACGTATGAAGCCCTCGTTGCATCCGGTTCGGACGGATCTTCATTCCGCTTATTCATTGATGACCAAGCCATTACGGATACACTCAAGGTCGCTAATGGCGGCGATTGGGACACTTACAGTGTCGTTACTGGAAAAACAACCGCACTCACAGCAGGTTCTCACGTATTAAAGATTGCCATTACAGGAAGCTATGTGAACATCGATAACATCAAGTTCACGGAAGGCACCACAAAACTTGCCGATATCAAGGCGAATCTCGCTCAAGGTTCTCAAGGTTTCAAAGTGTATAACGTAAAAGGAACCTACCTCGGCGCATTTCAAGCAAACAACATTTCTGGGCTCAGAACTCAGATGCAAATGTCTAATTTGAACAGCGGCGTCTACCTTGTGCGGAACAAGAATATGAGCAAGTTCATTGAAATAAAAAAATAAATACATGTCAAAGAATTAAGCACTCAGACCATTATAAAAAAGCCCTTACTTGCGAACGCAGTGAAGGGCTTTTTACTTCACCCCTCATTGACAAAAAATTGATAGAAAAAAAACTTTAACAATAAAAAACTCTTTATAGGAATAGATTAAATCATTGAGGTATTTTATGAAACAACGATTCAAGCTTTCATTTTTAGCATTTTCTTTGATACTATTCGGCACCCAAACATTTGCCGCTCCAGATCCGAATTTTCACATTTACATCGCATTCGGACAATCGAATATGCAAGGGAATGCCACCGTTACTGATGAAAACAGAAAGACAAACGACCGGTTCAAAATACTCGCCCCTATGACTTGCACAAATATGGGCCGCACACTGGGAGAATGGGCCGTAGCCGTTCCCCCGATGTTTCATTGCTATACAGGCCTCTCCCCCGCCGATTACTTTGGCAAAACAATGGCGGATAGCCTTCCAGGAGTTACCATCGGAATTATCCCCGTGGCCGTAGCAGGCACGGCAATTCGCCTTTTTGACGAAGATCAGTACAAGGGATATCTTGATTCTGCAGCCCAATGGCTAAAAGACCTTACCGCCGATTATGGAGGAAACCCCTACGGAAGAATGATTGAGCTCGCCAAAAAAGCTCAGGAAGTCGGCGTTATTAAGGGAATCCTTCTTCACCAAGGCGAAACCGATGCCTATAGCGACACCTGGGGGAATTCGGTCAAGAAAATTTACAATAAAATGCTAAGTGATTTGGGTCTCGCCGCAGATTCCGTGCCACTCCTTGCGGGTGAAGTCTTGAGCCCGGGAAAATGCTCTGGTGCAAATACGCAGATAGATGCCCTGCCAAGTAAGATTCCTACCGCACATGTCGTAAGTTCCAGCGGGCTTGTAAGCGGTGGAGATAGCTTACACTTTAGCAACGAAAGCTACCAGGAATTCGGTAAGCGTTACACACAAGTGATGCTGTCTTTACTTAAAATTGTGCCGGTAGATCAAGCTCCATATCAGGATACCATTGCCATCCCAGGCACTGTTGAAGCGGAAAATTATGATGTCGGTGGTCAGAATGTTTCTTATTCAGACAACGAAACCGCAAACCAGGGCAATGTGTATCGCACAGACGGTGTGGACATCGTAACGATTTCGAGTGGTTACGCAGTGGGTTACACGAACGCCGGAGAATGGCTGGAATATACGGTGAATGTTGCAAAAGAAGATGTTTACACCTATGAAGCCCTCGTTGCATCCGGTTCAGATGCGTCCTCATTCCGCCTGTTCATTGATAATCAGGCGATTACAGATACGATTAAGGTCGCTAACGGCGGTGATTGGGACACTTACAGCACCGTTACTGGAAAAACAACCGCGCTTACCGCAGGCCCTCACATCTTAAAAATTGCCATCACCGGAAATTACACAAATATTGACAACATTAAATTCACCGAAAGCACAACGCACATCACTGAAGTGAATGCAAACCTCGTACAAGGCCCACAGACATTCAAAGTTTACAACATCAAAGGAACATACTTGGGCGCATTCCACGCAACCGATATTTCCACGCTTAAAGTGGAACTCGGAAAGTCTAAGCTAAACAGTGGCATTTACCTTGTGCAAAATAAGAACATCAGCAAATTCATTGAAATGAAAAAGTAGAAAAGTATTCAACATTTCAGATAAAATTTTCATCTCTCAATAACTTAAGTCCTCCCTTGTAAATGCAGGGGAGGATTTTCCTATTAGCCATCGTTGCTGTCGACGTTCCAGGCCCAGTCTTCAAGAGAAGTAACCGTATTTGGAACACGTTCAGAAAAAAGAAATCATCAGGAGAAAAGCAACATATTTCATGGAAATAGTCTTTTTTTTGAGAAAAATGGCAGATTATTATTTCATAAAGACTGGGATTAGAATCACCGCAAAACAAAAAAAAAGTGAATTTTTGGTAATATTTTTTTGACTTAAGACAAATATTTTCATTTCAAAAAGTATAATTACCATCAGAAGAATCACTCTGTTTTTGGAAAATCATGAAACTTTTTATTTCCGTTTTTTTTCTCCTGGTTTCCATGAGTTTCGCGGGCACCATCACATTGGATTCCATCCCTGTGCGAATGGTGGGTGATCCGGATTATACACTTTCGGCCTCCACAACTTCGGGCCTTTCAATCTCGTACTACACAAGTTCTGACACAAATGTCGCAACCGTCTCCCCCGAAGGCGTTTTACACGTCAAGAAGGCAGGAGCATCGCTCATCACCGCAGTCCAATCCGGCAATTCCGAATGGGCCGCCGATTCCACCTATCAGCACTTGTATGTATGGCCTCGCAAAGGCTCTTTGTTCGCCTGGGGCTCTGCTGCCTATGGGCAGCTCGGACTTGGATTCAGCACGAACCAGACGGTTCCTGTCGAAGTCACAGCACTTGCAGACATAGTCAGTGTCTCGGGCGGAGGAAAACACACGCTTGCACTAAAAGCCGATGGATCCGTCTATTCCTTTGGCGATAACTACTACGGACAACTCGGGATCGGAAGTTATATCACACAGAAAACACCCATTCAAATCACCACACTTAATAACATTGTAGCTGTCTCAGCGGGATATTCCCATTCTCTGGCCCTTGATAAAAAAGGCATCGTATATGCCTGGGGAGAAAGTACCTACGGTCAGGTCGGAAATGGCTCCAATGCAGAACAAAAAACACCCGTGATCGCCACTGCCGGGGCGCTTGCCATTGCTGCCGGAAGCTACCACTCACTCGCACTCGACAGAATGGGCTTCGTATACGCATGGGGCAGCAACGGACATGGACAACTCGGAAACGAATCCACAGCCAACCGCATGTCAGAGGTCCGGGTGACGGGACTCACCGATGTCGTAGCCATCGCCGCTGGCGGTGCTCATTCCATGGCACTCAAGAAAGACGGAACCGTCTACGTCTGGGGATACAATTACTACGGGCAACTCGGTATCGGAGGAACTACCGATTCGGACATCCCCGTTCAGGTCCAGGGACTTTCAGGCATAGTAGCCATCGCCGCCGGAATCAACCATTCCGTAGCACTCGCGCGCGATGGTAGCGTTTACGTCTGGGGCGACAATACAGATGGACAATTGGGAATCGGGACAACCGTCAACAGTGAAACCCCCGTTCTGGTCACGGGAATCACCGGAAAAATAGTCTCCATTGCGGGAGGAGGAAATCATACTCTGGCAATCACCAGCGATGAACACCTCTACACCTGGGGGCGAAACGATCTCGGCCAAATAGGAAATGCAACCACAGAAAATCAGCTTACCCCCGCTCTCCTCGACAACACGGAAGATATCGTGTGGACTGAGGGCGGTCAGTTCTCCTCTTTCGCAATTGTTTCTTCATTGAAACCGCAAAGCATCACATTTCCTGAAATGACCACGCAGACTTATGGCAACGCGGATTTCGATGCCAAGGCCACAGCCTCTTCCGGGCTCGCCGTCTCTTATTCCAGCTCCGACACGAACGTTGTAAAAATCATCTCGGGCCTCCTTCACATCCAGGGAGCGGGAAACGTTTCCATCACGGCGAAACAGGCGGGAAATGGAGAATGGGCTCCGGCCACTCCTGTTTTGAAAAGCCTGATTGTTTCACCTAAAGAGATCACCGTCACCGCCCGCGACACCTCAAAAACAGCGGGTAAAGAGGATCCCGTTCTTCCTTATGATGCAGATCCTCTTGTGGGCAATGACTCCTGGAGCGGAGCCTTGGAACGTGCCGAAGGCGAATCCCCTGCTGCTTATTCCATCACTTTAGGCACGCTCAGCGCAGGCACCAATTACAGCATTCAATTTACCGGGGCTCTCTTTACCATCAAGGAATTGCCGACATCTCTATTCGCCGCAAAAGAAAAATCCGCGTTGACCCGAATCGACCAGAACATTCTTTTCACCCAAGGCATTCAGGGGTGGATCGCCATTTATACCACTGCCGGACAAAAAGTCAGAAGTATCTATGTCAATGGCGATGGAGCCTACCCGCTGGATCTCGCCAAAGGCATATACAGGATCAAAATACAAGACGTTCGGTGAAAGGCAAAATTACATCCTCATTTTCCTGGTACTCCCCAGGGCAAAAGCGATGGATACTACAGCACTCGCAGCAAATAGTACGAGCGCAACATAGAAGAACCGCGCCGAAGAAGTCCCCGCCAGAAGATACCGCGAGCCTTCCAGAAGATAGGTCACCGGATTTCCCCACGACACCGTCAAAAGCCACTGAGTCGTAATCATCTCCCGCGGAAGAAACGTGGTACTCAAAAACAACAACGGAAACACAGCATTCGTCACAATCGAAGCACTTTGAGATTGTCCCGTGCGAAGCATCACTCCGGCGGAAAATCCGCACAAAGTAATCGACCACAAAAAGGACAGCAGAAGCAACCCCAGCACCGACCACACACCGTACTGAAAAATCACACCGCACGCAGCCGCGATACCAAGCAGGAGTGCGGTAAAAAACAGCGTAGAAAGCGTATCCGCGAGCATAGGAGCCACCACCAAAGCCCAGCGCGGCAGAGGACTCCGATACAAACGACGGAAATAGCCGGACTGCATATCCGCATTCAGCGTCTGCCCCGCCCCCGCCGAAGAACCCATCGCAAGAGAGACCATCGCAATCGGAAACACAAACGACAAATATCCCCCGGAACCAAACGCCTCCATAAACCCGATACCGCCAATACCCGCATTATAAACTAGGAGGAAAAACAAACTCATCCCGAAACCCATCAGCGGTGCCGCCGGCTGTTTCATCAATTTAAAAACCGCTCTCTGAATCAGCAGCAAACAAGCATTATTCATACCACCATCTCCCTTTTCACGTATTCAAGGTAACTCTCATCCAGCGAAAGATTGTCCGCAGGATTCACCCATTTTTTAAACCCGGCAATCGCGCCCGCATAAACGATTTTGCCCGCGAGCATCAACGCCATCTCCGAAGCATGCTTATCGGCCTCCTCCAGATACTGCGTCGTCAAAAACACCGTCACTCCTTTCTCACGGTTCAAGCGCGTAATCACATTCCAGAACGTATCCCGCGCCATCGGATCCATCCCCACCGTAGGCTCATCCAGAAATAAAATCTCCGGACGATGCACCAACGCCAGCGCACAATGGAGACGACGGAGATTCCCACCGGAAAGTGTACCCGCCTTTTTATCCTTCTCGCCGTCGAGATGAAATGCAGTAAGCAACTCCACCGCTCTCGCCGCCGCATCCGCTGCCGACATCCCGAACAACCGTCCCTGAAACGTCAGCAAATGGGCAGGAGTCTCCGAAAGATCCACCTCATTACTCTGAGAAGCCACTCCCATGCGCCTCTGCACCTCCTGAAAATGCAACCGGGGATCAAAACCCGCCACAGAAAAAGTCCCCGAATCCGCATCCATCACCGCCGTCAGAATCTGAATCAGCGTCGTTTTTCCCGCACCGTTCGGACCTAACAAAGTAAAAAACGCCCCCTTCGGAATCCGAAGATCCACCCCGTGAAGCACCTCCGATCCCTTCGGGTAACGCTTAAAAAGACTCTCGACATAAATACCTGCATCCATAAAAACTCCTTCCAATGATGGAGCAAAAATAGGGACACAAAGCCGTCAAAACTTGTAAAAAAACGACAAAATCAAAAAGAAGATATTCAATAACAACAACAGAAAGGAACCGGAAAATGCTTCGAGCATACGAATCCAAACCAGAAAAGATTCGTACAAACTCCGCGCAATTCGAGCAAGCGCAAATTTCAAAATTTACGAAAAAGGACTACAGCGAAGAAAAACTCAATCACAAAACACGGAATCTCTTGTGACTCAATTAAACTCTCCAAAAATTCTAAAGACTGGAATCCATATCCGTGTTGCATTCCGGGTAGCGCACCAGAAATTCCCGGGGAGTATACCCCGAAAAAGCCTTGAAATCCTTAATAAAATGAGACTGATCACAATAACCATTCTCAAAAGCCTGATCCGTCAAAAGACGGTCCCCCCGCGAAGTAAGATCCGCAATCGTCTGCTGAAATCGAATCACCTTACTAAACTGCTTCGGGGTCTTCCCCACATAGGCCGCAAACTTGCGTTCCAAAGTCTTTGAAGTCACCGCAAGCTCCCGTGACAAATCGCGGGACGAAATCTGTCCGCGGTTCTTGCGGATACAATCCACGCCTGCGCGAACCAGAGCCGCATCGAAAGCGGAAATCGGAGAAAAATGAGTGAGCAAAAAAGAATCCAACGCCTGAACTCTCGCCGACACCGACAACGCCTCACACAAACGATCTTCCAACTCGCGCACCGCGCCATTCCACACATCGCAAAGATTGAAACTCCCATTCTCGATTTCGTACAAAGGAAAGCGGAAAAAATGACACGCCCCCGCCGGAAAAAAACGCACAA
>Ga0209467_1000946_pt1 | contig 30032 bp, 30 predicted proteins | sample Higcelwee11metaG_FD_187175 | JGI IMG/M metagenome (GOLD analysis project Ga0209467, IMG submission 187175) | Freshwater pond sediment microbial communities from the University of Edinburgh, under environmental carbon perturbations - High... | ecosystem: Environmental > Aquatic > Freshwater >... | reverse complement strand
AAATAAAATCCTCTCTGAAGAACAAATCGCTTTATCGGTCTGGAATGATATCAGGGTTGAAAGTACTGCTATTCGTTCCCTTGTCTCTCGTTGTCGTACTAAGCTCAAGGAAGATTTTATTCAGAATATCTGGGGGATGGGGTATATGTGGAGTGACACTCCACATTAATGGAATATAAATTCTTTGCTTATCTTTACCCTGATTACCCCTTAATCTTCCGAATAGCTCACGAAATCGGACGACCGCTTCATTACTTTATCCCCAAAATTTTTCATAAACTTTTCAATTTTTGGTGCAATCACGACATGACAATACCCCTGCATCGGATGTTCTCTGTAATAATTTTGATGGTACTCTTCAGCTACATAAAATTCAGGAGCAGGTGATAACTCGGTCACGATAGGAGCACTAAGCGATTTTTGTGCCTCGGCAATAGAGTATTTCGCCTTAACTTTTTGAACCTCATCGTAGTAATAGATGACGGAACGATACTGCGTCCCCCGATCTGAGCCTTGGACATTAAGGGTAGTCGGGTCATGAATTTCCCAAAAAATATCTAAAATTGCTTCATACGAAATAATCTCGGGGTCATACGTAATCTCAACCACCTCTGCATGTCCCGTAGCACCGCTGCACACTTGCTCATAGCACGGATTTTTACGTGCACCCCCCGCATAACCGCTTATGGCTCTTTGCACCCCTTCAACACGATTATAAATCGCTTCAATACACCAAAAACATCCACCGCCGAAAAGTGCTTTTTCCATATTTTTTCTTCTTTTTGGGGTGATTATCTCCCCTATGCGCTGTTAGGGTGTTGAATAAAGTAGTTTGTTTTTAGGATTTAAGTTACCGTTCCGTAACGGTTCACCGATAAACTGCCATCTGTAAATCTAAAGAAGGAGAACCAAATGGAAAAAATGACCCCATTCGAAAAAATGTTGATTAAAAAACTACGCCGATCCAAACGCGCCAGCTGGATGGTTGACTAATCTATCGATACAGCTCACTATGAGCTATCTTTTACCTCTTGATTAAGCCGAATTTCAAAACATGCCCCTTTGCCCGTATTGTATACGCTTAACCTCCCTAAAAAGTGTTTTTCGATAATCATTTTAGCCATATACAAACCAATTCCAGTCCCTTGAGATTCAAATTTGGTCGTGAAATAGGGGTCAAATATTTTATCGATGATTGATGCATCAATTCCCCCACCCGTATCTTCGATGCCTATGGTGCAATAACGCTCATCACTAATACATCGAATACGAATCATCCTCTCATCCCCGCGATGCTGTTCAATTGCTTCACGGGCATTATTAACAAGATTAATCAAAACCTGCTTGAGCTCATTCGGGTAAACCAATACTTCGATGTGTGGATCTATCTCCCGTATAATACTAATTTTTTTCCGCACCAATAAAGGTCCCAATAACACTTCAACTTCATTTATGAGTGAATTAATATTAACCGAAATCTGACTACGATCTTGTTTGAAAAAATTACGAAAATCATCAATCGTCTGTGACATATATTCGATTTGCGCTTCGGCAATCTCAATCACTTTAGCCGCATCTCCTTTTCCATCTATTGCACAACTCAGATTTAGTCGTGTCATCGAAAGACCTAAAATATTGAGCGGTTGACGCCACTGGTGAGCAATAGATTCAAGCATCGAACCGATCTCTGCCATTTTAGCTTGCTGCATTAATAGTTTTTCCTGCTTACGATTCTTGTCAACCGCTTTTTCAATCTCCTCTTGAAGCCGTTGGTTAAAAGTCTCCAATTCAGTCGTACGCTGACGAACCAATACATCAAGACGACGATTTTTATAGGTGACTAAACCAAACAGCATCATAAAAAATCCAACAATCCCCCATATGAGACGATAATCGATAGGGTCATCTTTCTCCATAGCAAGAAAATGCCCATGTATCTCTTCGTATTCTGATGGGGTAATTGATGCTAAAACTTTATCAGATATAGATGCCAACATCCCCCAATCATCCCGAAATGCAAAAGCAATATCGTAACGAAACGGTGTCTCTCCAACTACTTTGATATTGTTTAAACTATGTTTTTCCATCAGATAGCTAACAACCCCTAACCCCTCGATACAGGCATAAACTTCTCCTGATGCCACTTTTTGAAGAGCCTCCATGGAAGTATTGACCACAACAGGAACAATTTTTGGATATCGGGTTCGTAAAAATTCTTCACTCGCATATGAATTAACAATGGCTACTTTTTTACCGGTGAGATCATTTAAATCATTGACATAGCCAATCCTCGCATCAGCAACAATGACCATCGATTGTTTCAAATAAGGACGACTAAATACTAAGCTATCTCGTCGCTTATCAGTTATAGCTGCAGCAGAAAGCATATCGAGTTCTTTGTTTTTAACTGAACGTATCGAGTCACTCCAAAGTTGCCTGCTGTAATCCACTTCAAAACGAACCCCTAATCGCTTTTCTAGTAATTGCAAATATGCCGCACTGATTCCTGAATGTCTCCCTTTTTCATCTAACGATTCGATAGGAGGCCAACTATGATCAATGCCGACACGAATAACAGGGTGTGCACGTAGCCATCGTTTTTCTTCATCATTTAAATGTAATGCACTCTTATGATACAGAAGCGTGTCAAAGGAGGGAATTGACTTCACGACTCCCATAAGTCTATATCCCTGTGCTATCATCTCAAGACGTGTAGGATCGATTGAACCAAAAGCGATATTCGGTCGAAATGCAAGTTCTTTGAGTACTTTCCCTTCATAAATTAATGCGTCAAGTGATTTGTGTTGTGGATTGTATTCACGGTATATCAATTCCGCCGTCTCTTCAATATGATCAAATGCCCAAAGCCATCCCTTCATCGACGCATCGTAAAAAGCTTCTGCCCGTTTAGGATGGTTCAGGATTTCCTCTTTAGTCGTAAATAATATATCGCTGTAAAAATTAAAACCGTAATCTTTCGGATCAATTGAATACGTCTCAATTCCTTTGCCTTTTAATACAAACGGTTCATTCGAGATATAAGCAACCATCGCATCAGTTTCACCACGGACTAATGACATCGGATCAAACGAATGAGGCTGTACTTTTAAATCTTTCATTGTTAACCCGACACTGCCGAACATAGCTTGTATTTCAGCCCATTGAACCATATCTTTCGTCAGCATGACACGTCGATTTTTCAAATCTTTTGCCCCATTGATATGGGCATCTTTACGCGTTAAAAGAACCATTGGAGACGCTTGATAAATTGCCGCCATTAGAACCAACGGGACACCGTTAATATAATTAACAATCAAAGAGGAGTGTCCAACACCGTATTGGGCTTTCCCCTCTAAAATTCTCTTAAGTGAAGCTTCTTTTTGATCTGCATCCAAGACGGTGACATCCAGCCCCGCATCCGCATAATACCCTTTCTCTTTGGCAACATAATATCCAGCAAACTGAAACTGATGAAGCCATGGTAACTGAAGCGTGATCCGTTCTTGAGACCACAAAAAACTGGTAAGAATAATAAATAATAAGAATAATTTTTTCATGTAAAAGAGTGTAGCAAAAAAATTATATTTTCATACTTAGAGAGGCTTATGCTCTGTTTAGATAAAATAAAAAAATAATTTTTACACAAAGAGCATTTATGTCACTCAAGCACACCCTTCTTGAAACCATCTCCCGCCGTCCCCTCATCATCGACGGTGCAATGGGAACGCAACTTCAAGAGCGTGCCGACAAAATCCCCGATAGCGCGTGGGAAGGGTTAGAGGGGTGTAACGAACTTCTCAACGTCACCTGCCCCGAAGTGATGAGCGATATTTTTCACGCTTACCTCACTGCGGGCGCGGATCTCATCACCACCAATACCTTCGGCTCTTTTAGCTGGGTACTCGACGAATACGGGATCGGACATCGCGCGTATGAACTCTCCCGTGCAGGAGCTGCGGTATGTAAAGCGGAGTGCGAAAAGTTTTCCACCCCTGAATACCCTCGATTTGTTCTCGGTTCTATCGGACCGGGAACCAAACTCCCCTCTCTGGGGCACATCCATTATGATGAAATGTTTACGGGATATTTGGAGTGTTGTTTAGGTCTCATCGACGGTGGATGCGATATTTTCCTCCTAGAGACCTGCCAAGACCCGCTCCAAATCAAAGCGGCACTCCACGCCTGCGAAGCGGCAAATAAAGAGCGAGGAGCGACTCTGCCGATTATGGTCTCCGTTACCATCGAGCTCGCAGGTTCTATGCTCATCGGAACCGATGCTCAAACGATTGCAACCATCTTAGAACCCTTCGACATCCTTAGTCTCGGATTCAACTGCGGAACGGGACCGGAGCAATACGGCAAACACGTTCGTACCCTCTCCGAAGTGTGGAGTAAACCGATCTCGGTACATGCCAATGCGGGACTCCCTCAAAACCGAGGCGGATATTCGTACTATCCGATGGGGCCCGATGAGTTCGCCCAGTTGCAATGCGATTTTTTAAACTACGACGGGGTGAGCTTCCTCGGCGGATGTTGCGGAACTACCCCTCAACATATCCGCGCCCTTGTAAACAAAGTCTCATCTATTGCCCCTAAAAAACCAAGCGGAGCAATGAAGCCCTCTATCGCATCGCTTTTCAACACGGTAGAGCTGATCCAACAACCCTCACCTCTCCTCATCGGAGAGCGCTCCAACTCGACGGGATCGAAAGCGTTCCGCGAACTCATCATCGCCAGTGATTACGAGGGGACTTTGAGCGTCGGACAAGCCCAAGTGCGTGACGGGGCACATTGTCTCGATGTCAACGTCGAGTTTGCGGGGCGTGATGGGGCAGTCGATATGGCGCACGTTATGAGACTCTACAACCAAAAAATCCCCCTCCCTCTTATGCCTGATGCGACGCGGGTCAACACGATGGAAGAGGCACTCAAATGTATCGGCGGAAAACCGATCATCAACTCAGTCAACCTCGAAGACGGGGAAGAGCGGCTCGATGCGATTTGCTCCCTCGCCAAAAAGTTCGGAACCGCCCTCGTGTGTCTCGTCATCGATGAAAAAGGGATGGCGAAAACGACGGCAGATAAAATGCGGATCGCGGATCGGATTTATGATTTGTGTGTCAATCGTCACGGGATTGATCCACGCAATCTTATGTTCGATATGCTTACCTTTACGGTGGGAAGCGGTGATGTGGAGTACCGCGATGCCGCTATCCAAACACTCGAAGCGATCCGTCAATTGCACGCCAAGTATCCGAATGTCGGCTCGACACTGGGGCTTTCAAACATCTCATTCGGTCTGAGCATGAATGCCCGTGTCTTTTTGAACAGCGTCTTTTTGCACCATTGTATCGAAGCGGGGATGACCTCAGTCATTATCAATGTCAAACACATCGTACCCCTTGCCAAAATGTCGCAGGAAGATCGGGAGATCTGTGAAGAGCTACTCTTCCATCCCGATGATCAGTCACTCTTTAAATTTATCAACCATTTCAGCGATAAAACGATCGATAACTCTAAAAACGATGAAGCCTATGAGGCGATGAGTGATGAGGAGAAAATCGCCCAACTTCTCCTTGACGGCGACAAAGAGCGGATGATTCCGTTGGTGGAGAAAGCACGCCATACCATCAACCCCGACCGCATCGTCAATGAGATCCTCATCGATGCGATGAAAGTGGTCGGTGAGCTTTTCGGATCGGGGAAAATGCAGTTACCGTTTGTATTGCAAAGTGCCGAGACGATGAAAACGACCGTCGATTATCTCAATCCCTACCTCTCCAAACAGGAAAAAGATACCGACACCACCCTCGTGATTGGAACCGTCAAAGGGGATGTTCACGACGTAGGGAAAAACCTCGTCGATATTATCCTCTCCAACAACGGGTTCAAGGTGATCAATATCGGAATCAAAACCGAACTCGAAGAGTATCTCGACGTTATGAAAACGCAGGATATTCACGCTATCGGGATGTCAGGACTCCTCGTCAAATCAACCCAAGTGATGAAAGACAATCTTGAAATCATGGCTTCCCGTGGGATTACAACACCTGTTTTACTTGGAGGGGCGGCTCTCACCCGAAGTTTCGTCGATGACTTCTGCCGACCGATTTACGGTGGAGCGATCTTTTACTGCCGTGACGCGTTTGACGGCGTTATCGCGATGAGCCGTATCGAGAAATACAACGCCGATCCAAGTGTCGGACTCGATACCCGCCTTGGCGGTGATATGATTGAAAAACCTGCCAAAGAGGTGATCGACATTGTGATCCCCCCATACGCAGAAATAAAAATGCCAAGCGTTGTGAAAATTCCGACTCCTCCGTTTTGGGGACGACGGGTTCTGCGCAAAGAGCAACTCGATTTTGATATGGTGTGCGGATGGATCAATAAACGAAGCCTCTTTAAAATGCACTGGGGATACAAACGTGCCGGAATGCCGGTAGAAGAGTACAAAAAACTCTTAGAGACCAAAGTCTATCCTGCCTATGAGCGTATTAAATCTGAGATTATCAAGCGGGGGTTGTTTGATCCGACGGTGATCTACGGATACTACCCTGTCCGAAGCAGTGACCGCGAACTATTAATTTTCGATGAGAGCTGCGGATGGAATATCGATGCAAACGCTAACCGCCAAAACCTCGAAAAGGTGATCGGGAATGCCAAGTATGTGTTTGAATTTCCGCGCCAGCGCAAAGCACCTCACCGTGCATTGAGCGACTTTTTCACCCATACTCGCGATGACGTATTGCCGCTAACGTGTGTTAGTGTCGGAGATAAATTTAGCGAGTACGAAAAAGAGCTTTATGCCGCCAATGAGTATTTAGAATACAATCTGGTACACGGATTCGGTGTAGAGCTTGCCGAAGCATTGGCGGAAGTGGCGCACAAACAGATCCGTTTGGATCTAGGTATCGCACATGATGATGAAGGGTTCAGTTTGCGCGATGTCCGCCTCAACCGTTACGCGGGAGCACGATACAGTTTCGGATACCCTGCGTGTCCTGATTTGGAACCGAGTCGGATTATTTTTGATTTGCTCAAACCCGAAGAGTTCGGTATTACCCTCTCTGAGACATTCCAAATCCATCCTGAACAGAGTACGACGGCACTGGTTGTCCATCATAAAGAGGCGACGTATTACAATATTTAATCAAGTATTTTCAAAATATCATGGTCAAAGGCATTATTATAGTGATCTTTGATCTATAAGTTTGGCAGCCAACACATTTAATTTGCAACGGATCTATAGTCTCTTTACGACATAATAAACACAACCTCAAATTCGAGATAGTTTAACGGATACGTCTCCATCAACCGTTTCGTCTGAGAAAAATCAAGCACTCTACGCCCACCACTCACCCCGCTTCGCTTGATATAGCGAAACATCTCCCGCACCGAATCAAATTCCAATGTATAGTGCAAAACTTCAAACCGTGCATCCAAATGTTTCTCAGCGATAGCCATCACCTCATCACTCGACCGTAATAGCGGAGTGACCCCCGCACACTCGTGTAAGGTTTTAAACGTCCCTGCGGTGAAAATCGCCAATGACATCGGGGTGTTAAAAGAAGCGAGAGACTCCATAACACAATCCAAATCCTCTGCCCACTGCAATGCCGAAGCGGAGTAGATACGGTCATATTGCTCACCACCCAGTCTCTCAAATAATGCAGGGTCGTTGAAATCTCCCAAGATTAACTCGACAGTGGACGCCTTAGGATGATGGGAAAGCATAGAATCAGAGAAATCGACTCCGACAAAACGCTCAATTTCCCAATCGATCAATGAAAATAGTGTTCCGTTTCCGCATCCCAAATCCAAAACACGGCGTGGCTGACTCTCCGTAGAAGCGATCAGTTTATCGGCGACGAGGCGCTGAATGACATTACGACTGCCGTACTGGGCCGCGTAGCGTGAAAACTCATGACATGCACTGCTCATCGGCGGTTAATGACCAATGCAATGATAAAGATGACCAAGAGGCACAAGACGATCGCCGCACCGCTGGGGAGTGAAAAGAGATACGATGCACTCAACCCGATCACTACCGAAACCAACGCAATCGCCATTGAGAGAAGAGTTGTCGGATAAAAACCCATCCCGAATCGGATCGCGGCGACGGGAGGGATCACCATCAATGCCCCGATCAGCAATGTTCCGACTACCCGTATCGAGAGGGCGATGATGACGGCGATAACACTCACGAGCATGAAGTTGAGGAGGGTAACACGAATCCCCCCTGCACGGGCGACATCTTCATCGAACGCGATAAAATAAAGCTCTTTGAAAAAGGCGATCAAGAGTGCCATTGCCATAGAGCCTGCAATCCCCATCACCCACAAATCCTCCGTACTGACCGAGAGGATCGAGCCGAAAAGATAGCTAAAGAGCGAGGCGTTAAACGATCCCGCCAGCGAGACGATCACGATGGCAAGGGCGAGAGAGCCTGAGAGGAAAATAGCGAGTACCGAATCGGAATACATCCCGTGAACACTGCGCAAATACTCGATCAGCCACGAGGCGACCAGTGACGCCAACACCGCCATCCACAACGGACTCATCCCAAGAAGCAATCCCACCGCAACACCGACCAATGAAACGTGGGCTAATGTCTCGCTGAGAAGAGAGTAGCGGCGAAGGACGATGAACGAACCGCTGAGCGATGCGAGGATGGCAATCATCAACCCTGCGACAAAGGCGCGTTGCATAAAAGGGTAATTAAGCATTTCAAGCATTATAAATCCTTTTCATCTAATGCTTCTGTCATACCGAACTTGATTCGGTATCTAGTTTGCTTATAGATTCCGTGTCGTAGCACGGAATGACGGGACGTTGCTACACTCATCACTGCTCTCCTCAATGATTATGACATACAACATGCGCCGGCGTGCCGTAGAGTCGGCTCATCTCGTCACATCGGATCATTTCGGCAGGATTTTGGGAAACAAGAACCGTTTGATTCACAAATAAAACACGGGTAATATCCTCGGCAATCACCCCGACATCATGGGTAATAAAGAGGATGGAGAGTTTTTTGGTACGGTTGAGGGTGCGAAGAAGCTCATAAAAACGGTGCTGAGATTCGACATCGACCCCCGTGTTGGGTTCATCGACGATCAAAACATCGGGATTAGAGGCGAGGGCGCGGGCGATCATCACCCGCTGACGCTGACCGCCGGAGAGGTTTCCGATCAGGCGATCCGATAAATCAGAAACTCCCATCAGCTCCATCGCCTCCGCAATTGCGGCTTTGTCTTCGGCGGATTCAAATCCGAAAATCCCCCGTTTGGCGTAGCGTCCCATACCCACTACTTCACGCACGCTGGCGGGAAATGAGCCATCTACAAGGGCGGAGCGTTGAGGGACATACCCGATACGGTTCCAATCACGAAACCGTTTTTGAGGTGTACCAAAGAGTGTGATAACGCCTGAGGTTGGTTTTTCAAGCCCAAGCAATAGACGAACAAGGGTTGTTTTCCCTCCGCCGTTGGGTCCGATAATCGCGCAATACTCTCCCGGCAAAATACGAAAGGTTGAGTCCTTGAGAACCAAATTCCCCTGCCGCTCAAAGTTGAGGTTGTTCACTTCAAAAAGGCTTGGGGAAAACTTCAACGGCACTCCATCGCTTCTCGTAATTTTTTCAGATTCTCTCGCATAATAGAGAGATAAGTTGCCTGCGATTTTAACTCATCTTCACTAATATTTTCCAATGGTTGGAGAGGTACTGCCTTAGCACCCGTCTCACGAGCAATCGTTTGGGAAACGTTATCATTGATCAACTCTTCAAAAAAGATCGTTTTCATCCCGTGCTCTTTGACGACTTCAACCACGTGGGCTACGGTTTGTGCACTCGGTTGTTCATCAGAGGATAATCCGATCACCGAAACATTTTCGAGTTTGTTAGCATAAGCAAGATACCCAAATGCGTCGTGATTGGAGATCAACGTGCGGTTTTTACATTCGCTCAGACCCGTAGTGTATTCCGCTTTTAGTTTTTGTAGCTCTCCGATATAAGTAGCGGCATTACCATGAAATATTTCTGCTTTGCTCGGGAGAAGTTTCGAGAACTCCGCATCCATCGTTTGAGTCATTTTGATCATGTTATCAATATCAAGCCAATAGTGAGGATCATAAGCTCCATGCTTGTGCTCATCGTGTGCATGTTCGTCGTGATCATGCTCATCCGCGTGTTCTTCTTCACTTTTTAGCAGTGCTACATGCTGACTCATATCGAGAATTTGTGTTGTTTTTGGGAGGATATTTTTTAGACCTTCTGCCCATGTCTCGAACCCTGCGCCGTTATAGATAAAAAGGGCTGACTTAGAAATACCCGCTACTTGAGTCGGGTTAGGGGAAAACATATGGGCATCATTCCCCAATGGGACAATAGAACGAATATCAATCGTGTCACCTGATACTGCACGAGCAGCTTCCAATAGTGAAAACGTGCTGACTGAAATCATTGGGTTTACCTCAGAAGGCGCATCGCTTTCTTTTTTCTCTGGTTGTGGTGCGAAAAATGTAAGCCCCGCAATCACTGCTATAATGACACTTCCAAATACTAATAACCGTTTTGTATCCATGGTTTCAGTTTCCTTAATAAAAAATTCGGATACCATTCTAATGCAACTAAGTTGCAATAAACCTTAAACTTTAAGAAGCCCTATCAAAATGACACTCGATGAAAAAATAATCCTTAACGGTTTTCGCCTCACTGCCCCGCGAAAAAAAATACTTACCATTTTTGCAGAACAAAAACAACCTATTAGTTTTGAAGAATACACTGCGCTTGATCCAGCAATCGATAAAAGTACATTTTATAGGACTATGCAAAGTTTTGAATCTGCTAATATTATTAATGGGATCGAATCGGATGAGGGAAAACGGTATTTTGAACTCTCTGAAAATATTCATCCCCATTTCATTTGCCAAACATGCCACAAGATTTCGTGTTTAAGCCCTCAACCGATCATTTCACCGGATGGCTACACTATTGATTCCATTATCTATAAAGGGCAGTGTCCTCTATGCTCCGCTTCTTAATTCTTTTATCAACATGGTTCTCTCTAAGCTGGGGGTGTTTAGCATGTAGCTACGGTGATATCAAAGTTCTTACACATCTCTATCTCAACATCGAAAACAATACCTTAACATCGATTAATGTGGAGTGGACCCTCGATCCGATGTTTTCACAAATGGTAATGGGAGATTTTGATCTTAATCGAAATGGAAAGTTTGAACATTCTGAGCGATATGAAGTTTATAAAGCGATCGAGCAAATGAAAAAGGTGGGCTTTTTTATCCGCCCAACCCTGAACAATCGTAAAATCCGGCTCAATGAGCTTAAAAACTTTACCGTTAGAGTGGAAAAAGGGTTGGTCATATACCGCTTTAGCATTCCGACCAATGAACCATTACGTCAATCCCTTCAGTTACGAATTGCTTATGATGCAAACGCCGCATTTGATAACGGAATCGTTTATCACCTCAATGAAAAAAATGTCTTTCTAATCCCCTCAAAATCGGCTCATATAGTGACTAAACTTACAAAGCCAAAAATTTCAAAAGGTTCGGATTCCATTTTGGATATCTCCTTACGCCCAGTTACTCTCGCTTTTGCATCATCATTGGGAAGGAATACCCAAGATGAACCCTTAGAGGGATTTAGTAAAAGTTTACGCACCATCACCGAAAAAATTCACGCTTCTCTCGTCGAAGCGCAAGAACATCCAAGTTTAATCAGTATAGGTGCAATATTGTTCTTCTCACTCCTCTACGGTATCCTCCACGCTGCTGGACCAGGACACGGTAAAACACTGGTTGCAAGCTATTTTAGTAGCAACGAACGGAGTTATTCACGCGGTATTAGTATTGCTCTACTCATTGCAACAACCCATGTTGTCAGTGCCCTTACGATTACCATTATTTTATATTGGTTTGTCCATACGATGTTTTCTCAAACCATTACCGATGTATCTTTGTATATGACAAAATTGAGCGGGATAGTCATTTTAGGAATTGCTCTGTATTTGGCGCGCCAAAAATGGCAATACTATCGTCCGAAACCTACAATCATGACGTTCAGTGTTTCAGCCCCTCACATAAGCAGTTGTGGATGCCACAGCTGTAAAACCACTGCCAACTCAACAGATTTAGTACTTATTTTGGGCGCGGGGATCGTCCCTTGTCCTGGAACTATTATAGTCTTTTTGTTTGCCTTATCGATGGGAATGTATACCCTTGGAGCCATCAGTGCCATAGTGATGAGTTTGGGAATGGGGTTTACCATTGCGATAACAGCGGCATTGGGAACCGCGTTACGACGCAAAAGTAGCACGGGCGGAGATAAATATCTCAAAATAACCGATCTACTCGGTGTATGCACGATGTTTTTCGCAGGGCTTTTTCTCACATTAGCATAAGCACTCTTATGCTATAATCGCGAACTTTTAAAAAAATCAAGGATTAACATGACAGGTATACTGCTCATCGTGCAGATCGTTTTGGTCGTTATGATCACCATCGCGGTACTGCTCCAAAAAAGCTCAAGTATCGGTTTAGGTGCCTACAGCGGTTCCAATGAATCGGTTTTTGGAGCTAAAGGGCCAGGAACTTTTTTGGCTAAAGTAACCTTTTTTCTCGGATTTGTTTTCGTAGTCAACACTATCGCATTGGGCTATTTTTATGCTCAGCAAAAAAATGCTTCGGTTGTTGATTCTATGATTGATACTACAGAGGTTACGGCACCGACGATCAATATCGTCAACGACACCAATACTACCAAATAAAACGAAGGAAAATTTCATGTTAAACGAAGTGTATCAATTTTGTGAAGAGAAGATGCAAGGGAGCTGTGAGCACTTGCTCAGCAACTTTCGCACACTCCGAACAGGACGTGTCACCACTAAAATATTGGATAATGTTCGTATAGATAACTACGGTTCACTCACTCCGATCGATCAAGCAGCGAGTGTTTTAGCAACTGATGCTACAACAATTACCATCTCTCCATGGGACAAATCGATGCTTAGCGTTATCGAAAAGGCGATCATGAAAGCCGATATCGGTGTTAACCCGAACAACAACGGAACCGAAATCAAGCTTTTCTTCCCTGCTATGACGGTAGATCAGCGTCAAGAGACAGCGAAAAAAGCGAAAGGGATGGCAGAAGATGCAAAAGTAGCGGTTCGTAATGACCGTAAAAAAGCAAACGACAAAATCAAAGTACTCGAAAAAGATAAACTCGTTACGGCTGATGAATCTAAATCAGCACAAGATCAAGTTCAAAAAATCACCGATAAGTTTATTGTCAAAATCGAAGAGTTGCTCAAAAGTAAAGAGCAAGATATCTTAACGGTATAAAAACGATGGATATCAAACAAATCTATCTCGATGCGAGCGCGATGCTCGAAGGTCATTTTAAACTCAGTTCAGGCAATCACTCAGCCTATTACCTCCAATCGGCAAAAGTGTTGGAGCAACCTCGTACGGCAAAGCTTCTCGCCGATGCGTTAGCGGTAAATATCCAAGAGAGCGGTTTGGAAATCGATACCGTTTGTGCCCCTGCACTCGGTGGTTTGATTGCAGGATTTGCCCTCGCAACCGCGCTCGATAAACGCTCTATTTTCGCAGAACGTGTTAGCGGTGAGATGCAAATCCGTCGCGGTTTTGAGATTAGCGCGGGAGAACGTGTCCTCATTTGTGAAGACATCATCACCACCGGCGGCTCAGCCATGGAAGCCGCACGTGCAATCGAAGCCCTCGGCGGTGTAGTCGTCGGATTTGCCGCTCTTGCCAATCGCGGTTTTTGCAAACGCGACGGCAGTGCGTTGGCGCGTAAAGCAAATTGTGCACTCTCCTCGGACAAACCTCTTTTTGCACTCGCCGATTTCGATTTCGAGATGTATGCACCCGATGCGTGTCCGTTGTGCGTAAACGGAAGCGAAGCAATCAAACCGGGTTCACGAGGAAATTAGTTTTAATACGCCATCGGAGCAAAGCCCCGATTGGCTACGCTAACGCTGAGTTTCGCTCGGCGCGAAGCCCACGCACGCTTGCGTGCTTATCAATCCAATCAAAGTTATAATCAATGAACAATACCGATAATTTCAAACTCGACATGGCACACCTCCAGAGGGTGCAGCGTACGATCCGCAAAGCCGGAAATATTTTCCCCAACGAAAAAGAGCTCGTAGCAACACTCGAAGATTTGATTATCAAAGCCCAAGACGATACCTCACTCAACACCTACTACCATATGGCACAGTATCTTAAACAGCGTCTTAAAGAGTTGAAAACCAATCTTGATCAGCCGCTCGAAGCCGTTGATACCGCCATAGAAGATCTGGAGTGGTCAATCGGCTATCTTCAGTGGCTTGTGAGTGAACAAGCGCCTAAAGAATCATAATTCACACGTCAGTGCTTCGCTTACAAGGCGAGCAGCCACCTCTTTTTTTCCATCAATCGTAATCGTAATTGGAAGACCGCGAAGTTCCCGTTTCTCTTCCAAACTCACCACTTTGACGACCAGTTTAACCTCCGGAGCATAGCGGATAATACTCTCACAGATTAGCCGTTTTTTCTCAAGATTGTCGAGGGTAATAATAACGCTCACCGAATCTTTAGTGCAAAGTTTGTCCAATATAGCTGTTTTAGACATATCCCCGAAATAGACCTCTTGACCGTCTCGAAGTGCCTCTTGTACATGCTTATAGCTGTTATCGGCTACAACATAATCAACACCTGAACTACGCAGCTCTTTTGCTACAAATTTTCCGACGATGCCGTAACCGCAAACAATAATATGATTATGCCGCCCAGGAAGCATTGCAAAGGTTTCGGTTACACTCACATCTTTAAAAAAATAGCCGCTGATTATTGCTAAATAGGTCAGGATAAACGGTGTCAGGATAATCGAAAGAACCGCCACCAAAACCAAAAGCTGCGAGAGCTCCTCCGGAATCAATCTGTAATTTCCTGCCAACGCGAAAATAGCAAACGAAAACTCTCCCACTTGCGCGAGGGCAATAGCGGTTTTAAACGCTATTTTTGACTGTGAATGGATTCGAATCACACTGAAAATTACGACAGCTTTCACCGCTAAAACGGCACCGAGAATGGCCAATATTTCGAAAAAATGGCTCGTAAAGAGTGCCAAATCGATCTTCATCCCCACCGTGACAAAAAATGTCCCGAGGAGCAAATCTTTAAAAGGGGCGATATCAGCTTCAACTTTATGATGGTAACGGGTTTCAGCAATGATCATCCCCGCGACAAATGCCCCAAGAGAATAGGTAAACCCAGCATAGGAAGCGAGCAGTGAGGACGCAACGACGATGACCAAAACAGAGCCCATAAACAACTCATCCACTTCACTGCTAGAGGAGAAATGGAGCAGCCATGTCATCACCCGCTTACCGACAATAAATAACGATCCAACAATAACAACCGCACTGATGGCCGTTTGGAGTAAAACATCACCGATATCTTTACCATCTGAGCTTAAAAAACCGATCAAAATCAGGATCGGGATGACGGCAATATCTTGAAAAATTAAAATTCCCGTCGCTTTTTGGCCGTAAGGTCGGGCTATCTCTTTGGTCGATTTTAGATAACTAAGGACGACCGCTGTTGATGAGAGTGAGAGAGCCATTGAGGTAATCAATGCCGTTTCTAACGAAATACCAAAACCCCAATAAGCAATCGCAAAAAAGATCACGGAGGAGAGAAGAACCTGCAATGATCCGTTAAAAAAAACATCGGTTTTCATCGTGGAGAGACGTTGGAGCGATACTTCTAGCCCGATCGTGAACATCAAAAATACAACACCGAATTCAGCAATCATCCCCAAGGTATGGGAATCACTGAGATGGCGAATATCAAAAAGATAGGCAACACTGACACCGGTCAAAATGTAACCGATAATCTGAGAAATTCCAAACCGCTTTAAAATGAGATTAACAACGATAGAGAATCCCAATGCTATCGTGACGTAATATAAAGCAGATTCCATTAATTTCCATCTTTCAAACGTTTTTATAAGTCTTAAAAGTATATAATACGTTCCTTAAGAAGAGCGATAATTTGTCGACGTTTTGGATCACTGCGACCCATTTAACCCCATCGTAAAACGCTAAGAGATAAGGAATGATTCAATGACTAAATATATTTTTGTAACCGGCGGAGTTCTGAGTTCACTCGGGAAAGGGATTACGGCTGCGAGTATCGGCGCGCTCCTCAAACACTCTGGTAAAAAAGTCGGTATGCTCAAAATTGATCCGTATATCAATGTCGATCCGGGAACGATGAGTCCACTGGAACACGGTGAAGTATTCGTTACTCAAGATGGTGCAGAGACCGATCTCGACATCGGAAACTATGAACGATTTCTAAACGCCTCTTTTTTACGAACCAGCAACTTTACAACCGGTCAAGTTTACAGTTCAGTCATTGAACGTGAACGCAGTGGCGGCTATTTAGGACAAACTATTCAAGTCGTCCCTCATATCGTCGGCGAAATCGTTGATCGTATCAAAAAAGCTGGGGAAGGGCATGAGATCCTCGTAGTAGAGCTCGGTGGTACTGTCGGGGATATCGAGGGATTGCCGTTTATGGAGGCGATCCGAACCATGAAACACGATGACGAGGTAGAGGGGACGTTTTTTATCCACGTCACCCTCATCCCATTCATCAAAGCGGCAGGCGAGCACAAAAGCAAGCCGACCCAACACTCGGTTCAAGAGCTTCGCCGTATCGGTATCACACCGCAAATGATTATCGCCCGAAGTGAAGAGAAACTTCCGAAAACATTCAAGAAAAAATTGGCACTTGCGTGTGACGTGAGCAACGACAGTATCATCGAAGCGATGGATGAGCAAACTATCTATGCCGTTCCGCTCAGTTTTCTCCACCAAAATATTCTCGCCCCTATCAGTAAAGAACTCGGATTGGGTGAGCTCAAACCGGATATGGAACAATGGGATACACTCGTTAAGAAAATCGTCTCTCCGAAACATCACGTCACTATCGGTTTTGTCGGTAAATATTTGGAACTTAAAGAGTCATACAAATCACTCATCGAATCGCTCATCCACTCTGGAGCTCACCTCGATACCCGTGTTGCTATCCACTGGGTAGACTCTGAAAAAATCGAGACACAGGGTGCTGAAGCTCTTTTAAGCGATTGTGATTCGGTTCTCGTGGCGGGCGGTTTCGGCAATCGCGGTGTCGAGGGTAAAATTCAGGCAATCCGTTATGCACGTGAGAATAAAATCCCTTATTTGGGAATCTGTTTGGGAATGCAACTCTCGATCATCGAATATGCCCGTAACGTATTAGGGTATGAGGATGCTAACTCTATCGAGTTTAATCCGACGACGACCCATCCGATGATCTACCTCATCGATAACTTCATCGATCAATCAGGGGAAACGCAGCTACGAACACACCACTCACCGATGGGGGGGACACTTCGTCTGGGCGAATATCCGTGCGAAACGAAAGAGGGTTCAAACCTCCGCGCCGCCTATGATAATGAACCGCTTATTTTCGAGCGTCACCGTCATCGCTACGAAGCCAATCCTACCTATCGTGAAGCATTAGAGAATGCAGGAATGGTCGTAACAGGAGAATCGCACGGGCTAATCGAAGCGGTTGAAATTCCTGTTCACCCGTGGTTTTTAGGGGTACAGTTCCACCCTGAATTCACGTCACGCCTCCAAAGCCCGAACGCCTCTATCCTTGGATTTGTGAAGGCTACCGCTGCTCATGCAAATCCTGCCTGAGATTCCTCTCCTCGATCACACAACACTGGAGAGTTTTTTAGCGTGTCGATTTGAAACGCAAAGCTGCGCACTCTCCGACATCCCCCATCCAGCCCTACTTAAAGATGCCCAAAAAGGTGCCGAGCGCTTAGCCCGTGCAATCTTGCACGGTGAAAAAATAGCTCTGGTAGGCGATTATGATGTCGATGGTGTCACCTCCACCGCCATCGTCAAACGTTTTTTCGACCTCATCCCCTATCCCTTGATCACGAGTATACCGAACCGTTTCAGCGATGGGTACGGTGTCTCTAAAAATGTCCTTGAACGGCTCGATGCAAATGTCATTTTTACCGTCGATAACGGAATCAACGCCATCGAAGCCGCAGCGGTGTGTAAAATGAGAGGGATTGATCTCATCATCACCGATCACCATACCCCCGGAGACACCCTCCCCGATGCTTATGCCATCATCAACCCAAAACAGAGTGATTGCCCCTATCCGTTTAAAGATATATGCGGTGCACAGGTAGGATGGCTTCTAATGGGACTGCTCAAGAAAGAGCTTTCTCTTACCATTGATATGCGCCAATTTTTCCCTTTTTTGACACTCGCGGTTATCGCCGACGTCATGCCTCTGGTAGGATTCAACCGCGCGATTGTCAAAACAGGGCTAGAGATGATGAGCCGCTCGACCCTATCTCCGTTTGTAATGATCCGCGATTTTCTAAACCGCCCCGCTATCTCCTCCGAAGACATCGCCTTTCAAATCGCCCCTCGCATTAACTCAGCAGGTCGCCTCGAAGATGCCTCTATCGCGCTGGATTTCCTCTTAGCCGATACGACCGAAAAAGCGTATCATCAATTCGAATTGCTCACCGCCCTAAATACTCTACGAAAAGAGACCGAAGCCCAAAACACCGCCGAAGCGATGCTTCAGGTCAATCCCAATGATACGATCATCGTCGTCGCGGGCGAGCACTGGAATGAGGGGGTCGTGGGGATCGTCGCTTCACGGCTTGTGAGCCATTTTCAAAAACCCGCCATTGTTCTCAGCGTCCATAATGGTATTGCAAAAGGCTCCGGTCGAAGCATCGGAAACGTCGATCTCTACACCCTCATCAAATCCCAAGAAACTCACCTGCAAAAATTCGGCGGTCATAAAATGGCGGCAGGACTATCAATGAGCAGTGAGGTCGTCGGAACCTTTCGTCAAGGGATCAATGAAGCCGCGAAAACGATTGCCCCAGCTGACTTCATCCCCCATAACGATATTGTCGGGGAGCTGGAGCATGAGATGATCAATTTTCAGCTATTAGAGCTATTGGAGCGGTTTGAGCCTTACGGCGAAGGGAATCCCCGCCCGAGGTTTCTGATCCGCGATGCCGACGTCATAGCGGTCAAACTCTTCGGGAGTGACCAATCGCACAGCCGTATTGAACTGCGCCCCTCACGTGTAAGCCAAAAAACACTGGAACTCATCGCGTTTCGACGAACCCTCGAATGCCCAGAGAGCAAAAAAATGTCGTGCAGTTATACGGTCAACAAAAATGAATGGAACGGACGGGTCTCTCTCCAACTGATGATGGAGAGGATATTTTGATCCCGCGTACCCTTTTAGTTGCATTTTTATTTATCGGATGCGGTTCTGTGAAAACTACCCTACCCTATCCTCTCACCATCAGCGAAGAGGGGTTGGGCGCTATCCATCCCGATACCCCGTTTGATCAAATCAGTACCGCTTTAAGCGGTTTTGAGTTTGAAAAACTGAATCAAATCTCCTCAGATCAGAGCCATACGATAATGCAAATAAAACGCTCTCATAGCCTCATTGCCCAAGTCGTCTCTGATACTTCTGGTAAAAAAATTGCTACGATCCATATCCTCACCACACTCATTAAAAATAAAAATCATCAAGGATTAGGAGATTCGCTTCCACTAAGCACAATGTTGCAATGTCAAGATCAAGAGTGTTATTACACCAATGAGCCATCGCTCCATTATCGCATTGATCCAAAAAAGCGTACTATTCTCGAAATCACCTATCAAAGGTTATAATACCGCTATGAATACATTTTTTATTGAATTTCGCGATCCCCTCTTCGGTATCGTTGTCTTTTTCATCCTCCTCTTTGTCCTCTCCTTTTTGAGCTATTGGTGGGGACGATACAAAAGCGCACGCGAGCATCGTGATCTCGAATCGTTTTTGGGAAAATTCGAATCGATCGGCGAGGGGGACAAACTTGCCGAACAGGTGCAGACAAACTCCCTTACCAGCGAATCATGGCTGCTGTTGGCACAGAGTTTTGAGCATCAGGGAAATTATGAGAAGAGCGTCGAGATTTATCACGCCCTCCTCGCCAAAAACCGTGACCCTATCTTCCAAAAAGATGCTCTGTTGCTGTTGGGAAAAAGTTTTTTCAAAGCGGGGTTTTTAGAACGCTCCCGCCAAACGTTCCTCCAAATTCTCTCTAATGCTCCGAGAACACCGCAAGCACTCCATTTTTTAATACTCATTTATGAACAACTCCAACAATACGATAAATCATTAGAGGTGATGGAATCGCTCCAAGAGCTCAACCCCGATACCCTCACCGAAAAACTCTATTTGGAGTGCAAACTTTTCATCAACGATCACCGCGTCAGCCTCGATGAGAAAGCCCGCCGACTGATCGAGTTTTATGACACCCATCGCCGCCTTGGGTATATGATTTTTGAGTGGCTCTTCACCTATCGTCCAGCTCTGGGATGGAGCCATTTCGATCAATCCCTCAGTGAACGGCTCAGCGATGTGCTGTGGCGTGTAGGGGATGAAAATCTCGATTTGGATATAATTGCAAGCAACACCTATCTACGTGAGCTTTTCAGTGCGCGAGGGTCGCTTGAGTTAGCAGAGAGAAGTTCAAAATTTGAGCTTGACACCCTAATTGCCCTTCGTCGATGCGGTGCAGGTAAAGCAACATTACAGTTTGAATACACGTGTGATAAGTGTAACCAAATTTCGTTTTTACCGTTTCACCGTTGTCCGCACTGCCATGCAATCGATAGTGTCCAAAGTATTATGAATCTCTCAAAGGAACGGTTTGAAGAAAATAACTCTCTTCAGTGATGGCTCGGCACTCGGTAATCCTGGACCTGGTGGATTTGGAGCAATTTTACGCTACGGCGATAAAGAGCGGATCATCAGCGGTGGGGAAGCGCATACGACGAACAATCGTATGGAGCTTTTAGGAGTGATCGAGGGATTGCGTGCCCTCAAAGAGCCCTGCGACGTGACGGTAATCTCCGATTCGAGCTATGTGATTCGAGGGATAAACGAATGGCTAGAGGGGTGGATCAAACGAAACTTTGCCAAGGTCAAAAATCCCGATCTATGGCACGAATACATCAGCGTTTCCGCAGCTCATCGGATCAATGGAGTCTGGGTACGCGGACACAACGGTCATCCTGAAAATGAACGGTGTGATATCATCGCCAAAGAGGCGGCGGAAAAATTTAAAAAAGGAATAACAACATAATGAATGATCTAGAAGCCCTGCAAGAACGCATTGGGTATACCTTTCAAAACAAAGAGCTCCTTATTGAAGCGCTGACGCATAAAAGCTTCAAACAGCCCTACAATAATGAGCGCCTTGAGTTCTTGGGAGATGCCGTACTCGATTTAATCGTCGGTGAATACCTCTATACCAAATTTCGCGGATTTGATGAGGGGAAGCTCTCTAAAATGAGAGCGTCTCTCGTCAATGAAGAGGGATTTACCGCTTTAGCAATCCATCTAGGGCTTGGTGAATACATCTATCTCTCCAATGCTGAGGAAAACAACAGCGGGCGTACCAAAAGTTCTCTCCTCTCCAATGCCTTTGAAGCCCTTATGGGAGCAATGTATCTCGAAACCGGATTGGGCAAAGTACGTGATATCACCATTGAGCTACTGGAACATGTCCATCCCGATATTTCGCTCGATTCTCTCTTTAAAGACTATAAAACTTCTCTTCAAGAGTTAACCCAAGCCCACTATGGGACAACTCCCGAATATCAGCTCATCGCCGCCCACGGACCCGATCATAAAAAGGAGTTTGAAGTGGCTGTCATCATCGACGGCAAACGGTACGCTTCAGCGTGTGGAAAGAGTAAAAAACACGCCCAGCAAGAAGCGGCACAAATCGCCCTTGATCTCCTCTCAAAGGAACTCAAATGAATCGCTTCGGTGAACGTTTCACAATGACAACTTTCGGTGAATCTCACGGCAAGGCAATAGGGTGTGTACTCGATGGCGTTCCCGCAGGGCTTGCAATCGACGAAACCTTTATCCAAAGCGAGTTAGACCGTCGCAAACCTGGACAAAACGAGTTCGCTACCGCCCGTAAAGAAGAGGACAAAGTTGAAATCCTCAGCGGTGTTTTCGAAGGACTCAGCACCGGAACACCGATCACTTTAGTCATTTACAACACCGATCAAAAGAGCGGCGATTATAGCAATGTCAAAGATATCTTTCGTCCGGGACACGCCGACTTTACCTATTTTCATAAATACGGTCTCCGTGATTATCGCGGCGGCGGACGCTCAAGCGCACGTGAAACAGCGGCACGCGTTGCGGGGGGTGCGGTGGCAAAGCTTATGTTAAAATCTCTGGGAATCAAGTTTGCGAGCGGTATCAGTGCTATTCACGGTATCGAAGCCCAATCTCTCGATTTTATGTATCCTAAAAATAGCCCTATTTATGCTCTCGATAAAAACGTTGAAGAGGCACAAAAAGCGGCTATTTTAGATGCAAAAAATGCTCATGACTCGGTCGGCGGTGTCGCTACGGTCAAAATCTCAGGACTTCCTGTCGGTTTAGGACAAGGGCTTTATTACAAACTTGATGCGATCCTCGGCTCAGCGATGATGGGGATCAATGCCGTCAAAGCGGTCGAAATCGGAGAGGGGATTCACAGCGCAGAGCTACTTGCGAGCCAAAACAACGATCCCATCACCCCTAGCAGCTTTAAATCCAACCACGCAGGGGGGATTTTAGGCGGTATGAGCAACGGAGACGATGTCATCGTACGCGTCCATTTCAAACCGACCCCGTCGATCTTTATTGATCAAGAAAGCACTAACACCTCAAACGAAAGTGTTAGTGTATCACTCAAAGGGCGTCACGACCCGTGCGTCGCTGTCCGTGGTTCAGTTGTTGCCGAATCGATGGCGGCACTCGTCATTGCCGATATGATACTGCTCAACATGGGTTCAACCATGAATGGACTTAAAGGGTATTATCGAAATTCCTAGCAAACTATAATACATTTTATATTGCAAATTGCAATATAATTATTTGGTAGTATAAATGTATATTGGATGCCATCCACTACAAAGTGCGAGAAGACGGACAGTATATTTCAAAAGCATTTTATACCGTACTAGGCGTCAGGCTTGACGGCAAGAAAGAGATCCTTGGGCTATATCTTGGAGAAAGCGAGGGTGCGAAGTTTTGGCTTCAAGTATTAACAGACTTGCAAAATCGTGGTGTCAAAGATATCTTGATAGCCTCTGTAGATGGTCTTAAAGGGTTTCCAGAGGCGATAAACGCCGTATTCCCAAACACACAAGTGCAACTCTGTGTCGTACACCAGATACGTAACAGCCTCAAATTTGTTGCTTCCAAAGATCAAAAACAATTCGCTAAAGAACTCAAATCAGTCTATCAAGCCTTCACAAAAGAAGAAGCAGAACATGAACTCGATAAGCTAGAAGGAAAATGGGGCAAAAGCTACTCCATAGTATTCAAATCATGGCGCAGTAAATGGGAGAATCTGAGCGTCTACTTTCAGTATCAAGAGGACATTAGACGGGTTATTTACACCACGAATATCGTTGAATCAATACACCGACAATTTCGAACACTGACGAAAACAAAAGCCGCTTTTCCTAATGATGACAGCTTGTTGAAATTACTCTTTATGGGGATTCAAAATGCACAGAAAAAATGGACAATGCCGATACGAAACTGGAGCTTAACGATCTCTCAACTTAGTATCCATTTCGAGGGACGTCTGAACAAAGCTTTAAATCTATGATACAATTTTAGGAACTGCTAGATGCTGACACAGAATTTTGAACAGTCCTAACCAATGCCAAAACTTCCATTATTCACTCCAGTGTTTTGATTGAACTTCTTGCATAATCTACTCTCTCACCCTTCGACAAGCTCAGGGCAAACGGTAAAACCTAGATTCCCGGAGCCTTCCACATAGGCACCAATGTCCCCTCACGGACTAATTCCATCTGTTTAGAGTAAACTTTGAGCCACTTCTCTTTAATCTCACCATATTGCGAGTGATTGACCATGTTCGGCTCATACGTCCGTTCGATTTTAACGATCTCTTTCCCCGCCTCTTCAAAGGTTTTATAGACCCCTGCACCGATCCCGCACGCCATTGCGACACCCAATGCCGTTGCCTCTTTAACTACCGGTACGCGCACTTCCAAGCCTGTAACATCCGCCAATATCTGAGACCATAACGATCCATTAGCCGCTCCGCTTGCAAACGTAATGGAGATGGGTGATACTCCGCTAAAGGCTTTGATGTTTTCCAGATTGATCGCACTCACGATACACGCATTCTCTTCCAATGCGCGAAACATCGATGCGACGTTGTATTTGGACTCATCCAGCCCCAAACCGATGAAAGAGGGAGAGGCATGTATCCACTCACCATAGTTCATTCGATCACTAAAGATAGGGGTGATACCGTACGAACCGAGGGGAACACTTTTAGCCATGGCTTCAAGCTCTGCATAACTTTTCCCGCACCCAAAGGTGTTACGAAACCACCGCATCACTAACCCCGTAAAAAAGGTGATCCCCTCCGCCTGAGACATTCCGCGTACGACATGCGGATTGACCCGTAACAGCATCTCATTGGAGAGTGTCGTATCGCTAGGGATATTGACGACTTGCTGCCAAAAACTCCCGCCGAGTACCACCGCATCGCCGAGTGCAGATGCTCCCAGCCCCGCCGTACCGATCTGAACGTCACCGCCCCCCATCACCACGAGAGTTTCCGTGCTTAATCCCGTCTCGTTAGAGGCTTCTGCACTGATGTGACCAAACACCTCTCCGCTCTCTTTAATTGGAACAAACAAATCTTTGAGTCCACATTGCTCGAATTCTCTCTTGTCCCAGTTTCGATTTTGCAGACTAAATGCCCCAGCCGTCCCACCGTTGGAAGGTTCAGAGGCTAACTCGCCGCTGAGTTTGAAAAGGATCCAATCGCTGATCATCGTAAAATAGCGGGCTTTTTCATAGAGTGAAGGGCGATTGTTTTTTAGCCATAACAATCGTGGTGCGGCAGAGAGGGCAAAGGTTTGTCCGCTGATCGCATAGCTCTCTGATTCGAGCGAAGGAAATGTTTTTTTGAGATAGGATACTTCCTCGCCTGAGCGACCATCGACATTGGCTACTCCCCAGATTTCTCGTTTTTCACCGTCATAGACAACGATCCCCTCGCGCATACTCGATGCCGATACCGCTACAATCTCAGCAGGATTTATTCCTGAAGTCGCAATCGATTCTCGGATACACTTTCGGGCGAGTTCCCAACCGCGCACAAAATCAAATCCCATCGACCCTGCAACGCCCACCTCAGCGATATGTTCCCACTCGTATTGGGCAATCGCAATTTGGTTTCCAAGGGTGTCAAATATGATGGATCGGATGCTTCCTGTCCCTGCGTCGAGTACGATAAAATAGCGGTTCAACGCAACTCTTTCATATTTAAGAAGAGTTCCATAGGTAAACGTTTTTCTATAGTTCCCTCAACAGGACGAATATCAACATTACAAATGGTCTCTTTGAGCTCTTCAGCAAGTTTGAGCAACTCTTCTTTACTTTCGCGCTTTGCGATGCCGCGTGCGGAACATCCTGAATTGTTTAAATGGTTATAGGTCATTCTGTACATAAGATTATCCAATAGTTTTAAGTACTAGGATAAAGCAAAGAGAGTTCCAAAGTTAAAAAGAGAGAAAATAGAAGATAGATAATAAAGCATGGTTTACTATGCGTGAGCACTCTGCTGAAGAGAACCCAGCGTTAGCGTAGCAAGCGGAACTTAGTTCCGTTGGCGTTTATTTAAACACTTGCCTCTTCACGACGTTGGAGATAATCCCATTTTGCGTCGATACGTTTTTGCCACTCATCGATAAGGTACTCATTTTGCTTGGTGAAAAGGTGTTTGAAACGCCCTTGAGCACCGAGATAATCACGTACCGGAACAATATTTTTCGGACGATATGTAATGTTGAGTTGTGTTCCATCGATAATCTCATACAATGGGAAAACCAATGAATCGGTTGCCAAATCAGAGATATGAATCGTATCTTCAGGGGCAAATTTCCACTCAGTGGTACATGCTGACATCGCATTGATATAAACAGGACCCTCTGCAGCAAATCCTTTTTGGATTTTAGCCACCATGTCTTTCCATTTGTTCGGAGCGACTTGTGCAACGTATGGAGCACCGTGTGCCGCCATAATTGCCATCATATCTTTTTTGTTTTTCTTCTCACCGTAGCTGATACGTCCCGCAGGAGTCGTCGTTACCGATGCACCGATTGGAGTTGAAGAAGAGCGTTGACCGCCCGTATTTGCATAGACTTCATTGTCCAAACAAACATACATCATGTTGTGTCCGCGCTCAAAACATCCTGAAATCCATTGGAATCCGATATCGTAAGTCGCACCGTCACCGCCGAATGCGACGAATTTAGGAACACGATCCGGCTGTTTCAAACGCCCTTTGGTTTTAAGTGCTTTGTACATCGCTTCAGCACCCGCTACCGCAGATGAACCATTTTCAAATCCGATGTGAATCCATGACGCATCCCATGAGGTGTATGGATAAACTGCCGTACATACTTCCAAACAGCCTGTTGATGCTGCAAGGATCAAATCGTCATTCGTTGCGTTCAAGACTTCACGAACGATAATCGAGTGGGCACAGCCCGGGCAAAGAAGGTTAGCACCCTCAAAACGATCCGCTGAAGTGGAAAACTCTTTGAGGTTTTTAATTTTTTTAATTTCTGACATCTAAGCTCCTTAGAAAAAAGAGAGTTTCGGTCCGCGAAGACCGATATATTGTTGCAATGGCGTTGTCGGTTTTGCCGCATCCGCATTGGCTTTAAGATCCGTAAAGATACTCACTAAGTGTGCTTTGGTCAAGTCACGTCCACCCAATCCGTAGATATAGTTGGTTAAAACTGCTTTGGTGTCGGTGTTGAACAATGAACCCGAAACTTCATTGAAAAGTGCACCCATAGCACCATGTGGGCTTGAACGATCTAAGGTAGCAACTGCTTTAACATTTTTCAATGCCGCTGCAATTTGCTCTAGTGGCCACGGACGGAAAACACGGATGCCGATGACACCCGCTTTAATACCGTGTTGTGCACGCATCTCAAGAGCTACTTCGCGTGCTGTTTCGACTGACGTTCCCATACAAATAACCGCTACTTCTGCATCGTCCATATCGTATGATTCAACAATGTTGTACTTACGACCGGTCAATTTTTCAAAATCATCGAATGCTGCTTGAATTTTAGGAATTACCGCTGTCATAAGCGCGTGTTGTTGACGAGCTTTGTGTTCAAAATGCCAATCTTCTTCCGTTTGAACCCCGTGCGTTACTGGATGATCCAAATCAAGCATATCGTTCATCGGTTTATATTCACCGACAAAGTTGTACGCGGCTTCATCACTCAAAGTATGTACCCCTTGCGCGGTGTGTGAGGTCATAAATCCGTCTTGATTAACAATTGCTGGTAAACGGACGTCATGATCTTCGGATACCTTGAAAGCGATAAAGTTCAAATCGTATGCTTCTTGCGGAGAGTACGCACCAAATTGAATCCAACCGCTGTCGCGCCCCATGTACATATCTGAGTGGTCACCATTAACGTTAAGCGGTGCGCCAATAGCACGGTTTACTAGATTAAGTACGATTGGTAAACGCATTCCAGAAGCGGAATAAAGAGTTTCCAACATCAAGGCAAACCCTTGTGAACTGGTAGCCGTTGCAACACGTCCACCTGCAGCAGCCGCACCGATACAACATGACATTGCACCGTGTTCAGATTCGGTCATAACGAATTCACCGTCAACATAACCATTTGCTTTGAAGCCTGCATATCCTTCAACGATAGGGGTTGATGGAGTAATCGGATACGCCGCAACCACATCCACTTGCACTTGGCGAAGTGCATGGCTTGCCGCCATATTACCGTCCCATACTTCAATGTCGCGTAGTTCGATTGTATCAGCCATTAGTCTTCCTTTGGTTCTTCTGATTGGTCTTTTTTCTCTTTTTTAGGCCACTCTGCGAGTGCCGCTTCTTCATCTTTTTGTTCTGAGAACATCAAAAGTGATTTTGGATTTGTTGGACAAACCTGAACACAAATTCCACACCCTTTGCAATGATCAAAATCGATGCCGACCATTTTTTTATCACGCGATATTATCGACATATCAGGGCAATAAATCCAACAAAATTGACAATCAATACAGTAATCTTTGTTGAACAAAGGCTTCTCAATACGCCAATCCGCTACACTCGCTGTAAACGAGCTTGATTGTGAATAAGGGCGATTCTCAGGAAGTGTCGTTGCGATATCGCTTACTGCACCTTCAAACGTTCGGAGTATGGTACCAATTTCAAATTCATCCCATCCTTTTTTTTCCATCATGTGCTCCTTATTTCACTTCATCATACGCGCGTTGAATCGCGATCATATTGGCATCGATAATTTTTTGGGGAAGTTTTTTAAGAACTTTAAACATACTCTCTTTGAAAAATTCAATATCGTACATACCTGATACTTTCATCAAAGCACCTAACATTGGTGTATTCGGAATCGCTTTTCCAATTGTCTCTTGAGCGATTTTAATACAATCTACCGTATAAACTTTTTTCCCTTCCAATTTTGGCTGAGATGCAATAAGTTCTTCAGTATTCATATGGGTCGTAACAATATAAATAGTGTTATCTTTTTCGTTTGCCGTAATATCCGCAACGTATACTAATGCAGGATCAATAACCAAAACATAATCGGGACTCATAAATTTTTCGTGGTTCATAACCACTTTATCATCGACGCGATTATACGCCGTCATAGCTGCCCCACGCTTTGCTGAACCGTAAAACGCAAATGCCTGTACATGCTTACCGGTGGTGGATACAACGTCAGCAAGACCTTTTGCACCTGTTACGGCACCTTGTCCGGCTCGACTATGCCATCGAATCTCTAGCATGAATTCTCCCTCTGACTTAAGTTTAAGTTGAATTTTATCAATACATGTATTCTATGAAAGTTGCTCTTAAATGTAGCTTTTCACCATTTTAGAGGCGACAATACCAAGCAAAAATGTTACTTTCAGCCCCTAGATGCAATATATCTTACAGCTTCCAGAGCATTTAATTTTATAATATCTGTTAATGTTATTAATTGTTCTGTATTTTCATAGCCGCTCGTTACCGCTACACATTCTATCCCTGCGCGATTTGAGGCCTCGACATCCAGCCTCGTATCGCCAATCATCCATACAGAAGAGTTTGTTCCACCCATTTGTTCCAGTGCCTTAAAAATAGGCTCAGGATGTGGTTTCGGATTCTCCACGTGCTCACGACCAATCAAAACTTCAAAATACTCCATCATCCCAAAATGCTCCATCAGCTCACGGGAGTAGAGCCCTGTTTTCGTCGTTACGATCCCCAAATGGGCAAACTTAGCCGCCTCACGAACCGCATCCAGAGCATAAGGTAAAAGAATCGTTTTTTGACGCGAAATTTCTCGGTAATAGAGTTTGTAGGTAGCAATATGAGCATCTATGTACTCTAAGTCGATTCCGACAGCTGCGAACATCGTCTCCAATGTGTGCCCTATCTGTGAGGTTATCATCGTATCACTTACCGCTATTTTGGCTCCATGTGTACGAAGCGAGTGGTGAAAACTCTCTAAAATCGCTTCCGTTGAATCGATCAGCGTCCCGTCTAAATCAAATAATATTATCGGTTTCAAAGCTTACTCACCTCATCAATTTTTAACTTTAAATGTTCTCTCAATTGTTTAAAATCTCCATTTCCGAAATCGGGGATATTTTCGATAATACTATACGCCTCTTCATACCGATCAAGGGCGTTTTGAGCCTCCCCTTTTTGAAGATAGATACCTGCCACGTTATTCAAGCTGATACTCACGTCACGGGCGGCTTCGATACTGTCGGGGCGTTTGGTG
>Ga0209467_1000944_pt1 | contig 30098 bp, 24 predicted proteins | sample Higcelwee11metaG_FD_187175 | JGI IMG/M metagenome (GOLD analysis project Ga0209467, IMG submission 187175) | Freshwater pond sediment microbial communities from the University of Edinburgh, under environmental carbon perturbations - High... | ecosystem: Environmental > Aquatic > Freshwater >... | reverse complement strand
GACGCCGATGGCGTATGATACCTGCACCAGCATCTCGCGTGCCACACCGGCGGCGACCATGTTCTTGGCTATATGGCGTGCTGCATATGCTGCCGAGCGGTCAACCTTCGAGGGGTCCTTGCCCGAGAAGGCGCCGCCGCCGTGAGCGCCGCGGCCTCCATAGGTGTCGACGATGATCTTGCGTCCCGTGAGGCCGCTGTCGCCGTGAGGCCCGCCAATTACGAACTTGCCCGTCGGGTTGACATGGTATTTGATCTTGCCGTCGAACAGTTTCTGCACCTGCTGGCCGAACCTGGCCTTCACCCTGGGGATGAGGATATTGATAACATCCTTTTTGATTGTCTCCAGCACCTTCTTCTCATCCTTGTCGAAGTCGTCATGCTGTGTAGATACAACAATTGTATGCACTCTTTTCGGTGTGCCGTCATCGTTGTATTCGATTGTGACCTGCGACTTCGAGTCGGGTCTGAGGTATTTCATGGTTTTGCCTTCGCGGCGTATCTCTGCGAGCTGGTAAACCAGTTCGTGAGCCAGGTCAAGTGAGAGCGGAAGAAAGTTCTCTGTCTCGTTGACGGCATAGCCGAACATCATCCCCTGGTCGCCGGCGCCCTGGTCCTCTTTCTTCTTGCGGACGACGCCCTGGTTGATGTCGGGCGACTGTTCATGGATGGCAGAGAAGATACCGCAGGAGTTACCGTCGAACATGTACTCGGCCTTTGTATAGCCGATCCTGTTGATGACCTCGCGGATAATGTTCTGTACGTCAATGTAGGTTTTTGTCCTGACCTCGCCTGCCACCACCACCTGTCCGGTAGTGACGAGGGTCTCGCATGCGACTTTTGAGTCGGGGTCCCATGCCAGGAAGTTGTCGACCAATGCGTCGGAGATCTGATCGGCTACCTTGTCAGGGTGGCCTTCAGACACTGATTCAGAAGTAAATAGATAGCTCATCTGTTAATTTTTTAAGTTTAACAAAGGCAGGGACGGATTGTTGTAAAGCAGCGGTTGAAAACCGTTTTAGCATTTTTTTCCGTGGTTGCAATCAGCGCAAATCTGTCCACCGTCATATAACGGCACAAAGGTAATATTAAAAAGGCAATAGGCAAGAGGCAGAAGTAAAGGTTAAAGGTTAAAGTATTGTTCAGGCAGTATGCAATAGTCCAATCGGCAGTCTTCAGTCCTCAGTCTTCAGTCGGCAGTCTCTTACCGCGTAGAGGTTCATGTATGGCAGATCTGATGTCGCCCCCTCCAGCCCTTACCGCGTAGCGGTTATATTATTGTAGATCGCCGGGATGAACGCCGGTAAAATATATCCAACAAAATGTATGATACAAAATGTATGATACATTATGTATTAAAATTGCTTATATTTGGAAAGAAAATGAGTTGTAATGAAACTAAAGAATCCTTTCCCGGTGGTCGGATATCATGGACCAGATACGTTTTGCAACAGAGAGAAAGAAACTGAAAGACTTTCGAAGAACCTGATAGGAGGTTTGAACATAACCCTGATTTCTCTCCGGAGAATGGGAAAAACTGCACTTATTCATCATGTATTTAATGAAATAATAAGTAAAAAGCAATCGGTTTGCCTGTATATAGACCTCTATCCTACCCGAAGCATTAAGGATCTTACGCGGCAACTGGCGACAGCTTCGATTAATGTGCTCCCGAAGAAAAAGAGGACAGGCAACCGTTTTCTTTCATTCCTAAAGGGATTGAGGCCTGTAATAACATATGATCCTCTGACCGGAGCACCAGGGGTCAGGTTTGAATACTCCGACGTTACGGAATATGAGGTTACCCTTGCAGCTCTGCTTAAGTTTCTGGATGAGATAGGAACCGATGTCTACCTTGCCTTTGATGAGTTCCAGGTAATTTCTTCATATGAGGATGGAAATGCGGAAGCCATGCTCAGGACTATGATTCAGCCACTGACCAATATTCATTTTATCTTCAGTGGAAGCAATAAGCATATGATGAATGAGATTTTTCACAGCTCGAAGAGACCGTTTTTTGCCAGCACAAGGATTATGAGCCTGCCTGTGATATCCACTGAAAGTTACAGTCGGTTTATTGCTGAGAAGTTTGCAGAATATAAGAGAAAGATATCTCCGGAGGCGATTGCTTTTATTCTCGACTGGACCCGCAGGCATACCTATTACACACAGTCGGTTTGTAATACCCTGTTTAGTTACGGAGGCAGGGAGATTGATATTCAATCTGCGAAAGCTATCTGCGGCGAAATTCTTGAAGAGCAGGAGAAGACTTTCCTGCAGTACCGCCACCTGCTGACTGTTAATCAGTGGCAGGTCCTGGTGGCTGTTGCAAAGGAGGGTAAGGTTTACAGAGCTCAGTCGGGTGAATTCCTTAGCAGGTATTCCCTTGGTACGCCGGCCGGAACGAAGAGAGCGATTGATGCGCTAATGGCAAAGGAGATGATTTATGAGGAGAGTGATAGCAGCGGGACATATAATTCCGTTTATGATCTCTTCCTGTCGAGGTGGCTGGAGAGGCAGTAAACTCAGTCGGCAGTCGGCAGTCAGCAGTCCACAGTCGGAATTAAGATTTAAAAATTAAGAATTAAGAATTGTTAATTGTAAGTTATTGTTTGACTGAGGATTGAGGACTGGAGACTGTGGACTTCATCCAATCAGGCACCTAATGATTGCCTGTGAGTTGCCGGAAGGTTTCCTCGAGGCGGGCGCCGGCGAGGGAGGAGATCTCATCAATGGGGCCGTCGGCAACGATATGCCCGTGGTCGATGATTATCACGCGGCTGCAGATGGCTTCCACCTCCTGCATTATATGTGTTGAGAGCATCACGGTCTTTTCGCGGCCGGCCTCGGAGATGAGGCTTCGGATCTCCACTATCTGGTTGGGGTCGAGGCCGGTGGTGGCCTCGTCGAGGATCAGCACCTGCGGGTCATGGATCAGCGCCTGCGCCAGTCCCACCCTCTGCCTGTATCCCTTGGAGAGGGCGCTTATCTTCTTGCCCTGCTCGGGGGTCAGGCCGGTGCGCTCAATGACAGAGTTTACCGCCTCGCGACTCCTGTTGCCCATCCTGTAAAGGTCAGCCACATATCCGAGGTACTCCCGGACATACATATCGAGGTAGAGGGGATTGTTTTCAGGCAGGTAACCTATGAGCCGCTTCATCTCCGTGGCACCCGGTCCGGCCTGGAGTCCGCATACTGACACATTCCCCGAGTCGGCGGCAAAAAAGCCAGTGATGATCTTCATCATCGTCGACTTCCCGGCACCGTTGGGACCGATGAAACCGACTATCTCGCCGGCAGGAATAGTGAATGAAACGTCGTCCAGTGCTTTCTGGTGACCGTATGTCTTAGTTACATTACTGACTGTGATGGACATTTAGAGATTGTCGATTGTCGATTTGCGATTGTCGAATGGGATTGTCGAATGGGATTGTCGATTGTCGATTTGCGATTGTCGAATGGGATTGTCGATTGTCGATTTACGATTGGCGAATAGAATTTGCGATTGTCGATTGTCTAAATGCAATTATAAATCGAAAATCGAAAATCACAAAATCGCAAATTCTACCCGTACATGAACTGCCCGAGGTTGGCAAATGCCGATGAGGGGTTCACACAGCAGACCGGTATCTTGGAGCTGTTGGCAATGATCTCCTGCTCCTTCGCACCTATAACATAATCTGCAAATGTGATGTCCTTGGTGGTCATGATGAGGATAAGGTCGGCTTTCAGTTCCTGGGCTATCTCGATGGTTTTCTCGGCCAGCTTGTCTGAGGGAACCTCCTTTATGTCATACTCTATATTGTTCTGTATCAGCATCCTCACAGTATAGTTGAGGTTCAGGTTGGCCTTCTTGGCAAGTGACTCATCCTTCCGGGTAGCCTTCAGGACATGGATCTTTGAATCAAAGTATTTGCCCATGAAGATGGCCATTGAGAGCTTCTCCTTCTCCTCTGCCCGCCAGTCGATGGGGCAGACGATATTATGATACCGCTCCTGGTCAAGCGGAGGTGCCTGAACCACAATATAGGGTACCTTCGATTTGGCTATCACCTTCAGCGCCCAGCTGCCGGTGATCTTCTGCATGCCGCTCATGCCATGCGTTCCCATCACTACCAGTGATGCGCTGCGGTCATTGACGAATTCGGGTATGCTTTTAAAGATTGTGCCACGCTGAACATGTGTCTTGACTTTGACGCCGAAGTTGCGCTCAACCTCGGCTCCCTTAATGTTCATTGCAGCCTGTTTGGCCTTGATGCCACCCTCGGAGATGATCTTGTCAACTATATGCAGCAGGCAAACGTCATTGTGAGTCATGCGTGATATCTTAATTGCATGCTGCAATGCATAATCCGTCACCGGAGTGAAATCCCATGGCACTACAATAATCTTGCTGTCGACTTCCATAATGTACCCGTTTTCAGTTTGAAAGGTAAATTTATCCTTTTTCCGTAACAATTCAAATATTACGAATCACTAAAGGGAAACGCTGTCACCCACGGGAAAATTGCTTTTGTGCACAAAAACAGTGCCATTTGTTAACACACCGTCACGGCAAGAGGAACAAAATGCTATTTTTGTGGGCATATCAGTTTGATTAAAATATGAAGAGGTTAAGAGTAAAGGAGCTGCTGGCCAATCCGGTTACCGGGGAGAAGGTACTTGTCAAGGGATGGGTCAGGACCAAGAGAGAGATAAAGAATGTGGCGTTCGTTGCCCTCAACGACGGATCCACGATAAACAACATACAGATAGTCATGGAGTTGAGTGCCTTCCCGGCCGACCTCCTGAAGGATATCACCACCGGTGCCAGCATCGGGGTTACCGGCATCCTGGAGCCATCGCAGGGCAAGGGACAGAGTGTGGAGATCCAGGCCGCCGAGGTGATGCTCTACGGCAGATGCGATCCTGAGACTTACCCGCTTCAGAAAAAGGGGCACTCCATGGAGTTTCTCAGGGAGATAGCTCACCTTCGCTTCCGAACCAACACTTTTGGCGCGGTGATGCGCATAAGGCATGCAATGGCTTTCGGCATACACAAGTATTACAATGACAGGGGATTCTTTTACCTGCATACTCCCATCATCACCGGCAGTGACGCCGAGGGAGCGGGCGAGATGTTCCACGTCACCACCCTCGATCTGAATGACCTTCCCCGCACAAAGGAGGGAGGGGTCAATTTCGAAAACGACTTCTTCGGCAAACCTACCAACCTGACCGTCAGCGGACAGCTTAACGGTGAGCTTGGAGCACTGGCACTGGGGGAGATCTATACATTCGGGCCCACTTTCCGTGCAGAGAACTCGAACACCCCGCGTCACCTTGCGGAGTTCTGGATGATCGAACCGGAGATGGCATTCTGGGATCTCAATGACAACATGGACCTGGCGGAGGATTTCCTCAAGTATCTTATCAAATATGCCCTTGACAACTGCAGGGAGGATCTTGAGTTCCTGAACAAGATGATTGACACCGCCCTCATCGGGAGGCTGGAGTTCGTACTGGCCAATGATTTCGTGAGACTGCCATACACGGAAGCCATAAAGATCCTCGAGGCTGTTGACCGCAAGTGGGAATACGCCGTAGGCTGGGGACGCGATCTCCAGGCTGAGCATGAGCGTTACCTCGTGGAGACTCACTTCAAGCGTCCGGTTATACTCACTGACTACCCCAAGGCTATCAAGGCCTTCTACATGAAACAGAATGACGACGGCCTGACTGTAAGGGCCATGGACGTGCTGTTTCCCGGGATAGGGGAGATAATAGGCGGTTCACAGAGGGAGGAGGAGCTCGATAAGCTGACAGCCAGGATTGAAGAGCTGAACCTGCCCCTGAAGGATCTATGGTGGTACCTTGATACAAGGAGGTTCGGCACGGCCCCGCACTCGGGCTTCGGCCTGGGATTCGAGAGGCTCATCCTCTTCATGACCGGTATGTCGAATATACGTGATGTGATACCATTCCCCCGCACACCGAGGAACGCGGAGTTTTAGCAACCTGAACGGCAGGCAATATGCTCGACCAGAGACTACAACAGAAACTGCTCCAGAAGCTTTCACCACAGCAGATCCAGATGATCAAGCTGCTGGAGGTGCCTGCCATGCAGCTGGAGCAGCGTATCAAGAAGGAGCTGGAAGAGAATCCCGCCCTCGAGGAGGGCCCTGATGATGACGATGTGCAGGGTGAGCAAGAGGAGGATGTCGATTTTGAACAGGAGGAGCGGGACCAGGAAGAGTTTGCCCTCGATGATTATCTTAATGATGAAGATATCCCCGATTACCGCCTCCAGATAAATAATACCTCCAGGGATGAGGACAGACGCGATGAGATCCCCTATGCCTCCGGGTCGTCATTCCATGAGAACCTGACCTCCCAGTTCAACCTCAGGTCTGACACCGAGAGGGAGGATCTTTTGGGTGAGTATATTATAGGTAACATCGATGACGACGGTTATCTGCGCCGCGAGGTGGAGAACATGGTTGATGATCTTGCCTTCTTACAGAATATTACCACTACAACCGAGGAGCTGAATGCCATACTAAAGATCATCCAGGATCTTGAACCGGCGGGGGTGGGAGCCCGTGATCTCCGCGAGTGCCTGCTTCTGCAGCTGGAACGAAAGGACAGATCGGTCCGTTCCATAGCCCTCACAAAGACGATACTGAGCGATTACTTCGAAGAGTTTTCGAGGAGGCATTATGAGAAGATCATGGCAAAGCTGATGATCAGCGAGGAGGAGATGAAGAGCATCATTGACGAGGTACTGAAGCTGAATCCCAAGCCGGGCGGTGTTGTCAGCGACCCATACAGCAGGTCAGCCCAGCATATCATACCGGACTTTCTCCTTGACCAGACGGACACCGGATTCGAGCTGAGCCTGAACAACCGCAACATCCCTGAGCTGAAGGTCAACCGCGGGTACAGCGAGATGCTTGAGTCATACAGTCGCGACAAGGCAGCAGGCAAGCAGAACCGTGATGCAATAATGTTCGTGAAGCAGAAGCTTGATTCTGCCAGGTGGTTTATAGATGCCATGCGGCAGCGTCAGAACACGCTTCTGCTGACAATGAATGCCATACTTGAATACCAGAAAGAGTACTTCGTGGAAGGTGACGACACCAAACTCAGGCCCATGATTCTGAAGGATGTGGCTGAGATGACCGGGCTCGATATCTCCACCGTATCACGCGTGGCCAACAGCAAGTATATACAGACTCACTTCGGGATCTACCCGTTGAAGTTCTTCTTCTCAGAGGGGATGCAGACTGACGGCGGAGACGAGGTCTCGACACGTGAGATCAAGAGGATTTTGCAGGAGTGTCTTGGGAATGAGGACAAGCGCAGGCCGCTGACAGATGAGAAGCTGACTGAGATACTCCAGGAGAAGGGTTACCAGATAGCGCGGCGAACGGTTGCCAAATACCGTGAACAGTTGAATATTCCTGTTGCCAGGATGAGGAAGGAGATGAGATGAACCTCTTGGAAAAGAGCCGGCTGACAAAAGTGGCGAAGGCGCTCTCAGTGATATTCCATCCCATTTTCATTCCGTTGTTCGGGCTGCTGATCATCTACAGTTCTCCGACGCTTCTCTCTTTCATCCCCTCTCAGCTGAAGAGGATGATATTTATGCTGGTGCTTACGAATAATGTCATACTGCCGCTGGCGCTGGCTACAATACTCTATGTCAGGGGAGCCATAACCACCTTCAATGCGCGTGACCGTAACGAGAGGGTCATCCTGCTTACCTTTGCGCTTATGATGTACACTCTCACTGCTTACCTTCTTCTCAGGATGCAGGTGCCGAACCTGTTCAGGGCCTACTTCATCTCTGTTGCCATAGTCACTTTCATCACACTGCTTGTCACCGTCTTCTACCGGATTTCGTTGCACGCCGCCGGAATAGGGGGACTGCTGGTTCTTATAATATTCATGATTGTGTTTTACGGCATCAGTACGGTATGGCAGCTGACTTCAGTGATGATCGTCGGGGGCGCGGTGATGTCATCAAGGATCTGGCTCGATGATCACACCCCGTCTGAGGTCTGGACCGGTCTGGCAGCAGGGGCTGTGGTGATGGCGCTGTCACTCTTTTTTCTGCTCCGGTAGGAGATTTATAGCCATCTCAAAATCAGCAGCGCTGTCGGGCAGAGGCGCCGGGGTCACAACCGCCCATTCTTCAACCATCCTTCGCAGCCTGCCGGTATCATTCTGTTTGACGGTTATGAAACCGTGATGCCCGTCGAGGTATTCACCAAGGTACTCCTGCTCCGTCTGTCCGGGTGTAGGTATAAGCACTGCACCCTTCCCCATTGAAACCAGCTCCATGACGGAGGTATACCCGGACCTTGTGATTACAATCGTGCTGTGCGATACAAGGTCTCTCATTGTGCCGGTGTCAGGCTTAATAACAAATGTAACGCCGGGGTACCTGCTGCCGGCATCCCGGACCGTGGTTGCACTAAGAACATATAGTTTTACACCCCTTAGTGCCCCGGTCACCTTCTCAAGCAGCAGCGAGCGCTGCGGCTCCGGACCCGAGAGGATGAGAGAGCAGAACGGATGGCCCGGGGTGCTGCTGACATCCGGCGTAGCGGCCGTCCTGAACCTCGACAGTGGTCCCATATAATGCACGTTGTCAGGCATCTTAAGGTTGTGTGAGAGCCTGCCCGATAGGTTCACCGGGCCCGGGTAGTCAGGCACCAGGCAAAGATCGAACCTGTTTATGATCATCCTGTGGACCCAGGCACCGAGAGGCTCCATGAAACGCATCAACCGCGGGAAGGGTATACGGAGCTGATGGGTTACATAGACCGAGAAGATCTCGTTGTGCCGGAAACCGAACCGGTTATCGGAGATTATTACTGAGGGCCTGATCTCCCTTGCCAGGCTCTTCAGAAGATAATGTTCACGGACCGCGGAGAGGATCAGCACCGGCAGCTGCAGGAATATGCACAGGTACTGCGGCAAAATCCCGGAATATCTTATATGCAATCCGGGAATCTCAATCAGTTTTATCCCCGGAAGCTCACTTTCAATCAGCGGGAGCAGTCGGGCATCCACCCCGAAGACCACCTCATTGCCTCTCTCCTGCAGCTCGCGGGCCAGGGGAATCATCCGTCCGGCATGGCCGAAGCCCCAGTTCAGCGGACTAATGAGGATAGTCATGCCGCTCATGACGGTTACCCTGACACCGATGTGCTGATCCCCAGCGCCTCCACCCTGCCGGCGATTGCCCTGAGCTCTTCGGCGGGCACCTTTCTCAGGTTGCTCCCAACCGGTGTATCACGGTCAATGGTATATATCATCACCGACTCCGGCCTGAGCCGGGCGATTACCTCAAGCCAGGCTTCAAGTTCATCAGGCGTGGTGTTATCAATTGTCTCGCCCCTGTATTCGCCCCTGACAAAGAGGGTCTGGATGATGAACCGGCCGTCAAAATCCTTCACCTGCTTTTCAAACCTCGCAAGGTCGACGGCGCCGCGGGGCTGGTTCAGTCGCCTTACCGTGGCAGGGATGACGGAATCAAGCTTGAGGATATTCATATCGACCTTCTTCAGAGCCTCGCGAATGTTCCTGTGGTGCAGTGTTGATCCGTTGGAAAGCACTGATACCTTTGCTTCCGGGAAAAACTGGTTGCGCAGTATCAGTGAGTCATCAATGATTGAGGTGAAATCGGGGTGCATCGTTGGCTCACCGTTCCCAGCATAGGTTATTACATCAGGAGGGTTGCCCTGCTCCTTCATCTCGGAGAGTTTCATTCTGAGCGCCTCAAACACCGCGGAACGCGATGGCATCGCCGTTGATACATCACTGCCCAGGGATGTCCATCCGCATTCACAGTAGATGCAGTTGAAGGAGCATACCTTCCGGCTCAGAGGGAGCAGGTTGATGCCCAGGGATACTCCCAGTCTGCGGCTTCGCACCGGACCGAATACAATATTATTGAAGAGGAATGTTGGCATTTAACAGGTTTTAGGCATTAAAGCTACAATAATCTGCGTACCCGGCTCTGAGGCAGAAGGCGGAGGTTGACCAGATCGACCGGCTCAAGCAGGAGGAGGCCGGGTTTTTTACCGGGTTCAATTGATCCCAGGCTCTCCGACATCTTCAGCGCCTCCGCCCCGTTGATTGTCCCCCACCTGATCACCTCCTCAAGAGGTGTACCGGGTGAAGCTTCATGAAGCAGTCGCAGCTCGGTGAGCATGTCGAGCCGGTCGTTTGATGCGAGGCTGTCGGTGCCTGCCACTATCCTGTCCGTTATTTCGCGGAGGAGCGTTACCGGAGGCATGATGCCGGATATACGCATGTTGGAAGAGGGGCAGAGGCAGAACCAGGTGTTTCCTGCGGAGGCAAGCTTCACTGCTTCCGCACGCGTGATGACAGTATTGTGTACAAGTATCAGTCGTGATGAAAGCGATGCCAGTGTGAGGGCCCGTTCCACATGTCCACCGGACATCTTCCGCTCGTCGTCCGATTCGAGGAAGTGAAGGGAGATGACTGAATCGGGAGTGATATGCTGTATTACAAGTGTAAAGAGCGGTTCCGAGACCGAGTAGACGGCATGGGGAGTGATATTACCGGGCAGTCCGGCCTCCGCGGCAGCGGCTGCCACCTTCAGGGCCTCACTCATCCGGCTGCCGGCCACCAGAGGGTCGGAGCCAAAGAGCTCGGTGAAGGTAAGGTATCGGACAGGGCTCCGCCGCTTCACATCAAAAGACCCGGTTGTGTTACTGATGTCGCCGCAGGCCACAACGCCGCCGTCATACATCTCCCTGTCTGCCTTCTCCGCGGCGGCGGTCACTTCATCCTGTTCCGCCTCGCGGCGGTCGCGGACTGCGAGAATGAACTCCTGCAGTCCTCCGCCACCGGCGATGAGGTCACGCATGTGTGAGAGCTCAAGGTGCGAGTGGCTGTTGACCAGTCCGGGGATGATGATCCCGTTGTAGAACTCAGTCGCGGCCCTTTCAGTAAGCTCTCCCCCGGTGTCTTCGACGGAAAGTATTGTACCATCGTCGGCCGCAGTAACCACGCCTCTCAGCAGAGGCTTGCCAGCCGAGGTAAATACGTATTGGGCCGCGATTCTTCTCATTACTGATTTCTCACGGATGTGGTGTCAACCCGGAGGTTGATATTTGCTATCCGCGCATGTTTCTCCCATCTGCCGGCCTGGTTGTCATGGTTCAGCAGCCAGCCCCTGACGCGTGCGTTGGGTATGGTGTCAAGTCTGTGTCTGATAAGCACTTTCTGAAACTGACCGTCCCTGTTCAGCCCTACCTCCTCCCAGTAATCCCGTTTTTCCTCCCCCGATTCGTCGAGATAGCTGAAGAATACGGTCACCCTTGGGTTAAGGCTTTTGTCATCCTCAAACAACCGTATGTCGGCATGCAGGATGTATTCTCCGGGCAATTCGGCAGGAATGTCAAACCAGACGGGATCGCGGGTGAAGTCCTCCGGGAAACTGTAGCTGGCATTACCTGTCCACAGGTTTTCTTCCGAATCGGGCTCCACAGCAACATTCTCGGTCATCACAACAGCTTCGAGCTCGAGGAGACTACCGGTGACCTTGTCATAGATCCTGGACAGCTTCTTCGGCTTATCGGTAAAATAGTACCTGATTGTTGCGTCGAACTGTTCGTATGTATAGCCGTGGCTCCGTATAACATCTATATAGTTAAGGATAGAGTCGCGCTGCGCCCACGACTCTCTCATAGACGAGAGGTCGATCATGCCGGAGGTGAGGTAGGTGTCAGTAAGTATTGATACCAGCTTTTCCTCCGGAATGAGCATCTTACGTGAGGGTTTGTTGCCTCCCGGGTCGCCGCATGATGCCATCATGAGAGCTGCAGCAGCAAGGATTATTATCGTTCTTATGCTCATTTCTTTTCCTTATTGGTCTCATTGAGATACCTGCGTGAGAGATAGTGGACAGGATACCATGCAGCAGCGTAACCGATTACAGTCACGGTGGCAGCCACTAATACAAAGTCTGAAACCTGCATCCTGACGGGATAGGCGTCTATCAGAAGTGATTCGCCGGTCAGCCTTACGATGCCGAAGTGCTGCTGGGCGGCGCAGAGCAGGAACCCCAGTATAAGTCCGAGGATAGTCCCGATGATTGAGATCATCCATCCCTCGTAGATGAAGATGCGTTTGATGAGACGGTTATTTGCTCCCAGGCTCTTCAGGATGTTTATGTCTCTCTCCTTTTCGATTATCAGCATTGTAAGTGAACCGATAATATTGAAGGATGCAATTATCAGGATAAAGGTCAGGATAACGTAGATGGCAAGGCGTTCGGCCTTCATGACCTTATAGAACATCTCCTGCTGTTCATACCTGTTCCTTACCAGGAAATCATCGCCCACCACCTCCCTGATCTGGTTCTGGGTCTTTCTTTCGTCAGCCCCTGCTCTCAGTCTGACCTCAACAGAGCTCACCTCGGTTGTATAGTCGAGCAGCTCACGTGCGAAGTCAAGGGGCAGGAAGACATATTTCGAGTCAAACTCCTGTTCAACAGCGAAGATACCTGAGAGGTAGATGAATCTCCGGGTGAACTCGCTCCCGGGATTGGCTCTTATCTTGGCCTTGCGGTCAGGGATATATATTGAAAGAGGTGAGACGAAATTGAGTCTCATGCCCAGGTGGTTTGCCACTCCAAGACCTGCCACGGCGAAGGGTCTGCCGTTCTCGCCCTGCAGCTTGAATTCGCCGTCCCACATGGCAGTATCAAGATCGGTGACATCGGTATAGTTCAGAGAGACGCCCTTGACGGTGGCAATAAACTGCTGCTCGTCATAACGCAGCAGGGCGTTCTCTTCCAGGGTTTCAGCATAGACCTCCACGCCTTCAATTGCTGCCAGTCGCTTCAGCATCAATGAATCAGGAGTGAACACCTTGCCCATGACAGGTGATATTTTTATCTCCGGGTCGGATGTGCTGAAGATCGCCTTCACCATCTCTTCCAGGCCGTTGAATACTGACAGGATGGTTATAAGGGCCATTGTACCCACCATCACACCGGCAACGGAGATGGCGGAGATCACGTTGATTGCATTACGCGATTTCTTCGCGAAGAGGTATCTCTTTGCTATGTAGAGCGGTAGTTTCATCTGCTGTTACGGGCTATCACCAGCAACCCTGTTCCCTTACTGTGTCTTTTATGCAGGTCGATAAAGTTCAGTACCAGCACGAAAGGCATTACGGCAAGATACCATATTGGCAGGAGAATGAAGAAGAGTTTTGACGCCGAAAGCATTATGACGGGATATTTCATCGATAGTCTCCATGCGATGCTTCCCGGAGTGCCGTATGTATATTCAACGGAGACCTCATCGAATCCTGCGGTGTGAAGTTTTTCGGTGATCTCCTCCCTGCCGTAGCCGTCGCGTACATGTTCTCCGATGAACGAGGTGTCATCATCGGAGTGCACGTCAGAGCCGCCCATGTCAGAGGGTGTTGAGATGACCAGGTAACCGCCCGGGTTCATCATTGAACGGAAAGATGCAAAGACCGTCCGGTCCTCCTCTATATGCTCCATCACATCTACGCAGAGGGTAAGGTCATATCTGTCATCGCTCCGCCATGTAACCAGGTCTGCCTCCACGGCATGCACTCTTTCCCCCTGTCCTGTCTGCCTGAAGAAAGCGTTGCAGTCAGCCACCTGTTCGCTCTTAATATCTGCGGCAGTGATCTTCCAGCCTGGAAACCGGGAGGCCATCCACCATGAGTACTGTCCGAATCCCATGCCGGCATCGAGCACATCGGCAGAGGGTGGTATGGATTTACTCAGTCGCCGCAGCGCTTTACGCACATGCCAGGAGCGGAGCAGGAGGATATTGAGAAGAGTGTAAAAGAGCTTTCGCAACAGGGGATGGCGGTTGAACTGTCTCCCGAGGAGCTCTTTTATGGGGTCATATTGCATTGGCCTTAATCCTTGAGCAGGTTGGAAATCTTGTCAATATAGTCATTGCTGTCATCAACGAAGAAGGCAATCTCCGGGACAATGCGCAACTGGTTGCGGACCTTCTGACCGAGCTCGTACCTCAGTCGCGGGACGCTGTTGCGCAGGACCTCAACCACTGCAGCAGCGCCTTCCGAAGGGAAGACACTGACATATGTCTTTGCCAGCGACAGGTCAGGACTGACACGCACAGTAGTCACGGAGATCATCTTCCCGGGAGCAAGCTCACCGCTGTGGTGCAATATTATCTCTGCAAGCTCCTTTTGCACCAGTCTTGCAACTTTCTTCTGACGTGTCGATTCCATAATTGATAATTTACCCGGCAAAAATACAAAAATTGTTGCAGCACGGGGCTTTTAGCGCTGTTGTCGACTACGGAAGACAGATTGCCACTTATCCGGGGTGCTCTGCCTCTGACCTCCAGCCTGATTGTATGCCTGGCGGGATTAGTTTCGTTATTTATCCCTATTTTTGCAGCGGATAAAATATTTTTGATGGATACTGTAGTAAGCGGCATAAGGTCAACTGGCAATCTTCACCTGGGAAACTATTTCGGGGCTTTGAAAAATTTCCTCAGGATGCAGGAGGAGAATAACTGTTATTTTTTTGTGGCAGACTATCATTCGCTCACCACCCATCCTCACCCGGATGACATTCACTCGAACATCAGGCAGGTGCTGGCCGAATACCTTGCCGCGGGCATTGACCCGGAGAAGGCTACCGTATATGTGCAGAGCGATGTCCCCGAGGTTTCCGAGCTCTACCTGCTAATGAACATGAACGCTTATGTGGGGGAGCTGGAGCGCACCACCTCGTTCAAGGAAAAGATCAGGAAGCATCCTGACAACATCAATGCCGGTCTCCTGACCTATCCGGTGCTCATGGCTGCCGACATCATCATTCACAAGGCCCACAAGGTACCCGTTGGCAAGGACCAGGAGCAGCATCTGGAGATGACACGTCGCTTTGCGCGCCGTTTCAACACAATGTACGGGGTTGAATATTTCCCTGAGCCTGACGCTTACAATTTCGGGAAACAGCTGATGAAGATCCCGGGACTCGATGGCTCAGGCAAGATGGGCAAGAGCGAAGGCAACGGCATCTTCCTGGCGGACACTCCTGCCGAGATACGCAAGAAGGTGATGAGAGCGGTGACCGACACAGGCCCGGAGAAACAGGATTCTGAACCATCGGAGGCCGTCAGGAATCTCTTTACGATAATGGAGGTTGTCTCAGAGCCCTCAGCGGTAAAATTTTTCCGTGAGCAGCATGCCTCATGCCAGATAAGGTATGGCGACATGAAGAAGCAGCTTGCCGAAGACATTATAAAGGTCACTGAGCCTATACGGATCCGCATCAACGAGATCATCAGCGACCCGGTCTACCTGGGGAAGGTCGTTGCCATGGGAGCCGAGAAGGCAAGGGCAAGCGCCTCAACCACAATCAGGGAGGTGAGGGAGATAATCGGCTACAGGCCTTTCTGACCCCTGACTCTTTTCAGGCATTCACAATGGAAGCCCTCTCGAAGGGTGCGTTCCTGTCAAAGAGATAACGGTATGTAATATGTGTCTTTATGATTTTGGCGCCTATCTGGTCAAGCAGGTGCATCATTGACGGGTTAAAATCGCCTATCCAGTTGAATTCAAGCTCTTTATAAGGAAAATTCTCAGACATCGCAAGCTTGGCAAAGGACATTATAAGAGCTCCTTCCACCCCTTTCCGCTGATGTTCGGGAACGATCCCGAATATAAGGCCGAAGGCTTTTGTCAATTCGTTCCTGACATACCTGTACCACAGGAATTTAAGTCTGCCAACATGATTAAGCTTGCCGTTCAGGTGCCTGACTATCTGGTTGACTTCGGGAAGCATGATGAAAAAGCACACCGGTTCGTCCCTGTAGAACCCGAACCAGAGCAGCTTCTCGTCGTGTATCTGCCGGAAGCTTTTGAAGATGAGCCTGGCATGACGTTCGCTTATTGTCTTCACTCCCGGGAACCGGGCCCATCCCTTGTTGTAGACAATCATGAAGTTACGGGCTATCTCCTTCGCTTCCGTCGTTTTCATGTACCTGAAGGAGTAATCGGGGTTGTTGAAGATCCTGTCGGCCTTTTCCTTTATCACCTCGCTGAGGTTCCTGTCGGTGACGGGAGAGTAGTAGGTGTACTGTTCAAAATAGTTCCTGAAGCCGTATTTTTCAAAGAGCTCCCTGTAGTACGGAGGATTGTACGGCATGCAGTAGTTTGGAGGAAAGAAGCCGTCTACAAGTACTCCCCACCAGCGGTCGCGGTCACCGAAGTTTTCTGGTCCTTCCATTGCTGACATACCGTTCTCTGCCAGCCAGTTGCGGCAGGCATCAAACAGGATGGCGGCTGCATCATGGTTGTTGATGCATTCGAAGAAACCCATTCCCCCGACTGTCTTCTGGTCTGCATTGGCGATCTTGCGGCTGTAAAAGGCAGCCACCCTGCCGATACATCTGCCAGAGCCGTCATGGAGGAGCCATCTTATGGCATCACCGTTACGGAACAGGCTGTTTGAGGAGGGATTGAATACCGTCTCTACATCTTTGAAGAGCGGTTTTATCCAGTTCCTGTCACCCTTATTTATAAATGCGGGAAGATTATGAAACTCCCTGATGTCTTTTTTGCTTTTTACCTCTGCAAGATGAAAATCACCGGCCATTACCCCTGGAATATCCAAATATGGTTGAAATTTAGTCAATCATTTTGGAAAAGCAATGGCTCTGTCAGGAGACCCGGCCCGGCCCGGCCCGGTGAGATTGCATGTAGCGTCAGACCCTGATCCGTGCCGAGAAGATGAAGTTTCTGCCAGGAGCAGCGATACCTGATGAATAGGGTCTGTAGCGGAGATCAAGGATATTTTCCACCCCGGCCGAAAGATCAACCCGGTTGCTGATATTGAAGTATGTCTTGAAATTCAGGGTGAACCAGGCCGGTGACCACGGGTTGCCATTATCGTCCGTGGCGTACATGTATGCTTTTTCTCTCTCACTCAGGGCGAGCCTGTCATAGGTAATCCTGCCGTTGTAGACTGCATATAAGTCGGTCTTGATAAATGATCTTTCAAAGATCAGGTGGGTGGCCCCGAATACCGGCGGTATATGCCGCAGCGACTCCTTTTCATCGTCGTGGCCTGCGGTGAGTGTCAGAGATGACTTTATCCTGATAAATGATGCAGGCCGCAGTTCGGCCTTAAGCTGGGTGCCGTAGATAATGGCATAGCCTGTGTTGACCATTGCAAACACCGTGCTCTCCTCACCCTGGTATTCAATTGTTGGTTCTCCGTTGAAGAGAAACTCTCTGCGCACCATTGCATTATTAAGGTAAGAGTAAAAGAGTGATGCTTCAGCAAGCAGCATATTGCCGATCTCTCTCGATGCTCCTATGTCGGCATTGTAGAGATACTCAGGCTTCAGGTCAGGGTTAGGCACCACGAGGATTCCCGGGGCAGATTCAAACACTTTTCCCAGGTCATCGAGGTTCGGTGCCCTGAAACCGGTAGAGAGGTTAAATGTCAGTTCCGTTTTACCGTCGGGCCTCCAGACAGCACCGGCGGCTCCCGTAACAGCACTGTTGGCTGATTCAATAGTGGTGAAGGGGAAATCATAAAACGAATTGTCAGCTATCTCCGAATTCAGGGAGACGAAGTTGTACCTCGCACCCGTGCTGAGGGTCAGTTTGCTGTTCAGGTTGAACTTGTATCCGCCGTAGACCGAGAAACTGTTATAGATGTTTTTCCCGTTGGGATACCGCGAGCCTGCCGCGACGGTCTCTCCGGAAGTAATATCCCTGATGTCAGCTGTGCTTACTATGTTGTTTCTGACATACTCAGTCCCGTAGTAGACGAGGTTTTTACTCTTCCCCGGACTCTTGTCGAAGTCGAGGTTCACCGACCATATTCCCACCTTCTCCTCCTGGCGGTTAAGGCTGACGTCATTAATCTTACGGTCGTTACGGCTCTCGCGGTAGTCCTGCCGTGCCACCGTCAGGCGTGCTTCGTCGAAGAGAGCTGAGGCTTTATTATAGCTGACAGTTGAGTTTGTCATCATCCAGATCTGCGGACCGTAATACCAGTCGCCGTATCTCAGGGTATTGTTCTTAACCTGTATAAGCCTGTCATATCGTGGTACATCAGAGATCCGCGAGTAATGGTGGGCGATATTCACGTCGAAGTTTCTTCCCGCCTTGAACCGCAGCTTGTTCATTGTGTTGAGCTGTGAGTAGCCGGAGGCTACCTGTCTCTGCGGGTTATCATTGAGGACCACAGTGTCACTGCCGTTGATGCGGGTCTGATATACATTGCGCAGATATTCAGGGTGGGATCTTGACCCCATCATCAGGTCGCCGAATCGTGACCATGTCACCGAGGTGAGGAAGGCCACCCTGTGTCCGCCGGCGTTGAGGTCGGCATGGTATGTCTGTTCGCCGGCGGCGGTGGAGTAACGTGCCAGAGCCTCTGCCTTGTAGTAGACAGAGTCACCCGTTGAGAAGAGCGCTCTCTTTGTATGAAAATCCATTACGCCACCCAGGGCATCGCTGCCGTACATTGTGGCTCCCGGTCCGAAGATGATCTCCGTCCGCTCTATCACCGTGGGGTCAAGAGAGATTACATTCTGTATGTTTCCTTCGCGGTAGATCGCATTATTAAGTCTTACACCATCAATATTTATCAGCACCCTGTTTGTGGCAAACCCCCTGAGCATCGGGCTTCCGCCGCCCTGCTGGCTTTTCTGAACAAACACATCACCGCTCAGAGAGACAAGGTCAGCCGTTGTCTGGGGGTTCTGGATCCTGATCGAGGGAAGAGCTACAGTACTGATATAGTTGGGAACCTCATCCGACTTCTGCTCCCACCGGTTTGCCGATACAATGAATTCCTCAACCTCAAAAGTCTTTGTCTCAAGCCGCACAACCCATCCGGCATCCTTCAGCTGTTCAGGCGTGTATGAGACTCTTTCAAAGGAGAAGTGCTGAAAAAAGACAGGCTGGCCGGCCCGGAATCCGGAGAGGCTGGCTTTACCGGCGGGGCTGGTGTAGCAGAACTGCGTCCGGGACTCATTGTATACGGCAACGTCCGACACAGGCTTGCTATCATCGGCAGCAAGCACGGTAACAGTCTGCGCCTGCAGCACCAGGACAGGCAATAGAAAAAGGATGAGAAAAAGATATTTCTTCATTAGAAAAGAAGCTTTGATTGTTGACAGATGCACAAAAAGTATTCCACAAATCTCAGGAGAGAGTATGTTTAGCGACATATTCTTCTAAATCCGCGGCAAAACTCTTTTGCCATAGCAAATTAATATTTTATATTTTTGGAATTGGATATCAAGCGGAAAATTGTGCGTAAGAGAAGCGCGATAATTATAGTGGGTGTGTTTGCTGCAGCGCTGGCTGTGGCAGCTTTTTTCATCAGGAAAGACAAGCAGGTGATTGTTGTTGATCCGTGGGTGGCTGTGCCGTCCGATGCTTTTTTCATTGTTGAGACTCAAGACTTCCCTGAGATGATGACCCGCACGACCGATCCTGCCGGAATGATGGCGGGGCTCTCGGGCATGAAATGGGCAGCATCACTGGTACGCGCAGCAGCGGCCATTGACAGTATTACCGGAGTTCCCGAGGTTCGCGCCATGATAAGCAACAGGAGGGTTATCATATCTTTTCATGCCACCGGGCCGGGACGGGTCACGCCACTGGCAGTGATGAACAGCGGTCCTGCACTCACTCCGAGGCGTCTGGCAAGCCTCATCACCCAGTCGGGAGCCACGGTTACGGATACGAGAGAGCTTGGTGGAACCAAAACCTACACCCTGACCTACGGAAAGAAGAAGGTCCCTTTGCATATCGCACTCACCTCGGGAATCCTGGTCATCACTACCACAGAGGAGATGCTCTCAGCTGCGCTCGACAACAAGGGAGCAGGGTCGGATATCAGGCATCAGCAGGGGTTTGCTCCGGTGGTCAGCGCCGCGGGGAAGGATGCTGACAATGTTTATGTACTCTTCAGGAACCTCTCCGGTTTCATAAAGCCCTTTGTTGATCCGGTTGATATACCTGCTGTGACCCTGGCGGCCATTGCCGGCGGGGGCGATCTCAAGTCGACTGAGGAGGGTCTCTTCATCAGCGGTTTTCTTACAACTGCCGGATCCGGAACAGGAGCCGACCGGCTGAGGAGTGTCGCACCTGCGGAGTGTGGCGTGCATGAGCTGCTTCCGCGGGGTACGCTCAGCTACAGGACCGTGATGCACAGGGCAGCGCTGGCCGGTGAGACGGTTACCGACCCTGCATCAATAAACGCTACCGATCTGGCACTGATACTGAGTCCCTTTACAGGTGACGAGGTCACTGAGGCACATGTCAAGGCCGGAGGAACAGAAGCAAGGGTCAGGGTTTTCAGGATGACTGACCGCCAGTCGGCTGAGAATGTTCTCAGGGAGAGGCTCACTGCCAAGTACCGGTCAATGGGTCTGAGGGAGAGTCATTTTGTGGCATCAGCCCCTGTCTCCGGCAGCGAGGAGGCGGTTCTCTATAAGATGCCCTTCACAGGCGTGGCAGCAATACTCTCCGGTGAAGGTGGCAGCAACCCCGGCGACGGATGGGTCACCTTCGCCAGATCATACATGATCTTTTCTTCATCGCCCGAAGCCCTGGCGCTGGTAAGAAGTGAGTCAGACAATGAAAATACCCTTATCAATGATTTGGAATTCAGGGAGATGGAGAAGGCGATGCCGACAAAAAGCTCATGGATCTTTTATTCTTCAGGCAGCATGCTCCGCTCACTCATCGGCGCTATCCTTACACCGGAAGCGAAAGGCGCAATGACTGCCGGGTCACTCTCGGGCATTGGAGGGGTGACCCTGAGTCTCACACCGAGTAACGGGATGATCTATACGAGTCTCTCGGTACGGTACGGCACAGGGGAGGATCAGGGGCTGGCTCAGGCCGGAGAGGTGATCGCGGCCACAGCCACAACCGGTGGAGTCACAGGCACGGCAGCAGCTGATACGCCGGCATCATCAGCCCTGAAACTGCTCTGGAGGGTGAAGCTCGATGCCGAACCCGCAATCAGGCCCTTCTTTTTCGTTAACCACAATACCGGTGCAACCGAGGTTTTCATTCAGGACCAGAATAACAATGTTTACCTCATCAGCTCAACAGGAAGGATCCTCTGGAAGGCGCCTATAAGGGAGAGGATCGCAGGTGACATCTTCATGATCGACTATTACAGGAACGGCAAGTACCAGCTTCTGTTCAACGGGAAGGATTATCTGCATCTGATAGACCGCAACGGCAATTATGTTGACAGATACCCGGTAAAGATGAGGTCTCCGGCAACAAATTCCCTTGCCATGTTTGATTACGAGAATAACAAAGATTACCGCCTGTTCATTGCAGGTGAAGACAAAAAGATTTATGCCTATGACCGGTCAGGTACACCGGTGAGGGGATGGAACATGTTTGCCACGCGCGGCAGGGCAACTGATCCTGTGTCGTTCTTCAGGGTCAGGGGCAAGGACTATCTGTTTGCTTCTGATGACCAGGCTGTGTATGTGCTTGACCGGACGGGCAATATCAGGGTCGCTCACCAGGAGCCACTGAAAAAGGCATCGGGATCAGCAGCCAGGCTCATGTCAGACGCTGAGCCCGCCATAGTTTTCTCGGCCCCTGACGGCACGCTGATACGCCTTCTTTTTGACGGATCGGTGAAAAGAGATACAATAGGCATCTTCTCTGCAGGGCACAGGTCAGACTTTGCTGATCTGGACGGCGATGACAGCATTGACTTTCTGTACCTTGACCATGGGAAGCTCCTGACATATGACAGCAAGGGGAGCGAGAGATACTCCTATACATTTGATTCGGAGCAGCTTACCGGTCCGGTCGTCTTCAGCACAGGCCCCACCGAGAGGAGAACGGCTGTTTATGAGACAGGCAGGAAGGTGCTGCATCTGATAGGGAGGAGCGGAGGCTCCATGCCGGGGTTCCCCATGAAAGCCGGACAGCACTATAATATCGGCAGGGTGTCAAACAAAAGTGTCTGGAACCTGGTAATCAATCAAAATGACTTGTATCTTTACAACTACGAACTTACTTCCTCGTCAAAATAGTTCATATTATGAAAATTAGATTCAAGATGCTGCTATTGCTGCTGACAGCGGCAATTACCGGCAATGCATTTGCACAAACAAGTCAGGCTCTGTACTTTATGAACCTGCCACAGAGAAACACACTCAATCCTGCTCTCCAGTACACCGGAAGGACTTATCTCGGGCTTCCGGGAATTTCTGACATCTCGGTCAGGGTTGACAATAACTTCCTGAGCCTCTCAGACATGTTCACGAACGGGGTCATCTCTGATTCCACATTCGTCTTTCTTGAGCCGGGTGAAGCCCTTGACAACTTCCTTGCCGGACTCGGTACCAATAACTCCCTCGAGCCGCAGGCAGGGGTTCAGCTTTTCGCCCTTGCCTTCACTGTCGGCAATGACCTGAGGATAACGCTGGATGTCAATGAGCGCTTCGATGCCAATTTCGTGTTTCCGGGAGACCTGCTGAGGCTTGGCATCCAGGGTAATGACGGTTACCTGGGTCAGAACATTGATCTCTCTTCGCTGAGAGCAGACGCAAAGTATTATCATGAATTCGGCATAGGGGTATCCAAGAATGTCACTGAGAAGCTGAGAGTAGGAGCAAGGGTGCTTATCCTGTCCGGGGTGGCATCAGCCTACCTTACCAATAATGGTGTTACGCTTACTGTCAATGAGGATTTTACTCACACAATGGACGCGGATCTCTCGCTAAACGTGAGTGCACCCATCGAATTCCTGAAGGATGATGATGGAATCATTGACAATGTCAGGTATGATGAAGACCGCTTTAATGAGACAAGGGATGCAATTTCCTATTTCTCAGCCATGGCCAATCCGGGCATTGGTTTAGAGGTCGGGGCAGAGTACAGGTTCAATGATATACTCGCTGTCTCCGCTGCCATCACAGACCTTGGTTTCATCAACTGGAAGAGAGACAGGTCTGAGGTCTATATAACCAAAACCTTTCAGTTCAACGGCCTGACCATGGAGGATGTACGTGATGAGAGCGTTTCGTTTGACGAGCTCTTAAACTGGGCTGCAGACTCGCTCCAGAATTCAATGGAGCTTTCCCTAGACCCCGGCGTGTACAAAACATACCTGCCTTTCACCGCCACTGCCGGTTTCAGCTTCACCCCGGTGAAGTTCTTCACTGCAGGGGTGCTCTCGCAGACGCGGTTCATCGGCAAGCAGGTGCATGAGGCTTTAACCCTCTCGGGCAATCTCAACCTCGGGAACGTATTGTCAACTACCGTGGCCTATACAATTGCCAACAGGCGCTATGACAACCTGGGTTTTGGCTTCGCCCTCAGAGGCGGCTGCTTCCAGCTTTTTGCGCTAATAGACAACGTGCCTCTCAAATGGACTGAGATAACTGTAGGCGATGACGACATAAGGTTTCCCATGAACACGAATACTGTTCATGCCAGGATGGGCCTTAATCTCGTCTTTGGCAACAGGGAGAAGGAGAGGAAACTGCCGGGTATGTGACCCCTATTTAAGAGAGTCTTTCAGCTGTTTGGCGAGGGCGTTGGCAAAGACGAACTCATTGAGCAGCCTGCAGTCGGATTTCAGGATCTCATCCCTGTTTCCTTCCCAGCACTTTTCGCCCTCTTCAATGAAGATGATCTTTTCGCCGTTCTCCATCACGGAGTTCATGTCATGAGTATTGACGATTGTTGTCATGTTCAGCTCAACGGTTATATCCCTTATGAGCTCGTCTATTACTATCGATGTTTTCGGGTCAAGGCCGGAGTTTGGCTCGTCACAAAACAGGAAGCGCGGTTTGAGGGCAATGGCCCTGGCTATAGCCACGCGTTTCTTCATACCTCCTGACAGCTCAGCCGGGGAGAGGTGGTTTGAGTTGATTATGTTTACCCGTTCGAGGCAGAAGTTGACGCGGTCGCGCTTTTCCTCACGTGACATATTTGTGAACATTTCAAGAGGGAACATTACATTCTCCTCCACGGTCATTGAATCAAAGAGGGCACTTCCCTGGAAGAGCATCCCCATATCCTTTCTTATCTCCTTCTTTGCCTTGAAGTCGAGGTTGTTAAACTGGACGTCATTGTAGAATATTTTCCCTTCATCAACATCGAGCAGACCTACAAGGCACTTCAGGAAGACAGTCTTGCCGGAGCCGCTCTTTCCTATGATCAGGTTAGTCTTTCCCGGCTCGAACACAGCTGAAATATCCTTCAGAACCTCACGGCCGGCAAAGGACTTGGATATGTGTTCAGCCCTGATCATGAGAGTAACAGCTGTGTGAGGATGACGTTGAACATGAGGATAGTGACGCTGCTGTAAACCACTGCTTTGGTGCTGGCGCGTCCCACCTCCAGTGAGCCTCCCTCCACGTTGTAACCCTGGTGTGCCGAGACTGTGGTTATTATGAATGCAAATATGACGGTCTTGATCAGGGAGTAAGTAATATAATAAGGTATAAACGCATACTGTATGCCGTAGATATAATCCTGGGAGGTGATGACCCCTGCCGCAGTGCCGGCGATCCATCCGCCCAGGATACCGGTAATGATGCTGATCAGCGTGAGGAACGGGTTAAACAGGACCGTAGCCACCACCTTGGGGAGGATTATGTATGAGGCCGAGTTGATTCCCATCAGCTCGAGCGCATCAATCTGCTCGGTGATTCTCATGGTTCCTATCTCCGATGCAATATTTGAACCTACCTTGCCTGCAAGAATCAGGGCCACAATTGTTGATGAGAACTCGAGTATGATGGAGTCTCTTGTACCCAGTCCTATGAGGTAAGTAGGATAAATGGGGTTTTCGGTGTTGTATGCGGTCTGCAGGGCCAGGACCGCGCCCATAAAGAAGGAGATGATTGTCACTATGCCAATCGACCTGAGCCCGAGACTTACAAATTCCTTGATGGTCTGCCTGTAGTAAATGGAATGTTTCTCGGGCCTGGCAAAGACCCTGCCGAGTAATATCCAGTATGAACCAAAGCCTGACAGGAAACTAAACATCTTTCAGAAAGTTTCGTCAAATTTAACAATAATTCACCGCACCCGAAACCTTGCCTGAATTCGTCAGCTGGAATTTATATATTTGTAATAATGCACATCAAAATCATACAATCATGAAAAACCGCTATTTGCTGATCATGGCCGGCGGGGTCGGAAGCCGGTTCTGGCCACTGAGCAGGAGGGAAAGAGCGAAGCAGTTCCTCGATATCCTGGGGACGGGCGAGACTCTCATTCAGATGACCTACCGGCGGTTTAGCGGGATCTGTCCTGCTGAGAACATTTATGTTGTGACAAGTGAGGACAGCAGTGAGATGGTTGTTGAGCAGCTTGGCATTGACACTGATCATGTGCTTTCCGAGCCGCTGAGGCGAAACACGGCTCCGTGTATAGCGTACGGTGTGTTCAGGATAATGGCTGAGAATCCCGAGGCTGTCATTGCCGTAACGCCGGCAGATCATCTTATAAAGAAGGAAGAGGAGTTCAGGGAGGTAATGAATGAAGCCTTCAGGTTTGCCTCGGGAAATGATGCCCTTCTCACACTAGGCATCAGGCCTGACCGTCCGGAGACAGGCTACGGCTATATCCAGGCCAACCTCGATCAGCCGGTAATGGGGTTTGACAGCCTGCACAAGGTGAAGGCCTTTACCGAGAAGCCGGAGCTGAAGATGGCAAGGGTGTTCCTGGAGAGCGGTGATTTTTACTGGAACAGCGGTATTTTCATATGGAAAGCCAGCTCGGTGCTGTCTGCATTTGAGAGGCACATGCCCGATATGTTTCATGCATTTGATGAGGGGAGGGAGCGTTTCAACACCCCGGCAGAGAAGGAGTTCATCAAGCAGGCTTATGCCCAGTGCAGCAGCATATCTGTTGACTATGGTCTGATGGAGAAGGCTGACAACGTCTATGTAATATGCACCGATCTGGGTTGGTCTGACCTGGGAACATGGAACTCACTGTATCTCCATTCGGACCATGACAAGAATGACAATGCAGTGATTCACTCACAGGCACTGACATACAATTCCGAAGGGAACATTGTCAGTCTGCCGAAGGACAAGATTGCGGTGATCCAGGGGCTCGATGACTATATAATCATTGACAGTGGTGATGTGCTGCTGATTGTGTCGAGGGACCAGGAGCAGAACCTCAAGACTTACCTTGATGATGTAGGCAAGGCTACGGGAGAGAAATACCTGTAAAAAAAAGTGCCCCGTTTTGCGGGGCACTTTTTTTTAGTCATTCTTCTAGTATTCCCAAAGATCCTGTTCAAAGTTGAAGATCTCATTCTTGATTCTTTCAGCCTCGAAGATCTGGGAGGGACCCATCTTATACTGGTTGATGGACCTGTCATCATATACGTTTGATTCGGCAACGATGTATCCGTCAAACTTGCGCTGAAGCATCAGGTCCTCAAAAGAGATTCGCTGTGCGTCATTGAAGGAGTTGAAAGCTTCGCTGCTTGCCAGCGCCTGCCTTACGTCTTCATACCTGATCCAGAAGAGGCGTCTCTTCACGAGCCTTGAGGTGATCTGGTCATAGCCCATATATATCGGGCAGATGCCTATGATGCGCACGTCAAGTCGCGAATGCTTTTTGTCAAAGAACCATTCTTCCAGCAGCATGAGCTGTTTGATGTCAGCGGGGTTCTCCATGTTTGTCACGGTGGAGTCCTGCTCCCTGCCCTCAGCATTAACCACGGTAATTGTCAATGTATCGCGGTTCATCTTTGCAGCGATATCGTTGTATGTTGTGGGCACCGTCATGGCGTCGCCGTCAGTTGCTTCCACCCTGCCTGAGAGGATCTCGTTGAGGAGTATTCCGGAGAAGTTCATCCTTCCGTCTGACATCTCCGACACGAAGAGGTTATTGGCAGCATCGTACCTGAGTGACGGATAGAAGAGGTTGAGATTCATCTTCTCCCTCAGGTCAATGATCCGGTAGAGTCTTTTTGACCAGATGACATCTGATTCACCCAGGTATGTATAGTTGATTTTCTGGTTCTGAGGCATCTGTTTGGTATAGATGTCTCCGAACGACTGGGCCATTGAGGCTGTACAGATCAGGAGGCCCACAAGGCCTGCCAGAATTCTCCTGTTCATGGTTTGTATCTCTAGTATTAGTTAATCTTAAGAATAATAGGGTTGAGATCCCTCGTTCTTCCGTCGGGTCCAACTGCCTTAATCTTTTCTATTATAAGTTTCTGTCCGGCACGAAGGTTGCCAATGAGGCCCTTCTGCTTGTCGGTAAGCCTGTTGTTGTTTGATTCAGCCGTGATTTCAAATCCCTTGTCGTTGACAGAGACGGTGAAGCCGGTGACTGTATAGGTAAGGTCGAACTCGAAGTTCTCAAGCACGGCGGTAACAACCTGCTGGGCTGCTGCCACGCTTCTGAGCACGTTACCCTCTTTCATGTTGGCGAAGCGGGCCTCGGGGTCAGGAAGTCTTCTTACCCTGAACTCCACCGGAGGGAAGGTCTGTACCTTACCGTCAATATTGGCTGACACGATGACCTGTGCATTCTGTCCGACAGTGCGGGGCTGTGCCACATATTCACCGCGGTAGTCTTTGTATTTACCTCTCTTGATATCACCGTTTGTAATACGAACTGTAAGCTTGTCCGAACCCACTCCGGGGACGGAAATGTCAAGCGGGTTCTGGATACCCTGGTACAGAACGTTCATGGCGGTGGGGGATACAACCACGTTAGGCATTCCCACAGAGTACTTCTGATCGAAGTTGAACGTACGGATACTGCCGTCCGGGGCCTTCATCCTGATAACACCTCCCCATGACTTTTCGCCAACGGAGCCGGGTCTCACCCTGTAGATGCCCACGCCAGATCTGTCAATAGGAAGCCGGGTTGCCTGGCTTGAAGGCTCGTATAAAGGCGTACCGTCAGGGTTGGTCTTTGTAGTATATGGGCCCACGAATATCTCGAGGTCCTGTGTGGTGTCTGTTGCTGCCACGAATACCTTGGCCTCATATTCGTTCCCCTGCATTACATAAGAACTGTTGGTCAGAACCGTCGGAATGATGTTGTTGAACCTGAATGAGCCGGCGTCGATCTGTGTATAGAGGAAGTTGAGCGCGTCAGTCTCCGCGTTCCTGACGTCGACCTGCATCTTGGAGAGGATGGTGATAACCGCAACAAGCGGCATGGTCTGGAAGTTGGCATTCACCCAGTTTTCGGTCCCGGTACCTTCAAGGTTCTCAGGATCGTCAGTGTTCAGAATGTCAAGTATTGAACGCTCGGCGGCGGGGTCTTTGCCATCAAGGGTCTCAATCAGGTAAGAGCGGTAATCTTCAATCAGTGCCTTAAGGTCATTGCCCTTCCCTTCCTGGTTTGCTCCAATAAGTACCTCTGAGGGTACGTTGTTCTCGTCAATCTTCTTTACCTTATTAATATCGATCTGGTTATCGGGAAGAAGAGATTCCGCCTCAGGACCTTCAGCAGTTGTAATGATCTCAACCTTGAGATCCTGTATGTAGTCATAGAGCTCATTAGCCCGATCCTTGACCTCGAATGCCTTTACCCTCCAGGCTTCTGCCTTCTCAGGATTCTCATCTGCTGCAGCCTGGAAAGCTGCATAGGTGATATCATTCTTTTTGATATAGTTGGCAGTAGTCTTTGTCAGGCTCAGGTCAACCTTCTTGAAAGCCTCGACTGCCTCCTTTGAGACGTTAAGTGCGAGCATGGCGGTCAGGATGAGGTACATCATCCCGATCATCTTTTGCCGCGGGGTCTCTTTTCCCTTAGACATTTGCGGATAGTTTAGGTGTTAACAGATATATTGATGTACTTGACATTACTTCACATTCATGGCTGCAAGCATGTTGCCATACACATTGTTGAGGGAGGTGAGGTTGTCATTCAGTTTGGCAACCTGTTCACGGTATTTCTTTGTGTCGTCAGCTGAGCCGGTGAGGTCTTTCATGAGGCCTTCCATTCCTTTGTAGATAACCTCTGTGCTTTTGACATGGTCATTGGTTCCGCGCAGCTGCAGTTCATAGGCCGCATTGAGTGCCGAGAGGTTCTTATTGAGTGCCTCGAGCTTCTCATGATAGTTTCTGCCGCCTGTTTCGATTGTCTTTGACGACTCACCGATAGCCTGGTAGACTGTGCTTGTATCATTCATGGACCTTGCTGTCTGTTTGACGGAATCAGCCAGGTTCTGAAGTGATTCGTTAGCCTTTCTGATGGTGCCGGCATACTCATTGGTAGTGGCAGCCAGGTCACCCATGGCGTTGAAGTTGTTTGTGGTCTCGGTGAGCTTCTTCAGCCCTGAGCTGAGCCTGTCAAACACGTCGGGAGTGATTCCCGCGTTGGCAAGCATCTTGTCGAACTGTGAAAGTCCTGCTCCGCCGCCGTAGCCACCGCCACCGCCGCCGCCGACAGCTGCAAACCCAACATCCTCACCGGAGTAGCTGGGGTCCAGTTGCGGGTACACCAGTTTCCAGTCCGGTTCTTCCTTCAACGGCTCAAAAGCCGAGAAGAAAAAGATGATAGCCTCTGTGATGAGACCTACAGAGAGCAGAAAACCTGCGTAGGGATAGTGCTGTATTTTGAAAAGAGCGCCGATTATTACGACTGAGGCTCCCCAGCCGTAAAGTTTGGCCATGAATGCTTTCCACTTACTGGTATGAACAAATTCCGAAAGGCCCATATAATTAAAGTTTTAGGTTAAACAGTATTAGTTATTGACTCCAATATAAGTTCTCACATTACGGAACCCGACAAATGACTTTGTTGAGTCCTGGTATTCATAATCCCTTGATGATGTCTGCATAAAGTATGCGATATCCTTCCATGAGCCTCCTCTGATGACTTTGCGCTTGAGCACCGGGGGATCCTCGGGACGTGCGTTGTATTCATAGTCGGGGTTCAGGTCATGGGTGAAGACGTAAGCTGACGGGTGGTATGCGCAAGAGGTCCATTCGGCCACGTTGCCGGCCATATCAAACAGTCCGTACTCATTGGGTTCGAAAGAAGCGACCTTGATTGTATACACTGCTCCGTCGTCGATATAGTTACCACGAAGGGGTTTGA